>ERZ1292630.2118-Hain-H41-02um-R3-2118-length-18718-cov-8_pt1 | contig 18718 bp, 4 predicted proteins | sample MGYA00564408_ERZ1292630 | MGnify/ENA primary metagenome ERZ1292630 (study PRJEB36523, sample SAMEA6512641) | groundwater metagenome | collected 2019-01-08 | study: AquaDiva: Metagenomics assemblies of 32 groundwater samples
GCCACGTGCTTCGGTCCGGCGTCGTGGATGGCCGTCAAGGGGGACGGCATTCTGCGCAACAACGCGATGCGCGCGTTAGCGGCCACCATTCCGATGCCGCCCGGATACATGCCGTCGGCCGGACGGGTGGATCGGACCCTCACGACTTTCCAACCTGCGGCACCGCGGTCGTTCGCCGCCGTGTTCCTACAAAGCTGCTTGGCCCAAGGTGGCAGCGCTCTCATTTCGTCGCCGGTCCCACCTCCATGGAGGCGACGACGAGACCTCCCCCCGACGTGTGAATGGCCGTGGCTAGCAGACCATGTGTACGGCATCGTGAGTACACTTCTGCTGGGTGCAGCCGCGGGCGGGGACGACAGGTCCCAACGCGGCGGGCTCTTGGCGCCTCCGCCTGATACGACCACCGTTGGTGACGACGCTGAGCAAGGCAACGGCCCTGACGCCCAGCCGCGGTACAACGGCCCTGACGCCCAGCCGCGGTACAACGGCCCTGACGCCCAGCCGCGGTACAACGCGTTGTTCGAGCTCCAAAGCTGGTACGCCAACTTGCCGCCGACATTGAAGAATCCGCAAGCGCAGCAAGAAGGAGCCAACGCAGCCCCCATGGCAGCAGGGGAGAGCCACAAGCACTCAAGAAACGACGGGCTGGAGTCGTCGGCCGCATCCACGCCGTCATTCGACTCCCACGCAGCCGCGTTGTCTGGGCCGGCGAGTAAGTCCTCCCGGAGCGGTCGCGATCGGCCGCTGAAGGATGGGGACATGCGGCCCAAACGCGACGTTTCACCGTCTCCGAAACGGGTTCCCCCTGTCTCTAGACGCGACAAGATGCCGACTGCATCGCCGACGGTGGCAACCCCGTCGGCCGAGCCGCCCATTGCCGAGCCATCTCCTTCGTACCGCGACACGATGGATGCCTTCGCGGCCTCGTTCCCGTCGCCGGTGCAACCGCAGTCGACGGTGCTTTGCCGCGTCGACCCTCTATCCCGCCCGCAGCAGCGGCAACTGCTTTCCCGAGGAGGGGACGCCTCAACGGCGGCGGGACGTCGTTTCTTGGTGGATGCCTCGTCGGTCTGGGCTTCTCACGCGGACGCGTCAGCCTCCCTGGCTGCTGCGGTGTATTCGTCCCACGCGTTCACCTTCGCCTCACGGGATCTGTGGTGGTTCATCACCCCCGATGCCCGGGATGCACGCAACGCCACTCCCCGCCTCATGGGATGCCCCTCCGCCTCGGCGGGCTGGTTTCAAGCCCCTGGGCCGGTGGTCACGCAGTGGCACGTGCCCATCTCGACGTTGCTGCGTCTATTTTGGATCTGCTGCTCATCGGACTGGGCACCCCCTCTGCCCCTCCCTACCTCGTCGGGTCGTGACGACGACGACGATATCTCGGTCACCATCAGCAGCGCTCATCATCGTCACGGTGGTCGCTGGTCGTCACCATCGGAGTGCAGTCGCCGGGTTTTCTGTTTCGGACGTCACACAACGCGACGGGTGGGAGTTGGATCCACCCGTAGCACCCCACCCTGCGACCCCGAGCCCTTCACGTGGTTCCCCCGTCGCTGGGGTACCGCATGTCGCAATCAAATGGCTGACGATCCTCGGACAGTCCATCACCATCTGAAGCATCTATTGACCAGCTGCGGCGTGTCCTTCATGACCGTCGCGACGCCTCAGTTGGGCGGAGTTGCTGCCCGCAGCGGCGCGGTTGTCGCTCCACCGCCGGGTGCCGTGGATATCGAGTCCGATGAGTATTTGTTCTCCTCCTCCTCCTCCTCGGCAGCCATCACATCACCGTCGTATGCAAACCCAAGTTGGTTGCCGCCGCTGACCAACGCGGCATCGACTGGGGTAACGTCTCACTCGTCGTCCGAAGTCGTCGAAGGTGTGAGACTTCAGAAGCAGCGTGAATTGCGGGTGGCACGGCGGATCGCGCTCTGGGATGCTGGCCTCAACCAGGCCGATGCACTGCGAAAGCCGCGTGATCTCCCGACGGCGCCGTCCTCCTCGTACCCAGGACCTAGCGGCGCGGGAGCTCCCCCTCCAGGACTGAAAAAGCGAGAAGACGACGCCGCACCACGGTCTCAGAATCACAACGAATCCGGGGCCAACGAGTCTTCTTCATTGGCGAGTGCCACCCCGGCGGCCGTTCTGGTATTGGTCGACCTCGGCGTGGTGCTATTTCAGGATCCGTGGTCGTGGCTGCGACTCAATCGCATCAAGCACCACGTCGTACGGCGCCACGTCGCGCCAATGATCGCGGCTCACGTGGCGGCGTTGGGCGCACTTCTTGAACGCCGGGGCCGTCACGCGAGGCAGTGCCTATCGCATTTATCGATGATTCGTGCGTGTGTGCAAGCGTTGCTATCGCAGAGGAGCGTCGCGCGTCGGTGCCGGCAGGCGTTCGTCGATGAACGCGCGGCGCTGATCCGTCAACAATTGCGGGACGCGCGGTATTGGCATGCGGTCTCCGCGATGCAGCAGCGCACCTTGTCGGAGGCGGCGTCGCCGATTGCCCACCGCCTCAAACGGACGGGAACGGCAATGAGCGGCGGCGGGGAAGGGCCTGATGCATGGGAGGCGGCGGAGCGTGATGATCGTCGTCGTGCAGGGCCCCAGTTCAGTTCGCCGTTCGTGGCCTCGCTGATGTCAGTGGCCTCGCGAACGGTGGATGGAGGCGTAGGTGGTCAAAGCGACGAGCGCTATGGTGGAGAGGGGGGCCTTCGTGCAGAGGGGGAGGGTGGGTACTATCTTCCGATGCCGTCGCAGACCGACGCGATCCTTGACATGATGACGTCCAACGCCGGCGGCGGCGCGGATGGCGGAGGCGACACAGCTGGGCGGCATCGAGCGGACGGAACGTCTCCCCCTCTAGGGGAGGGGAGGAGGAGGAGGGGGGGGGGCTATCATTCCAGCAGCAGTCGGGACGGCACGGCCACGGATGAGGAGAGCGCCGCGGCCGATGGATGCGATGAGGAGGCCCCCGGCTGGGCTTCGTGGCAGCTGCCTGGTGAGGCGACGACGATCGACGACTGCGACAATTCATCACTGACGTCGTCTCAAAGCGGTGCAGAGGAGGGTCGTGAACGGCCGGCTCCTCCTAAGCGAAAAGCGACGCTCATGCGTCTCGTCACTCCGCCTGCATCGACGTGGCACGAAGAACAGATCAGAAAGCGTCTTCAGCAAGAAGCGGCGGCGGGTGGCACCGATGACGACGAGAACGGCGGCGTCCGTCGCGGGGATGGGGGGGTCGCCGCCTTCTCGTCGTCACCTGGGGCGGCTGGTAAACGGCCGCACAGAAGAATCCGCTCCCCGGCTCGCATGACCACCTCGGCCAAGCTGAAGCAGTTGCTGAGTGCCGCGGCACCCACCACCTCGGCACAGCTGCAAGCGCGTCTGCGTCGCATTCGCAACGGTGGCGACGTCGTGCTGTCGCCGACGGGAGGCGGTTCACCTACGAGTGCTGCCTCTGCGATTGGATCTCAGGGAAATGGCGACACCGCTTTCGGAGAAGGGCCGTCGTCAGGAGGGTTGTCGGTGGATCCCATGGCAGCCCGTTTTGGCACTGCAGCCGCGGAGGCTCAACAGCGGCGGCAGCAAATCGCCGCCATCCACCGGCTCCAGCAGCGCTGCGCGACCCTCGTTGACGACGAGGCGACCCAGCGAGTGTGGGTCGAGGAGGAGCAAGGTCTCGCGTTCGACCGTTTTGCGACCGCCATGGAGCGGCTCAATCCTTTCACGCGGCTGGCGACACAGGAGGCGGTGTTCCGGCGGGCCGTGGAGCGCACGTGGTTCCGGGAATCCGTCGACATAATCCCGCACTTGGAGTTTCTTCAGCGTCACGCCGTCTGTGAGGAGCGAGAGGCGTGGGTCCACGACGTCGTCCAACTCAACCGCACGTTTCTGCTGCAGGCCCTGCAAACGCTCGAAGTTCACCGACGGCGCGCCATTCAGAACATGGAAACGAGCGACATTGTTTTCTTGTCCAAGAATGTCTCGTTGAGCGCCAGCTTTGACGAGATACACCAGTGGATGGAGACGGCGAGATCCATGAACGCGAAGGCGGAGATGCTTGCGAGGCGCGACGCCGACGTGGCGGAAGCCGTGCGCCTGCAGCAGCACCACCAGCAGCATGTGACTGGTGGAGCTGCTGGCGACGGTGGCGGGGGGGCATTCTCGGAGCTGCTGTCGCGCCGGCTCAATGCCGCAAGCGCTTCGCCTTCGTCGTCAGCTGCTTCAGCGGGTGGCGCATCCTCCTCCTTCGCCTCCGCCGTGCTAGCCTCCTACAAGTCGAAGCACGGCGGCCTCTCCCTCGGCGTCACGCAGAGGATGCGCGCCCTGGCTCACCGCGCGCACGTTCGCAGCGCCAACATGCACCTCCTTAGGGCCCAGGAGGCCATTCTGCTGGAGCTGTGCAACGTCAAAATGGGCACCATCCGGCAGGAATCGGATATGCGGGAGGCCGTTCTGGCGCTCGAAAGATTGCAGCGCGTCGTCGCCATTGAGATGTCGGAGCGGCGCGTGACGCGCGAAACGGAGAGCCGTTACCATCGGTACCTTCGTTGGTGGGAGAAATTCACGCGGTGCCCAGTGCTCGAGCGGACACTCCGGCGGCGGCTCTTCGTCGCCGAAGCGGCCGAGCGGCAGGAAATTGAGCAGCGCACGGGGATCGCATGCGGCGGCCACCACGAGCTCGAGTACATCCTGCGACTAGAGGACTACGAACGGCGTCGCACCATTAAAATGATCCGCCGGTGGGACTTCGTCTTTGACGACGTCTATGCGAGCCCAACGCGCCTTCTGCGCGGGTTGGTGGAGGAGCGGGAGTCGGTGCGCGCCCTTCTGCAGCAGCTCGCCACGGAGGCGGACGCGACCAGTCGCCGCTCCACTGTGCCTACGCAGCATCCGACGGCGCACGTGGGCAGTGCCTCGCCGAACGATGGCTTCTTGTCTATGGACCCCTTCTTCCGTTCCGCCGGGTCTCTGGACGGTTCCAGAGCAACGGCGGCGCAACAACCGACTTCTCCCGCGGAGAAGCTCGCGCGTCCTCCTCACATTCAGCGAGTCTATCGTGCCGCGGCTCCGCCCACTGCGCACGCCGCCGCCGTCGATCCTCGCCATCGCCCCCCCGCTGACCCCGTCCAACATGAAACCGCACCGCCTCGGCCCCACCCGCGATACGTCGACGAACGCACCTGGGGAGGAGGGCGGCGTACGTCACCATTCCCTGCCTTGTCGTCAGGCCTCTCTTCGGCTCTTTCCGCGTTGGATGCCGTGTCGCTAAAGTCGTTGTCCCCGCAAGTGGCCACGATTGTCTCCCGGGGAGGAGCACCCGTGGTGTGCGGCGATGCCTCGGCTTCCGCGCGGTAGACACAAAGACCACTTTATCGGACGTTTCTGGACGTAGGGACACCATCCATCGTTTCCCCCTAGTCACTTTAGAAGCTCACCCTCACTTTGGCATTTCCAAAAGAAAAGCATTCAAAATTGGGTTCTCGTCAACAGCAGCTTGATTGAGTTCGATTGAAGGTGTCACCCCGCTTTTGGGTCCTCTCCCTTCCAGTTACGAAGCGATGGTGATGGCCCAGAGGGCCTCCGCCGCCAAGCTGCTGCTGTTCTGTGTGATGGCCACCGTGGTCGTGTTCGTCAGAGGAAACGGCGAGACGGCGGTCTTCGCGGTTCGTGCTGTCACCGTGGTCGGGACGATGGGCGTTTCGGGTTTCCTTGACCACGATAACCCGACCCTTGGCACGCTCAACTGCCCTTGGGGCGTTGCTTTTCACCCCGTGACAGGCGATCTCTTGCTTAGCGTAGAGTGGAGCCACCGAATTCGAAGAGTTTCGAAACAGTCCGGGCGTTTAGAAACATTGGCGGGGCAAGCCGCGTCCGGCACCAACGATGGGGTGGGAACGACGGCTCAATTTCACAATCCGATGGGTATCGCCTTCGTGCCCGGGCAAGGCGACCTCTACGTGGCCGACCATTACAACAATGCGATCCGGAAGGTGGCGACGGGCACTGGTGATGTGTCGACCGCTGCGGGCATGATTCTGTCACCTTATGGGAATTCAGATAATGTGATCGCGGTGCAGGCAAAGTTTCACGGACCTTCGTCCGTCGCGTGCGCGGTCGACTCAACCGTCTTCGTAGCGGATCAATTCAACCACGCGATTCGCAAGATGTGGGGTGGCGGCGTGGTCACCGTGGCGGGGAATATCGCGACCGTTGCATACGGCAAAGAAGACGGCGTCGGTGCGAACGCGAAGTTTCACAATCCCATGGGGCTTGCCCTTGACGCCAACGGCCAGTACTTGTACGTCGCGGATTACTACAACCACGTCATTCGCCGGGTCACCACGACCAACGGCGAGGTGGTGACGCTTGCAGGGCAAATGGAAACGTATGGCACCAGCGACGGACTCGGCGCCACGGCCCAATTCCACGCACCACTTGGTATTGCGATTCATCCCGCGTCTACGGACCTCTTTGTCGCAGATTACTTCAACCACGCGATCCGCCGCGTCACCGTCGACGGGCGCGTGACTACCGTGACTGGCACAATGGAGCTTTACGGCACGAGCAGTCAGTCGCCCGTGCAGCTGCACAACCCCACCAGCATCGCCGTCGGTCCCACCGACGGGGACCTCTACGTCACGGACTACTACAATTACGTGATCAGGCGAGTGCCCCTCGTCTCGACGTACTCCAGCGTGCTCGCCTCGGCCGTGGTGCGCCCGGTTGATGCGGACATCACGGGCTGGCAAACGCCGCTCACGACAGGCATCGGTCAGATGGTGTACATCGCTCAACGTGACACACTGTTCCTTCCGGACATCTACCGGCACACCGTCAACGTGATCGACTCGGTATCGGCCAGTGTGCGCTCGAGTGTGCCGTTCAACACTCCGGTGCTTTGGGCCGGAAAATCGGGCACTACTGCCCCGACCTACGCACCTGACGTTCCCGTCGCCCGGACGGACGCGCGGTTTAATTTCCCACTCGGCATGGTACCGGTGTGTCCTAGTTCAGCGAGTGGTCGACAGCGGCTGCGGTTTTCGTGTGAGCCGTTTGCCCTTTTAGTGGCCACCAATGGCCAGGGGACCCTTCAGCTGGTTGGCGTTGGAATCGACGCAACCGTGCGCATCGTCGCAGGCAGTGCCACTGAAACCGGTCATCTTGCTCCCGGCGCAGGTCCCTTCAACGGTGCCGCTGCTCGATTCACTGGCCTCGCGTACCTAAACGACATGCTCGACGGCGGCAGCTTCGGTGTTGTTGTGCAAGACAGTCATTGTGTAGCCATCGTGCGGTCCGTGAATGTAAACTACGAAGACTCCGAAGGCTTCGGCCAAGTGAATGTCAGTCTTTTCGCCGGTCGCTGCGGCGTCGCGGCGACCTCGGCCCCACCGGACGGTACGGTGGCGCGAGGGAACGATATCTTGAAATCCCCCCTAGCGATGGTGGTCCACCCGCGACGCACCGCCGCGTACGTGACGCAAGTCTTCGGGCTCACTAAGATTGCCGGTACGGTGGGCAGTCCCACTGCGGTCACAAGCGTGCTGTTCTCAGAAATTGGCACGGGGGCGATCAACTACCACCCGTTGTTCCCGGACACGCTGTTAGCTACGGCGGAGCCGGGATCCAGTGACCTGTTTGCGATGGACACGAACGCGGCGTTCTCCTCTCCCGTTCGATGGGGCATCAATTCACCCACACGCCTCGTCCGCCATGTGTTGGCCTTGCCTTCGGGGGTCATCTTGCTGTCCTTCGGCGGCTTTCCCGGCCAATCCCCACCGTGGATCCGGATGGTGTGCTGCTATCGGCCGTGGGACGCGACAAGGACTGCGTCCGTTACGGCGACCAGCTCCCAAACCATCACCAGCACCCACTCCCTCTCGGCGACATCCTCCCTAACCGTCACGTTGACCCTTCGCACGTTGTCGTCATCCAGCAGCGACCGATCGCTAACGATGTCGACGTCGACACGCGCGACACTCTCCGTGCGCGAGACCACGACGACGACGACCACGGATGCCACGCCGACGGCGGCGGCAAGGACTCGGAGCCGTACGAATCCTATGAGTGTTTCCATCGGCAAGACGCTATCCCGCAATTCTGGTTCCGTATCAAGATCGGGGCATTCTGCATCCCGGACGGATTCTGCGAGCCGCACGCTACGACGACTCACGTCCCTTCCTCCCATACCGTCGGCAGCAGAGAACGTGTCGCCGCATGTATTCAACGAGGTCGTGGCGGAGCCTAACGCAGCTGCGGCGACCGTGTCGGAGGCCGAAAAGGCGTCCTCTGGGCTCACACTCGTGTCCGCGCTCGCAGTCGCGGCCGCAAATCCCGTCGCGGCGCAGCAAGCGTCGCGCGCGCGAGCCACGTTGGTGTTGGCCTCGCGCTGTGTGAACATCACGGCGCGAACCAAAGCTGTCAGCATGCCGCCGCCGCCGACGTCTGCAGCGGTCACCGCCAACGCAACAGCGAACATCCCCGTTGCAGCAGCATCATCACCACCCTCCATCAGCACCATGGTGGTGGCCATCAGCGCCAATACATCGTCGACGAAGACTTCCGCCGTTGACGGCCTCATGCTCCCGACGTTCCCCAATGCGTTGATGCCCTTCATCGGGGTGGTGGGCGGCAATCCGACCCGCGCCGCCCACCGCGCCTGCATCCTTGGCAACATGGCGTTCATCGCGGTGTTTGCTGCGGCTATTGTATTCTGCGCGTGGCTCCGCGGACCAGTGTTGAAGCGGTCGACGTTGTCGCATGGCCTGCAGCTGGTGCGGTGGCCAGGTTCGCTCATCCTTCCGGCAACGCTTGCGGCCGACGGGTCCCTGTCATCCGCGTTTTTTCTGATCGTCAGTAGCGGCGGGGGGGGAGCGGTGGCGTCCATCCCGGAAGGAGGGGGCGGTAGCACCTCCTCGCCACCTCCTGCAGTCGACGCACTCCTCTTTGACGATGGGTTCATGGCTTTGGACGTTTGTCTCTTCGCGGCGATCGTTGGCATCGCGTCGCTACAGGTCGTGGCGATGACTCTGTGGGGCCGCTGGGGCCTCCGCCATGCCACCGTCGTCGACGACGCGGTGGACCACGCCCCGACCGGCGGGGGCAGCGACGGCGGGAAGACGAAGCGAGGAGGAGGAGGAGCGTCGACGACGTTCACGCAGCGATTGCTCGGACTCAACTTTCGTTGGGTGTTGAATACGATGGCGAACGACTCCCTCCAAACCGACCCTCGTCAGGAAGCATCCAACGGGGCGTTTTCTTCGTGTGGCGTAGTGTTTCAAAAATGCCACGGTCCTCAGGTAGCGGGAGTGGGGGGCGACAGCAGCGGGGGGGTGTCGGTGGGGGCGAGTGGCCTCTTGCGAGCTGCCAGACGGCAGTGGTCGCCGCTGTACTGCGCGGTCGATTTCGCGATGTTGCTGGCGTCGTCTATGATCCAGGGCGCGGCCACCGCCGCTCCACTGCAGGCATGCGTCGGCGGGGCGGCCGGGCTGTGTTTGATCAACGTGCTCTCGCTGGTTGTCTCCGCGACGTTGAGGCCGTTTCTGAGTCCGGCGAAGAATGTGCTGATGATTGCGAGCGCCGTCATCGTCTGCGCGAGCTCGGTGACACTCATCGTCGCTACCGTCGCGGCCGACGAATCCATCGTCCAACGACTGGTCAAAGGCACAGCGGCGCTTTCATCCCTCGGCTCGGCCTTGAGCTGCGCCGCTGGTTGCTTGAGTCTTTGTCAGAGGATCTACACGATCGCGTTCCGGTCGAATGAGGAAGACGCCGCGACCCCTAACGACAAGGGACTGTCAATGGAAGGCTCGACGAGTGCGACCTCAACGTTCCCTCTGTTCGGACAGGCACTGCTCCGCGACGCCGACTTGCTCGCGGTAGCAGCCACATTGACGGACCCCGACGAGCGGACGCTACCAGACCCGACAGAGGAAAGTCACCAGGTCTTCACGACCCACGAGGCGCCGCGAGGAGAACGTCATCATGAAAATGAGGTGTCAACCATCTCACGTCGAGAAGAGACAGCGGCAGTACCGGCGAACAAAGATGATCGCGGCGTGCGCCTGCAGCACATTCTCGACGACGACGACGATGATTTTTTGAATCGGGGCGATAGCTCCGTCGCGCCCGTGGCCCGGGGGGGCAACGACGAGCTCCTTCGCGCCATGACTTGCAACGGGGACCGTGGACGCGTCTTACGCAGATCCGAGGAGGGCCAGCGCCGCTTTGACGAGCTGCAGCTGTTGTTGTCTGGCGGTAGTTATGGAGGTGGCGTCGATGCTGTCACTCACGCGGCGGTTCCTGGCGCCAGCCGCCCCCCTGTGAGCGGCGGAGGAGGGCGTGTCGACTCACACCACCCGAGACGCAACGACAACCGTTTCTTCGACGTCGATGATTTGTAAACATTATTGTGTAACATCCAACGCGAGGCCGTGGGGGGGAGGTTTGTCACGGAAACTGTCAAACCCCGTCGCTTGTGTCCCCGGTATGTGCCACACACGCAGAGTTGGAAGTTTGGCTGGGATCCGTGCGCAACACCGATTGCGCCGTCTTCCCATCTTGTTCGTTAGGAATGGTATTTTCTTGTAGCCAAGCGTTCCCATTTTCGGGCGCTCTCCCATCCCTCACCATTCTCATAGTTTCGACAACCAGTCGCGCTCACATGGATCAGCACCGCTGCTTCTTGCTTCGTCGTTGTTTCCCCATTTCCTCTCGATTACATACTCTTCCATTTTGGTCTCATAGTACGCTTTCTCCTGTTGAAGTGAACTGCAAAAACGGAGTGAACAGATTCGTGTTTGTACGAGCGCCTCTTTTTTTTTGTTCTCTTCGAGAGAAGCTTCGTCCTGTGGTTAGTGGTTTCCAATTGAAAAATGAAGAAAATGATCTCCTCAGAGGTCCGCCCAACACATCCGACGGCGTTGGCGTATTCGGCCGCCTTTTCATTCAGCCGCTTACCAGCAGCCTCCACAGCGACGACACAAGGTGCAGCTAATTCATCGCGATCGCGAGGCGGAACACGAGTCGTACGAAGCGACTGCATGAGATTGAGTGCGTCGATCCTCACTACGGGAGGAATGCTACTCCTCGCGGTGTTATTGTTATTCCTGGCTCCGATTCAATTCGTCAGTGGATCCCGATTCTATCCTCGACTTGCTCAAAAAAGCCTGGTGCATGCGTCCGATAGTTCAAACCGCGAGTATCCCCGCGCCGCCTTGCTCAACGACGGTAATCTATTCGTCGCGTACTCTGGCACCTTGACCGGTGGGACACTCAAAGATGTCTACTTTCAAATTGTCGCATCGACGGGAACGCACAGCCTCGTTGGATCTGAGACGCGCGTCAATCAATACACCTCGAGCGATCAGACGAACGTGTGCATCACGAAGCTAATCACGAGCGGCGACATCGTCTTGGCTTGGACGTCGAGCGGACAGGACGGATCTGGATTAGGCGTCTACGCGCGGCGCTACACGGCCGCGGGTGTGGCGGCCACGAGCGAGTTCTTGGTGTTTGTCACGACCGCCGGCGACCAAACGATGCCCGGAATCGCGGCCCTCTCCGGAGGAGGCTACGTCATCTGCGCGATCCACGTCGGCGTCGACTACAAGTGTCGTCGCTGGAGCAGCGGTAACGTGGCGCTCGACGGCAGCGACGTCAGCGTGATGGCGATCACCGCGCCCAATCCTTTCCTTCGCGTGCAGGGTCAATCCGATGGGGGCTACGTTGTCGCGCTGATGACGCAGCCCAACGCGGTGGTGCACTTCTTCGCTCCGGATGGCACCCTCCGGTTTCAGTCGCCTCAAACCGTAGCGGGGGTGTACTTTAGCCTCGCGCGGCTCGACGACGACTCCGCCGTCATGGCGTACTATTGCGGAGGTTGCGGCGGCAAGACCGTGGCGACGTACCTGCGCAAGTTTTCGTCCTTGGGCAGTCCGATGGATCCCGTGGTGGACGCGGCCGTGGCGCCGAACAGCTACTATAACCCGGCCATCGCGGGCCTTGACAGGACTGGGTTTGTGGTCTGCGCGTCACAGGCATCGACAACCGCCGCCGCGACCATCGGTTTGTACTGCCGGGTGTTTGACCGCAACCTCAATGCTCAGGGAACCGAGTTTTTGGTGGTAGATCAAGCCGTGGGGTTGGACGTCGACATCGTGGCCCTCGGCACGCCTGGTGACTTTGCGCTCTTCACAAAGGAGTCTGTCAGCGGTCAGACACGCATTTACCTCCGGCGCTACACCAAGTTCGAGTGGGTGAACAAGCTGCGACTGAAGCAAGGTAAACGCATTCTACCCGTCAATCAATACCTACAACACAATCAGTTCCAAGCCAAGATCTGCGCCTCGGCCACGTCGAACGAAGCACTCATTGTCTGGACGAGCCACAGTTATCAGACCAGCGACGCGAATGGTTACGGCATCAACGCCAAGAGACTCGACGGCGGAGCGGCCGAGGCGATGACCGGGTCGGAGGTGCAAGTCAACGACAACTACGCCGGCTGGCAGTATAGCCCTGCATGCAGCAGCCTGCCCAACGGCAACTATGTGGTCACGTGGGACACCGATTCTTTGACTTCGCCCTACCCACGACGTGCCGTTTTCAAAGTGATCAGCTCCACGCTCACGAGTGTAGTGGCAGAGACGTTGCTCAACTCCGTGGTCGACACCGGGATCGTGCAGTCTGAGACCGCCCGTGTCGCGGCCCTCGCCAACGGCTCGTTCGTTGCATGCTGGTGCGACGGTCCCAACCCGGGAAACGGGGGCACCTCTTCGTGGGCGATGATTTGCCAAGTGCGATCCGGCGCCACGGGGACGGTGCTCGGCAATCAGATCAGCACCACCGAGAACGCGTACTACAATGGCATCACGACGGGTCAGCTGCACGCGGTGGCCGCGATGCCCGACGGCGGCTTTGTGGTCGCCGGCTTCGTTTGCTGCAATCCAGGCGTGTCCGGGGCGCTGCGTGTATACTCGGCGGTCGGTGCCGCGCGCACGGCCTGGCTCAACGTGGACGGCGGCAATGTGTTCGCGGTCCAACCGCTGCCCAACGGTAACATCATGCTGGTTGACGTGTCCGGCACATGCGTCGTCTGCCAGCTTTTCCGCGCGGCCAACAACTTTGCAAAGGACACCACGACGATTGGAACGCAGTGCATCAGCGACAAACGGCCGGCAAACGCCGCCAAGTTCAGCGCGACGGTTGCCGTGATTCCCAGCAAGGGGGCCGTCGTCGTATGCTGGCACAGCGACGACGGGGCGAGCGGCAACATGGACGTCTACTGTCGCCCGGTGAGCGACGAGTGCGCCATGCTAGGGCCCGAGCAGCGAGTCACAGACCACAGCAGCGACGACGCGGACGCGTCCATCGCCGTCCTCGCAAACGGGAAAATCGTCGTCACCTACACCACCTCCAACAACGGCTTGGCCGGTGGAGCGGTGACCTACGGCGACAATGAGATTGCCCTGCGGTTCATTCAGTCTCCCCAAACCTCCATGTCGCTATCCAAGGTGACGACAACAGTCACCAGCACCGCGTCAATCTCGGCGTCGACGACGGGGTCGGACGCCTCGCGCACGATTGCCCAGGCGCCCAACGAAGGGACCGCTTTGCAACGGCATCGTTCGCGAGCGGATCTCATCGCGGGGTCCGGCACCGCCGCCAGCACCGACGGCACGGGAGTCGGCGCCGCGTTCAACACGCCCATTGGCGTTTCTTGGAATTATTGGGGGCAGCTGCTTTTCGTCGCTGAGTCGACTGGCACCGCGCGGGTCCGCATGCTCACGTTAGCGGGGGTCGCCACCTCCTTTTCCGGTGGTACGTTTGCGGCCTGCGCGACCGTCACCGCCATCGCGGTCTATCCACTGGCATCAAGCCCACCGATCTTCGTCAGCTCTGCGACGGGAATTTGCATCAAGACGGCCGTCGCGGCCAACGACGTGCTGTGGGCAGGGCACGCGTCGACGACAGGAACGACCAACGCAGCGGCCTTGTCGGCGCGGTTTACGGCCATTGCGGCGATGCAGTTCCTGGGAGGCGGTCTCAACTTACTGGTTGCCGACGCCTGCAGCATTCGCATCGTGACCGTCGCTGATGCGTCGGTGGCAGCATTCGCGGGTTCGCCTGGTAGTTGCGGCGATACGGATGGCCTCCTTCTGACCGCCTCGTTCCAGACCATTACCGACTTTTCGTGCGAAGAGCGCTACTGTCACGTGGCGCAGCGGTCACCAAGCTACCGCATCCGGCGACTGGACACCGTCGCGCCGGGGCTGGTCATCAGCTCGGGCGCCAGCACGACGGCGGGCACGGGCGCCCAGGGATCCCAAAACGGGCCGACGACCACCGCGACCGTGGATCCCACCGCCCTCGTGACCCTCCGCATGCAGGGCACGGGCAATCAGTTACTCCTCTTTGCCAACGCGGACCACCGCATCCGCAAGGTGCAGTTTGCGTACGTCATGGCCGTCATCGGCTCCGGCACGCCAGGGACTGGCAGCGGCAGCCCCCCTTTCGCGCAGTTCAACACGATCGCTGACATGGTCGCGCTCTCCGGGGCGGGGGGCGGTGTGACGCGAGGGGCACAACTCGTCGTGGTGGAAACAGGCAATAACGCGATCCGCCTCGTGACAGTGGCCCTGGCGACCGCGACGCCATCCCTCACCGACTCGGTCACCCCGCGAGTCACCGCGTCGGGTCAAACCGTCTCTCTTTCCACGTCGAACGCGGCGACAATGTCGAAGTCCGCCAGCCGAACCCCATGGTTGACCGCGACGTCCGCCGTCACAGCGTCGCCGACGGTCAGCGCATCCCAACTGGCCACCCTTTCCGCAATGTGGCCGCTGACCCTCACGGTATCCCAATCCACATCAGCTTCCTTGACCCGTCCCGTGCTGCTCTCTGAAGTGCGATACTGCGCCGCTTACAGCGCTTTCGCGACCGTAACCGTGACTAGCACGTTTCCGATGCCGCCTTCGTCAGCGTGGAGCTACACTCCGTACCAGGTCGCGGAATGTTGTCCGCAGGAAATCGTCGGTCGCTCCTCCGCGCTGTCGTGTCTCGATGCGTTTGTTTCGTGCGTCGAGAACGTCCTGCCGTCGGGCTTCGATTTGAGCACAGGATTGCCCGTCGCGCGGCTGGAGGCGGCTCCCACGGGTACCCAGTGCTTCGGGGTGGTCCGTGTGTGCTACGCGACCTTCATGGATTGCTTGGTGGGCGTCGCAGCCCGGGAGGGCGCCGTCGCACCGACAACCGCCGCCACCACGACAACGGCCGCCCGTGCGGTCCTCTCGTGCCCTTGGGCCCCGCTGGCATTCCGCACAATGCTGTCGTCCCTCGTTCGCTACGCTGGAAGCGACCTGCAGCGTGCGTGTGTGAGTGCCGTGCAGTACGCGGAGATGGTGTCAACCTGCGACCGCGTCGCAAGCTATACGAGTCAAGGCAACGGGTCGGCCGCGATATGTGCGCTGCCGTCGTCGACACTGGAAGCCGCGATCCAGACAGCGGCGAGCAGTTCGTCGAGTACGGCAACCTCCCAGGCGCCTGACGGGGTCGCGGCTCTTTTCCTGACCACGCAGTGGGGCCGTGGTGCAGGCTGTGACCACCTCTACCAGAAATGCCCAGCGGGGTCGGTGGCCGTCGCCGTGACAGGTGTGGCGCACGCCATGCGTCTCTCGGCGCTCCCAGACGATCGCTGCTTCCGCAGCCCGTTCAATCTAACGATATGCAGCCCCGTCGGCGTGCCCGCGTCGCTCGCCATGACCCTCTTTGTGCGACGCATCGTTGGGGCCTCAGGAGGAGGCGCGGCGGCCTTACGGCGCCGGACTGAGCAACAAGCTGCGGAGGATCCTTCGGATTGCATCCAGCCGTCGCACACACTACGATCTTGCTCCTGCGAAGCCACCAAAGTCGCGAAAACTTTCTTTATTCCAGTCATCACGGCGCGTGGCGAAAACGGGGCCGAGGATGCCTTCACGGCAAACGTCACGTTTTGCGTCAGCCCGTCCACCAACGCCTTCTTTTTGCATGACGGGGAAGCAGCGGCGTGTTTCAACCCGGCGGGGTGGAACGCGTCCTGTCGCTGCGTCGATCTCGCCAACAAGGTGTCCTTGCCCATCGTGTTGGTGATCACAACGGTCGACGGCGTGGCCAAAGCGACGACTGGGAGACTCATTTTCTGCACCGCACCGCCCTCCGATCCGCCTGCGGCCGTCCCGATCAACACGGCGACCAGCGTGGTGTCGTCGCTGGCCGGCGGCCCCGCGGCCGGCGCGATCCAAGGCGCGGACATCGCCGCGAACGGAGCCTGCGCCCGGCCGCAAGAGACGCCGGAAGAACGCCTGGCACGACGGCGAAAGCCGAGTGCGGCTGTTCCGTTCCGGATTGGCGACGCCGACTACGGCGGCTGGCTCGCGCTGCTCGTCATCATGGCCGCGGCGTTCGCCCTCCACGGCTTCGCAGCGCTCGTGATCGGCGTGGTGTTGGCTGTGCGCGGGGGAGCACAACAACAACCCACGGAATCATCGGCTGCGGGTGCTACCACGCTGGGCCACAACGACAACGACAATGACGACGACCACCACCACCTTGGCATCCAAGCGGGCACGCGAGGTACTGCTGGGGCGAGCGGCATGGATGGTGGTGACGAGGTCGGTGCCTTCGCGACGTCCTGCGGTGAGGCTGTGCTCAAGACGCAATTCCCCGAGCTGCCGCTCAAGGTGCTGCTATTCGCCTACCAGGGCTTCGCGCACGAAAGCGTGACGCTCGCCTTCGACCCCACTTCGTCCGCTCTCGGCGTCGCACTTGGAGTCGTGGGCTGCACCGCGTGCGTCCTCACCATGGGCTTCTTTATCGCGATTGGCGTTCGAACTCGCAACGTTCTTAAGGCCGAGGCCGCGGCCCAAAACGCCGAAGCCGCCGCATCGCCGCCGGGCGATGGCATTCCCAACTGCGTGCCGATAGAGCACGACGCCGTGAAAGGGTGCTCCGGCAGTGCTCTCCCACCGCCACGAGACGACCCCAGTGGCACGACCCCGAAGGCGATCGACGAGGGGACTCCGGCGGCCGCAACGGGGATGGCAGCGACGACGACGCGCGTTGCCGACGGCACGTTCATTGCGTACCGCGAGGGCACCCGCAGCGTGCCGCTCGTCGTCCGATGGCTCTTTCTGCCGGCGGGCTTCTGGCACCCTCAGGGGGGTTTGTTGCAAGCTGCGCTGCCTGTGATCATTTCCTTCGGCGAGAGCAGCGTCGGCTGGGCCACCAGCATTCACCTGCTCAAGAGCTGCGTCGTCGCCGTGCTCTCAGTGGTACGCCCCAGCGATACTCGGCAGTGCGCAACAGTTTACGCGGTTTTGGCCACCGTCTTTTTGCTCTTCGGTATCGTGTTCATCGGTGTGAGGCCGCATCGCTCCCCGATTGACAACTTTTTCGCGGCGTTGATTTGCGTTTGCACGGCCGCCATGGTGATGTCGTTCACCTCCACGGAGCTTAGCTCGACGGTCGATCGGTTTTCGCTCTCGAACACCATTCTATACGCGGCGTTGACGTGGGTGGCGCTGGGTTTGGCGCTCTACGTCGTGGAGATGGTCCTCTTTAAAAAGAAGGAATTGAAGCATCGCGAATCGCTCGGTTTGCATACGGTGGTGCCGAGTGCATCGAATCAGCTCATCACCGAGCCTTCCCTCAAGGGCACCGCCGGCGACCAAGGCGGAGGGGACGTGCGGCGACCACCGGCGACCGACGACCGTGGTGGCGGGGGGTCGTCGTGCCCTTCATCCTCCACGTCCGATGGCCCAACCAACGATGCGCCCGGTGATGAACGACACCGCCGCAAGCAAAACGACGACACGAAGATGGTCGCGGGGCAAAGCGGCGGCGGCGGCCATGTCGTCCCACCCCCATACGCGACAACCACCGTCGACGCGTTTGATCCCGTCTCGGACGCCGCGGATGAAAGCGGTGGGAACGACTCATCGCCGCCTCGACGACGACTTGCCGAGACGGATCGACGTCCGACCAGCAGCAGTAGCTTCCGTTACCGCGTCGACGGTGCGATGGCCGCGCTGAACCGCGGCGTCGCCTCGATGCTCGAGGAGTTCGACCAGATCGATGATGGGTGAGTGGATCGACGACTTGCTTTCACTCTTCTCTTCGTCTGTTCCTCAATTCTGCGAGCAGAAGGTTTGGTAGTAGAAGGCTCCGCTCAATTTATCCTTCGAGAATATCTTTCGGCTAATGCTTCTCTTCCAACCGCCGCCAACTACCTAATCCTCCTCGATCCATTCCCCCTCACCTTTTCTCTCCTTCCCTCTCTTCCCATTGCCGGAAAGACGACCACGCAGGTGGCTCACTCTGGGGGCACCCGTTGGTTTTCTTTCCTGTCCACGCTTGTTGACCCGTGCAGTCGTCGCCAACCCACCCACGGCCCTCCCCCCGTCGTCGAATCAGGCTAGAAGAGAGGAAAGGAAAGGTGAGAGGAAGCAACAGTTCATTTAGGGGGCCTTTTGGCTGTCCCTGGAAGGAGAATCGGGGGAGGCGATCTTCCTCTCTCTCTCTCTGTCTCTATATCATTCGTATTCGCGTGTCGTCGGTGAGAACACACACACACCCGTAGCCCGCGCCAACGCACACTACGCACAAATGGCTCGCTTCACCGTCCTCGTTGCCGCGCTCCTGGCCACCGCCAGCGTTGCGTCGGCGCAGGTCACCACGT
>ERZ1292630.2120-Hain-H41-02um-R3-2120-length-18696-cov-58_pt1 | contig 18696 bp, 12 predicted proteins | sample MGYA00564408_ERZ1292630 | MGnify/ENA primary metagenome ERZ1292630 (study PRJEB36523, sample SAMEA6512641) | groundwater metagenome | collected 2019-01-08 | study: AquaDiva: Metagenomics assemblies of 32 groundwater samples
CGCGAAATGCAGCGTGACACCGTAGCAAGTATGTAGTATGTTAGTATGTAGTATGTAGGAAAGACCCGCCTATATACTATATACTTCATACTCTATACTACAAGGAGATTTTTATGCCCTTATTACCGAATGAAGTGAAAACAGAACACATCGCGCCCGGCGCAGTGACCACGCCCAAAATCGGCGACTTACAGGTGGCCACTGCTAAATTACAGGACGGCTGTGTTACCACAGTTAAGATTGCTAATGCGTCCGTCACCCGTGATAAAATAGGAGAGAAACAGGTCAGCACGTCCCGCTTGAAGGATGCCAGCGTCACGACCGAGAAGATTGTCACCGGAGCAGTAGTCACTTCCAAAATCGGCGATGCGCAAGTGACCACAGAGAAAATCAAGGCCAGCGCAGTGGATAGCGCCAAGTTAGCCGCAGACAGCGTAACGACGATTAAAATACTGGATGGCGCGGTCAAGACAGCGAAGATTGGTTCTTTGTCCGTCACCACGCCCAAAATCGGCGCCGGGGCAGTCACTGCGGCCAAACTGTCCGCTAACGCTGTTACCACCGAGAAGATTGTCAACGGAGCAATCACGCCGGCCAAGCTGTCCTTTACCCCGCCGTCCGTGGCCAGGCCGATTACGCCGCCGGTGACGACCGATGAGATAGCCAATGGTTCAGTCACCCCGGCCAAGTTGTCGTTTACGCCTGTGGCCAGACCTCTAACCCCGCCGGTTGCCACGGATGAGATTGCGGATGCGTCAGTGACGCCGGCCAAATTATCATTCTCTGTGCCTTCAAGACCGATGGTGCCGCCGCTGGCCACGGCCGAGATTGCCGATAGCGCCGTTACGACGGTCAAGATAGCGGCCAATGCCATAACCGGCGCCAAGATGGCGCCTAACTCGGTCGGCGCCAGCGAGATTTCATCCGGCGCAGTCGGGACGAGTGAAATCGCCAATGGCGCAGTGACCGCCGAAAAACTGGCCCCGGGCGTGGGCGGCAGCCGGATTGTGTTTCTCCCGACCCGGATACAGATGACCAGTTTAATCGTGATGGGCAATCAGGATTGGATGCCGACCGCGCCGCAGCCGCCGGAATCGGGTATCCCGGCTAACGCCACGGCCTTAATCCTGCAGGTGGAATTGGTCCAGCAGAGCATTCCACCGCCGCCGCCGGGCGGGTGGATTAACTGCCGTCTCAGGCGGGACGCGACCCAGCCGGAATGTTTTGCCATTGGCGTAGAGGCGAAAAATGTCGGACAGGTCTACGGCGGACAGGTGATTGTCCCGATAGTAGCCGGGAGTTTCCAGTATTGCTTTACCGATGCGTATGGTAACCTGAGTATTACTTTTAATCCATACATTGTCGGGTATGTGGTGTAGGGGGTAGAGGTTAGAGGTTAGGAATCTGGATTCCCACTTTCGTGGGAATGACACATTCACTACGCCCCAGTAGGGGCTCGTGGTCACTGCGGTGTTCGCTACGCTCAGTGTAAACTCCGGGGGCGGGGCAGGAATGACATCCTGGTGTTCCTTAGTGTCTTGGTGGCGGGATAATTACCCACGGTGGAAATATTTCACACAATTTTTATTAAATCCTTGACACAGTAAAACATTTTTCATATAGTACAAAACCCTGTTTGTGTAGTTTACTATTCTTATAGGGGCGAACCCCGTTAGGGGTTGTGGTCACTTTTATGCTCTTTGAAAAATAGACAGCCAAGGAGTGAGGCTGAGATTGAGATTTTAGCCACACAATTTACATTCAGGTCAGATTTAACAATTAATGAATTTTGATTGGAGAATTTGATTCTGGTTCAGAACGAACGTTGGCGGCGTGCCTAATACATGCAAGTCGAACGAGAAATTTCGTAGCAATACGGAACAGTACAGTGGCGTAAGGGTGAGTAATGAATAGATAACTTACCCCTGAGTTTGGGATAACCCCGCGAAAGCGGGGCTAATACCGGATATTATCGCAGTGTCATAAGATGTTGCGATGAAAGTTGCTTCGCAAGAGGTGACACTCGGGGAGAGGTCTATTTCCTATCAGCTAGTTGGCGGGGTAACGGCCCACCAAGGCTTTGACGGGTAGCCGGCCTTAGCGGGTGTACGGCCACACTGGAACTGAGACACTGTCCAGACTCCTACGGGAGGCAGCAGTAGGGAATATTGCGCAATGGGGGAAACCCTGACGCAGCGACGCCGCGTGTGGGATGAAGGCCTTCGGGTTGTAAACCACTGTCAGAGGGGACGAACTTCCTGACTAACACTCAGGGATGACTTAACCTTCAAAGGAAGCAGCCGCTAACTCCGTGCCAGCAGCGGCGGTAATACGGAGGCTGCAAACGTTGTTCGGATTTACTGGGCGTAAAGAGTTCGTAGGCGGTTGGGATTAATTAGACGTGAAATACTTTGGCTTACCCAAAGAATTGCATCTAATATTACCCGACTTGAGTATGAGAGGGGAGAGTAGAATTGTAGGTGGAGCGGTGAAATGCGTAGATATCTACAAGAATACCGGAGGCGAAGGCGACTCTCTAGTTCATTACTGACGCTGAGGAACGAAAGCTAGGGGATCAAACAGGATTAGATACCCTGGTAGTCCTAGCCGTAAACGATGGATACTAGCCGTGGGCTTCGTTTAGAAGTCCGTGGCGTAGCTAACGCGTTAAGTATCCCGCCTGGGGAGTACGGTCGCAAGGCTAAAACTCAAAGAAATTGACGGGGGCTCGCACAAGCGGTGGAGCATGTGGTTCAATTCGATGCAACGCGAAGAACCTTACCAGGGCTTGACATGCTGGTAGTAGAAGTGCGAAAGCGCGACGAGTCCCGTAAGGGAAAGCCAGCACAGGTGTTGCATGGCTGTCGTCAGCTCGTGCCGTGAGGTGTCAGGTTAAGTCCTTTAACGAGCGAAACCCTTGTCCTTAGTTGCCCCGCAAGGGGCCCTCTAAGGAGACTGCCTCGGTAACGAGGAGGAAGGTGGGGATGACGTCAAGTCATCATGGCCTTTATGCCCTGGGCCACACACGTGCTACAATGGCCGGTACAGAGGGTTGCCAAGCCGTAAGGCGGAGCTAATCCCTTAAAGCCGGCCCCAGTTCAGATTGAGGGCTGCAATTCGCCCTCATGAAGTCGGAATCGCTAGTAATCGCAGATCAGCTATGCTGCGGTGAATATGTTCCCGAGCCTTGTACACACCGCCCGTCAAGCCAGCCAAGCGTGGGGTACCTGAAGTTGTTTGCTTAACCCGCAAGGGACGGCAACACCCAAGGTAAAACGCGTGAGGAGGGCTAAGTCGTAACAAGGTAGCCGTAGGGGAATCTGCGGCTGGATCACCTCCTTTCTAAGGAGACTTTTTTCTAATGGCTAATTTTGTCCCAGTCCTCACTTCCTTGGCCCTGTCTTTTTTTTCCGCTATTTGGTGATTTGAAAGAGGGTGCGCCCCGCTAATAATCAAATTTTAGGGCTAATTTTACTTTAGCATAATACCGATATAATATACTCTTTTAGGGCTACCATGCCTCCGATTTACATCGGAGCGTAAAAGTTTGTAAAGCCCGGCGGGCTGACAAACTCTAACGTGGGCGTGCCCTGTTAGAAGCGTTAGATGTCAGATGGTTAAATTAGTTGTAGTTCTTTCGGCTTGATTGTGTTCACTACGCCCCATTAGGGGCTTGTGGTCACTGCGGTGTTCGCTTCTAACGGGGCGCGTAGCTCATTAGAAACTGTTTGAGCGAAGCGAATTACAGTTTCTTATCCCGACCCGTTCGGGTCGGGAGTTGGTTACCGCCCGACCGAATGATTTCGGTCGTTCGGGCAAGGAGCGCCTACTGGGTGGTCGATAGTTTCCGCAGGAGTCCTGTAGTTATTAAACTATGGGCGTGTAGCTCAGTTGGCAGAGCACACGCTTGATAAGCGTGTGGTCGACAGTTCGAGTCTGTCCACGCCCATTAAGAAACCGAGTTTTATTGTTCCGCACATTCACGGGGTCGTAGCTCAGTTGGGAGAGCGCCTGGTTTGCATCCAGGAGGCTGAGGGTTCGAATCCCTTCGACTCCATAAATGTGTGGGCAGGCCAGTGGTTAGAATTCGGTCTGGTCCAAATTAATAATAAAAATTATAGATAATCTTGGTAAAATCCTTGACAGGTTAAATTATTTTTGGCATAGTGATAAATCGCTTTTTCTAATCCCTAACGGGGTTAGAAACTGTAAAACTGCAGGTCCCACTGGGGCCGGCAGTTCCTGGATGTTCTTTGACAAATAAGATTAGTGTAGATTGTAAATAAAGAGGCTTTAGGATAAAAATGTGGTCAAGCTACTAAGGGTACATAGTGAATGACCTGGTATCAGAAGGCGATGAAGGACGTAGCAGGCTGCGAAAAGCCCCGGGGAGCCGCCAAGCAGGTTTCGATCCGGGGATTTCCGAATGGGGTAACCCATCCTGCCGTGAGGCAGGATATTCCGGCGCAAGCCGGAGAGCAAACGGAGGGAAGTGAAACATCTCAGTACCTCCTGGAAAAGAAAAAGCCATTGATTTCCTCAGTAGCGGCGAGCGAACGGGAAACAGTCTAAATCGCATAAGTGCCAAGGCCGTATGCCGTTGCTTATGCGATGTTGCGGGAAATATCCGTTTCTGTTGTACGGACAGGAGGAAAAGTTACAAAAGTTTATCTTAACCGAACCGTCTTGGAACAGCGGGCCATAGAAGGTGATAGTCCTGTAGGTGAAAAGGTAAACTCTTTTCTGGGTATTTCCCAAGTAGCACCCGCCACGGGAAAACGAGTGCGAATCCGGGCCGACCATGGCCTAAGACTAAATACTCTCTGATAACCGATAGTGGACAAGTAGCGCGAGCGAACGTTGAAAAGAACCCCGGAAGGGGAGTGAAATAGAACCTGAAACTATGTACTTACAAACTGTGGAAGCCTGGCGCCAGCAATGGCGTTGGGTGACCGCGTGCCTTTTGGATAATGAGTCCGGGAGTTATTCTGATGAGCAAGCTTAAGTCCGGCATGAAAGTGTCGGGAATAGGCGAAGGGAAACCAAGTCTTAAAAGGGCGATAAGTTCATTGGAGTAGACCCGAAAGCCAGTGATCTACCCTTGGGCAGGATGAAGTGCTGATAATATCGGCATGGAGGTCCGTTAGGGTTTAACGTTGAAAAGTTATCCCGTGATCTGAGGGTAGGAGTAAAAGGCTAATCAAACTGGCTAATAGCTGGTTCTTCCCGAAATAGCTTTGGGGCTAGCCTCGTGTGTAAACAGTGGGGGTAGAGACACTGAATGGATTTAAGGGGCCTACCAGGCTACCTAATCCAATCAAACTCCGAATACCACTGTGGTAAAGCACGGGAGTCAGACGGTGGGGGATAAGCTTCATCGTCGAGAGGGAAACAGCCCAGACCATCGGCTAAGGTCCCTAAAATAGACTAAGTGTAAAAGGAAGTAAGGATACTAAGACAGCCAGGATGTTGGCTTAGAAGCAGCCACCATTTAAAAAGTGCGTAACAGCTTACTGGCCGAGTATTTTTGCGCCGAAAATGATCGGGCCTAAGTCTATTACCGACGCCGTGGATTCTTTTTCCGCTTCGGCGGAAGAGGAGTGGTAGGGAAGCGTTCTAAACGGGTAGAAGTTATGACGTGAGTCGTGATGGACTGTTTAGAAGTGATTATCCGGACATAAGTAGCGCGCTAAAACCGATGAGAAGTCGGTTCGCCGAAAACCTAAGGTTTCCTGGGGAAGGTAACTCCGCCCAGGGTTAGTCGGCCCCTAAGGTGAGGCTGAAAAGCGTAGCTGATGGGAATGCCGTTAATATTCGGCTACTGCCTTATATGCGATCAAGAACTAAAAGGAGAGGTAGAGGAGGCTATGTCGTCCCTATGATTAGAACTATAGGGTCTGTTTTTAGGAGGGAGTTGTAGGTAAATCCGCGATTCCGTTAACTCTGAGGAAACAAGGGGAGCCCGCAAGGGTGAAGTGACAAACGCCATGCTCGCGAGAAAATCTTCGTTTAGGAGTATGTAAGGTAACCGTACTAAAACCAACACAGGTAGGTGAGGAGAGAATCCTAAGGCGCTCGAGAGACCCCTCGTTAAGGAACTAGGCAAAATGGCACCGTAACTTCGGGACAAGGTGTGTCCTGATTTGTCAGCCCGTTTACCGGGCGAAGCATTTTGGGATCTCAGTAAAGCGGGCCGGGGAACTGTTTAGCAAAAACACAGGTCTGTGCTAAGCCGTAAGACGCTGTATACAGACCGACGCTTGCCCAGTGCTGGAAGGTTAAGGGGTGGGGTCATCGGCCGCAAGGCTGTGCAGCCCCTAACTGAAGCCCCAGTAAAAGGCGGCCGTAACTATGACGGTCCTAAGGTAGCGAAGTTCCTTGTCGGGTAAGTTCCGACGCGCATGAATAGCGTAATCACTTGGCCGGTGTCTCAACGAGGGACTCGGCGAAATTGCAGCGGCGGTGAAGATACCGCCTGCCCGCACTAAGACGGAAAGACCCTATGAACCTTTACTGTAACCTCATATTGGATTTTTGTTTAATCTGCGTAGCATAGGTGGGAGACTTTGAAGTCCGGCTTCCGGGTCGGGCTGAGTCAACAGTGAAATACCACTCTGATTAGGTTAGAATTCTAATGGCGCCTTTGTACGGCGCCAGACATTGTGAGGCGGGCAGTTTAACTGGGGCGGTTTCCTCCGAAAGAGTAACGGAGGAGTTCAAAGGCACCTTCAGCGCGTTTGGCAATCGCGCAACGAGCATAAGGGTATAAAGGTGCTTGACGGCAAGACATATAAGTCGAGCCGGTGTGAAAGCAGGACCTAGTGATCCGGTGGTACCGAATGGAAGGGCCATCGCTCATCAGATAAAAGGTACTCTAGGGATAACAGGCTTATGGCGTCCAAGAGTCCATATCGACGACGCCGTTTGGCACCTCGATGTCGGCTCATCGCATCCTGGGGCTGGAGAAGGTCCCAAGGGTTCGGCTGTTCGCCGATTAAAGCGGTACGTGAGCTGGGTTCAGACCGGCGTGAGCCAGGTCGGTCCCTATCTAGTGTGGGCGTAGGAGGTTTGAGAGACGCTGTCCTTAGTACGAGAGGATCAGGATGGACGGACCTCTGGTGTACCAGTTATCCCGCTAGGGGTATTTGCTGGGTATCTATGTCCGGGGGGATAACCGCTGAAAGCATCTAAGTGGGAAGCCCCTCTTAAGATAAGACCTCCCATCCCGTAAGGGATACAAAGACCCCTGGTAGACTACCAGGTTGATAGGTCCCAGGTGTAAGACCCGTAAGGGTTTCAGCCGAGGGATACTAATCGGTCGGTCGGCTTGACCACTTTTTATTCTATTGCCTCTTTAGAGCCAGTTAGAGATTTTGACCCGAAGGGGCAAAATATCATTACTGGCTCTTAAACCCCGCCGAATGGCGGGGTTAAGATACACCCTGACGAATGTCAGGATAGATACACTAATTTATTATAAAAAATGCCCGGTGACCTAATGCTCAAGGTGTAACACCCGTTCCCATTCCGAATACGGCCGTTAAGCCCTTGAGGCCCATGATACTGCTGACGATTTGCTTGGCGGGAAAGTAGGTTATTGCCGGGCTTGAAATTACATCCCGCATCTGTCCCGAAAGGGCAGGTGCGGGATTTTTTTATGGGCTGTTAGAAATATTCCGACCTTACGTCGGCGGCAGGCCATAATTCTCCGTTGGGTTTATGTTGCATTTTGTAGGTTAGTAATTACACTAATATATCATGTGCTTACCACAAGTGCCTTTCCTGAAGAAGGAATGGTTTAAATCGCTGAAAGAATTGCACGAAAAATGGGGCGGTAAATTTGATGGGCGTGATGTTGAAATAACGCAGGAAATATCTTCGGGAACTATTGTTCCTTCTTATGCTACGCTGCTAACTAATGTCAAGGGGCATAAAATATACCTTTCCCGGGAAATTCCTGGCGATGGACCGTATTTGGAAATTTATGTTTACGGCGATTGGAAAAGCAAATTATATTTAAGTTTGGAGGGTATCCACGATAAGTTCCTTAAGGCCATTGGCCTTGAACATGAAATTATATTAGAAGGAACGCAAGTAGATATTATTCTGTTCAATAGGAGGTATCTTATTAAAGGAGATCCTGAAGAATTTATTTCAACTTTTCTGTCAGACGGACATATTGGGGACGTGATAAATTCAATGGGCAATTTTTGGATGCTTAATATTAAAGGTAATATAGCAAAGATTATCTATGATATTGAGTCATCTGAGATAATTAGAGCTGATAATTTGGTGGACAAAATCAATCATTTCATTGATTTCTTGGATGTTCTGGGGAATAAAGAATCCGGAAAGTAATTACAATCCCAATTCTCCGCTGATTGACCTCATCGCATCGATCGAAATCTGCAGGAACTTATCTAAATCCAGACCCAGTTTGGTGCAACTGTTCATGGCCTCGCGGCTGGCGCCGGCCGCAAAACGTTTCTCTTTCATCCGGTTCTTGGCAAACTCCACGTCTATGGGCGCTAATTTCTTTTCCGGCCTGATTAAGGCGCAGGCAACAAGAAATCCGGTGACGGGGTCGGCGCAATATATAGCGTGCTCCATCAACGAAACGCGCTCCTTCTTGTCGTTGTGCGATTTGATGCCGTCGATAATTTCTTGGGTAACCTTGTCCTTAAGTAATTCGGCGGTGACCAGGGTATGCCGGTCTGGCGTATTCTTGGTTTCCTCATAATCCAGGTCGTGTAATAATCCGACCAGCCCCCATTTTTCCTCGTCTGCTTTTAGCTCCCGAGCCAGGTGTTTCATTACCGTCTCAACTGCCAGGATATGCTTGCGCAGGTTGATATTGGTTATCCGCGTCTGCATCATTTCCAATGCTTCATTTCTGGTCATCGTTCAGCCCCTTTTTTATCTTGGCTCCTCTTTTTCCTTCGGGTTTATTCTAATGGAACCATTAGTCTTGTTCTCAATTTCTATTTTATTCCAATCTCCGACATATCCGGCGGTTTGGGGGTTAGTGGTGATTGTGATTTTATCTCCGTCGATATTGCTGTTTTTATGCAATATTTTAACCTGGCGGGGCGATTTCAGGTATATCTGCGATAAAAGAGGCACCCACTCCAGTATCTCGCACCAGGCTTTTCCGTCATTGGTGGTTACCACCACATTATTTTCAGCCCGCATCTTTTCCAGCAGGTTTTTGGCCGGATTCCAGCCGATGAATAACTTACCACATTTAATTTCTGATGTTAACTGGGCTGATGTCGTAAGCGCTTTTGCTATTTGTGTAATTCGGACATTATTTTCCAGGTAAATCTGGTTTTCCCGCAGGGAGACCAGCCCGTCGTTGTCAGCCGTAATCTTTATTTGGCTGGAGGTTTCAGGCGGTGGATTAGTCGGCGGGGCTGTATCGGTCGGGGTTACCAAGCCAGTGGGTGAAAGCGGCTCGGGGTTATAGATACTCCCGTTAGAAAAGGTAATTTCTTTCCTGCCCAAGAGCAGAAGATTATCCTTTTCGGTCTGGATTTTCAGGGTCTGGGCTGAGATGTTAATATAAGAATCAGATTTTGCCTGGGATTGTCCGTTATTGGATTTCAATGGCCTGGTGATGGTGGCCAGAGATTTATCTCTGCCCTTGAGGGTAATAAGCCCGGCTGTGTCATCCAGCGTCAAATTAAAACATTCGGCCCGGTGGAAGGAATCGTCCACTATTACGTTGCCGGTCGCCGAGACCCTGGCGAGATAGAAATTATTGCGCTTGGTGACCGGATTTTCCCTCCGGTCTAAAAGCATATTGAGATTTTCCGCCCGGAGATTGGTTTGCTTGGGAAGCGAGTTGGGCGGTCTGGAGTATGAGTTGAGCGTAACCTTATTCCGGAAGGAAATCTGCTGGGAGATTTTCCCTGCCCGACCATTCGGTCGTTCGGGCGGGTTGGCCGGATTGCCGTTAATCTTTTCAATAGTCATCGGGCCTTCGGAGGTAATAGTGATGACTGAGGGTGTTTTATTCAATTCCTCATCATCAATATTGGGTTTGGGAGAAAAGACCGCTCCCAAGGAAATTGATTTGGAGTTGCAACCCTGGATAACTGTTTCCACATTTCCCAGAAACGAGACATTTGCAAAATCCAGCCCGCCTTTACAGCCCTTGCTTTTAATGGCGATATCACTCCGGTTGATGGTTATCAGGGCGTCGGTAGAGAATGTTTTGTCCGCCAGGTTTACATAGAGCAGGGTGGTCTGCATTGTCTCGTCGAACTCATCGGGCGGCTCCGATACCTTTTTAATAATAACCTTGTTGTGGAGTGAAACCATCTGCTGTTCTTGTCTTATACTGCCCATGGCGGCGTTAATGATGATTTTCTCCTTTTTTGCCGGTTGTGACGGCGAGGTCGGCGATATGGGTGAAAGATAACAGGTCAATTCCAGGCTTAAAACATCAATTTCGTTTTCACGAATCACCGCGGTTTCACCCTTGGCATCCCAGTCCATCTGGTTATTTTGGTCATAATGCGCATATGACCAATTTACCATGGTTTGTTTATTTTCCGGATAAGATACGACTGCAGAGATAAAGAGAATCACAAAGATAATACAAACCGACGATAATTTCATATCTTTCAATCTGCGGCTATGCTTCGTATTTATCCAGAATCAGTTTCCATTTGTTCTGGGCTTTGAGAATCTTTTCAGCCACTTCCCGGACCGCGCCCCGGCCGCCGTTGGTGCGGGTGACATAGTGGGCGTATTTTAACACCTCGGGCCGGGCATTGCGCACGGCCACGGCAAATCCGGCCTTCTTCATCACCGGGATATCCGGCAGGTCGTCGCCGATATAACAAATCTCGTCCGGCGAGAGTTTATACTTGATGAGAATCTTATTCAGGGGCTTAATCTTCTGCAGTGTGTCCTGGTGCACTTCCATGATGTCGAGTTCCCTGGCCCGGTAGGAAACGGTCTTGGACAGCCGGCCCGTGATGATGGCGGTCTTGATACCGGCATAATGGAGGTAGGCAATGGCCGCGCCGTCATAGACATTGAAAACCTTATTCTCGTTGCCCTTGCTGTCCAGGATGATTCCGCCGTCCGACAGCACGCCGTCCACGTCCATAATTACCATCTTAATCTTCTTTAATCTTTGCATCTCGGTCATAATAAGTTTAGCCACACATTCGTTACACTCAGTGTAAACTCCGGCACAGAGTTTACGGAGAAGTAATTATTTCTTTGCGCCTTTACGGTATGGATTAATATCCGAAGCAATATCCAGTATATCCTGGACATCAAGCATGCCGACCGGGCGATGGTTCTTATCCACCACCGGCAGTTCGTCTATCTTCTTGTCGCGCAGGATTCTCAAGCCCTCGGCCACCAAGCTATCCGGCGATATGTGGAGCGGATTCCTGGTCATATAGTTTTTGATAGGTTCGGACAGGATACGGATATCCTCGCGCATATGGCGCCTCAGGTCGCCATCCGTAAAGATGCCGACCAGCCGCCTCTTTTTGTCCACGATATTAACGGCCCCGGCCCGGCATTTGGTAATCACCATCAAGGCCTCCCGGACCGTCTTGTTTTCGGTGATAATCGGATTGGCAGAGCCAATGCGCATGACTTCTTTTATCTTGAGCAACTTTTGGCCCAGGTCTCCGCCCGGATGATAGAAAGCGAATTGTTCCCTGGTGAACGAATGTTTCTTGAATACGGATAACGCCAGGCAATCGCCTAAAGCCAACATAGCCGTGGTTGACGCCGAAGGCACGATGCCGAAAGGGCAGGGTTCTTTAATCTTGCCTATCTCCAGCACAATATCGCTGTATTTGCCCAGCGTGGATTTTCTGGATGCGGTGATAGAGATTATCTTGATGCCGATTTCCTTCAATTTGGGCAATAGCCGGACGATTTCCTCGGTCTCGCCGCTGTTGGAGAGCATCAGGATGACATCGTTCTTGGCTACCCGGCCCAGGTCTCCGTGGTATGCATCAGCCGGATGCAGGAACAAAGAGGGCGTTCCGGTCGAAGCGAAGGTGGCTGATATTTTCTCTCCGATGATGCCGGCCTTGCCCATACCGGTGACAACCAGCCGTCCCTGGCATTTCAGGATTTCCGAGAATGCTTTTTGGAAGTCGCCGTTGATTTTGGTCTTGAGCGATTTCAGGGCCGAGATTTCGGCATCCAGAACCTGCTTGGCATAGTTTTGCATAAAATATTAAATAGCAACCACAGATTAACACTGATTACCAGTATAAAATATATCTTAGTATATTTAATCTATTACATAATAATATCAAACATTTCTAACGGGGTCAAGATTTACCTGATAAAGATGCTGAACAGTCTGGTTTCTCTCGGTAAAAAGCCCAGAAATCAAGCACGAAAAATTCTGGCATCTAAAATATCAAACCGGAAAATATAGTGAAATATTTCGCCCTTGCTATCACATCTCATTTTAAGATAACTCTTTAATTGACAATTGATTACGGATAATTTCCACTCTAATAAACAGTTTTTTGTACCCCCACCCCCCTACTCGTCCCCACTACCTCCCTAGGGGTAGGGGACACCCCCCTTATCATAGGAGGACACCCCCTGTATCTATAGAGGACACCCACCATATCTATAGGCGACACCCACTATATCCGTAGAGGACACCCAGCATATCTATAGAGGACACCCAGCGTATCTGCTAAGGACACCCGGTATGCCTATAAAGGGCGCCGGATATGCCTATTGAGGACAGCCGGTATGGGTATTGATGACACCCCCTATAAGCATTGAGAACACCCGGCATATCATCTAATGACACCCGGTATATCATATAGCCGCACCCTTGGTATGATAAGAGGATACCCGCTCTATCATAAAGGGACACCCCCTGTATGGCTTAGTCACACCCCCTTGCCGGATATGTTGGAAATGGGATTGCTGGTCAGTGAACCCCGTTAGAGATAGGTCGCCGAAGACGACCGTCTATTTGCAATATTGCTCCTAATATTCTGATATTATCAATCTAACCACGTCTCGATTATTTGTATATTTGAGTATCTCTAACGGGGTGAACCGTTCCCCGCCCTTTTAGAGTTTGTTAGAGCGAAGCGAGTTACAAACTCTTATCCCGATGAGTGGAACGACATCGGGGGAGACGAACCTTTCATACTCATCAGTGAATCGTTCCCCGCCCTGAGTGAATCTTTCATACTCATCAGTGAATGATTCCCCGCCCTGTAGGAACCTTTCGGAGACGTCAGTGAATGATTCCCCGCCCTGTAGGAACCTTTCGGAGACGTCAGTGAATGATTCCCCGCCCTGTATGAACCTTTCGGAGGCGTCAGTGAATCATTCCCCGCCCTGAGTGAACCGTTCGTTGCCCTCTGTGAATCGTTCATTGCCCCCTGCCTGTCATCAGATGGGTGTCACCAGAATTACATTACTTAGAAAATATTTCTTTTATTCGATTTTGCATTGATTGCCGTAATTCAGGTTGACTTTTCGTATATACTTCACGAGTTATGGCTATTATTTGTTCTTTCTGTTGAGTTTTTCCTAGTTCCTTGCGAAACTCGTCTATACTCTTTAACATCTCTTTATTAAGTTCATCCTTATGTTTTTTCCATTCGATACCAAATCCTTCTTCCTCGTTTATTCTTTTTTCAAATTTTAACCTGCTTTTCTCATCAAGTTTACCAGCGATATTTTCTACCCGCCCCGTCATTTCCTCTAAATACTTGATATTGAGATCGATAATAAGAGATGATAACAAATAAGAAAGCTCTTCTAATTTATTTTTTTTATCAGATGGTTGTTTTGAAAGCCAGTATTTACTATATTTGACGCCATCTTTTATTGCATTTTTATTTTCAGGATAAGAATAGTTTGCTTCTATAATTAAGAAAGCTATACCCCCGATTGCTTTTACATCCTGTGATTGTTTATTATTGCATCCAGAACCCGTAAAAACTAACAGACACAACAAAGCCAATAGTTTTTTCATATTGCACATCCTTGTTCTATAGAGTTTTATATAATTATATTTTTGTTAAAAGACGAACCACCAAATAATAAAGATAACACAAACAATCTGTCCAATAAGTGCATAAAAACCTATCAAGGCAAATAAAAATTTTACTATCATACTAGCACTTGTCCATCTGCCAAGTCTCTCAGAAGCAACCCATCTTCTGGTAGGCAACTCAATAATGCTAGCAATTAAAAAGGAAAATGGAATTAAGATATAAGATTTACTAAAAATCACGCCAATAATAGATGTTAATAATGATATTATAATAGCTAATCTTATTCTCATGTTATTTGCTGCTTGCGCGCACCCCCTAAGATGGCTCATTATTTCGATATCTGAAATGCCATTTTTTTTCATCCGTAAATATTCAGATAATAATTTAGGGTTTTCGATAACTGACCAAGCTATATATTCGCCAGTACCAGAAGCCATTAGAGTACAAAATATGTCTTTTATCTCATCAGCCGATTTCCCGTATTGCTGTAAGGTTTCTATAATTTCAGAACGACTATGAATCTCGGATAACATTTTATCATATTTATTAGCACGATTCATAAACTCCTTTAAGTCCATTATTTAACGCCTCCTCTTTTTAGCACCCATAGGGATTCCATACCCAATTCTCCTTTATTTCTTTACAACCTATTCTCAATAATTTGTTCCGGGCTGAAGCCGGCGATGAGGAGTTCCTCGGGCGAGGTGTCGTCAAAGGCGTCCTGGGGCGCCAGGCCAATCAATTCGCTCTCCAGCACCCGGATATTTTCGGACAGGGCTAATTCCTTGATAGCGTCAAAGACCTTCTTTACCGGCGTGACCTTGTAATTGGTCAGGTTCATTGTCACCTGGGCAATGTGACGGTTGTATTTATTAATCAGGATGCCTAATGCCTTGACATAAGGCATTCCGCCGCTGGATTGGCGTATCTTCTTGGCAATACGTTTTGCCACGTCCAGATAATCCGTATCCAGATTGACGTTGTAGGCAATGAGAATCTCCCGTGCGCCGATGACCGTGGCGCCGGCTGTAGGATGTACCTTATTCGGGCCGAAGTCCGGGTTACGGGCTGGATTCTGGCCCAATTCCTCGCACAGGCCCTCAAACTGGCCCTTGCGGACATCAGCCAGATTCCTGCATTCTGGCCTGGTGGCTGCGTTTTCATATAAATAGACCGGTATCTTGAGCCGCTCGCCGACTTGCTTGCCGACCTCTTTAGCCAGTTGGATGCAATCATCCATAGTCGCGCCGCGCAGGGGAATAAATGGGACGACATCAGTTGCGCCGATGCGCGGATGCTCGCCCTTGTGCTTGGTCATATCAATCAACTGGCTGGCCTTTTCCACGGCCTTAAATGCGGCCTGTCCGACGGATTCGGCCGGGCCGATAAAGGTGATGACCGAACGGTTATGGCTGGCATCGCTTTCCTTATCCAGGAACTTGACGCCTTTGACTGAGGTGATGGCCGAGATAATCTGGTCAATGACCTCGGGCCGTTTGCCTTCGCTGAAATTTGGAACGCACTCAATTAGTTTCATATAAGATAAATATTTTACCACAAAGGCACAAAGGGCACAAAGTGTCATTCTGAGCGAAGCGAAGAATCTAATTACTAACGAGACCCTTCGCTACGCTCAGGGTGACAAGGATCATTTTGTGTCTTAGTGGTTAATACTTAGGATGTAATAAATATTGACGTAAGTAAAGATAAAAGTTATCAAATTGGCGTATGAATGATACTGAATCCGTACCTATGGAGAACACCCAGGATGAATCTGTCGGCAAGCGTAACCTGAAGACATTCTGCGCCGGCGCGGCATTGAATGATATCGGCGAGGAGATGTATGCAAAATTCCTGCCTTATTTCGCCTTGACTTTGGGTGTGACACCAGTTCAATACGGATTAATAGAAGGAATCGGCGATGGTATTAACCGTGTTCTAAAGTTGTTTACCGGTTATTTCACGGATAAAGTAGGCCGTAAAGTGCCGGTTATTCTTGCTTATATTCTTATTGCACTGTCCAGGTTAGGGCTTCCGCTGGTCAGTGGCTGGGTGGGCTTTATCCCTTTCCGGGGCCTGCGCCAGGTGGGCCGGGCCATGCGCGACCCGGCCCGCGAGGCGTCCATTGCCGAATCATTTCCACCGGCCAAGCGCGGCCGGGCTTTTGGGCTGCTCAATGCAGTTGATACAATCGGCTCAATATTAGGACCGGTTATCGGTTTGCTTATTCTCTATATTGCCGCTTCGTCCCTGGCCGGGACAGCATTGTCAGATGGAGTAGCAAAAAAGGTCTGGATGGGAATCAAGACCGAATTCCCCAGGGAATCATTCATCTGGCTTTTCTTATGGGCCGGGCTTCCGACCATTATCAGCGCCTGGATTATCTATTTCTTTCTTTTTGAAACCCGGATGCCCACACCGTTATTCGCTAAGACACCCAAGCCAAAACAGCCGGGGTTTTCCATCCAGACATTTATTTCTTCACTGAAACCGGGGTCGCCTCTGAGAAAATTGGGATGGACTACTTTATCGCATATGATACTGGCGCTGGGCGCAGTTCCTGTATCAATGATAATGCTTTATGGCTATGATAAATTAAAAGCAAGTATAATAGAAGGAATGATAATATTCGTGTGTTATTCTATAGCCCACTTTGCCACATCGTATCCGGCCGGCTGGCTTTCTGACCGATTAGGCAGATTCTGGGCACAGGCGGTGGCCAACGGGCTTCTGGCTTTGGCATTGGTGGTAACTATTTTTATCCGGGAGCCGTTGTTTTTGGTAATCCCGATGGTATTATACGCCGTTTTTGAAGCCATCTGGATAGCCAATCGCCGGGCTGCAGTCGCGGATTTAGCCAAGGAAGAAACGCTTGGAGCCACCCTAGGTAACTTCTCGGCACTCTACGGATTTCCCTCATTATTATGCCCGGTAATATTCGGAGGCCTCTGGAGCGTTGTGGGAAGCGGAGCCGCGTTATTAGTAGCGGCGCTATTTCCCTTTGCCGCGATATTCGTAATGCCGAAAAAATAGCGTAGCGCATATAGCCAAGAGCAAATGAATATTATAGGTATTAGCACATCCGGGCGTCTGAACGGCAACACTTCCCGGCTCTTAAAGATAATGCTGGATAAATTATCCGGGCTCGGCGCCCAGACTGAGTTTATCTGGACCGGCCATAAGAATATACAGTATTGCAAGGCGTGTGAATACTGTATGAAGAACGATAAGTGTATTATTAATGATGACTATGAGGAAATCAGGCAGAAGATGCTCAATGCCGACGGAGTGATTTTAGGCACGCCTAATTACGCCTTTCAGATGTCGGCGCAACTTAAAGCCATTTATGACCGGAGTCATTCTCTTCTGTATTATACCTGTCGATTGGTCGGCAAATACGCAGTTGGCGTATGCGTGGGTGGGCATCCTTATATGACCGCCAAGATTGCCAAGACCGTGGCCCAGGGTATCTGGCTCTGCGGCGGGTATTACGCGGGCTTTCTGGGAGCTGCTTCGGTCAACCGCGATGAACTTGCCTTGCAAAACGAGGAGCAGATAATCAAAAAGGCAGGACATCTGGCAGAAAAACTATATTCAGCTATTCAGAACAAAAAGAAATTCCAGTGGCAGCATTTTATCCGCCAGCAATTTCTCTATCCGCAAGTGGCTAAGATGATGGAGAGTAACAAGTCCAAGTACCCGTTTCTGTATGAGTATTACAAGGCAAATAAGTATCTGTAGTCCTGGATTCCCGCCTGCGTGGGAATGACAACGAGGGAACACTATTTAGTCAGGAAATACACCGTATCCAGTTTCAGTTTCTGGATAGCCCGGACGATATCTTCCTTTTTTACTGCTAAGAATTGTTGTTTTAGTTCCTTAAGCGAATCTTTGCGGTTATTGATGCTCAATTCCATGCTATAGTCAATAAAGGCGGATGCATTATCCTCAATGGCTCTAAGCCGGTTGAGGATGCCGGAGCGCGTGTCATTGATTTCCGAATCGGTGATATCGCCGCTCTGGATGGCCGCCACCTGCTCCTTGATAATCTTCAGGGCGTCGTTGAACTTGTCGTGATTGATGCCGGCTCGGATGAACATCAGCCCCTTGCTTTTTTCCAGGAGCGACGAGGCATAGTAAGCCAGCCCGGCCTTTTCCCTGACATAGCGGAATAGTTTGGAATGCGGGAATCCGCCCAGAATCCCTGAAGCCATCATCAAGCCAAAGATATTTTTATCTTCCCATGAGGTATAGGTCCGATAGCCCATGACTAGTTTGGCCTGGTCAATCTGCTCTTTTTCCCGGACCAGCCGTTCCTTAGAGACCTCTTTATTAATGATTGTGGCGGGGATAACCGGCGCCTGGAAGGATTTCGGCTTGCGTAGCCGCGGCTTGAAGATATCAGCCACAGTTCGTCTTATCCGGTCAATCCCGCTCGGCCCGCAGACAAAGATATCTATGGGTGATTTGAGGACTATATTACGATAGTGGTTCAGGACTTCTTCCGGGGAGAGTTTATCCACCCGCTTAATCTCGCCGTATTCATAGATACGGTAGGGCTCGTCCTTACACATCTCCTGGGTGCAACGTTCGTCCGCATAGGAACCCTTGTCGTCATAAACGCTTTTAATCAGGTCTTTGAGTTTGGTTTGTTCCTGCGAGAAGTAATCAGGCC
>ERZ1292630.2122-Hain-H41-02um-R3-2122-length-18671-cov-9_pt1 | contig 18671 bp, 10 predicted proteins | sample MGYA00564408_ERZ1292630 | MGnify/ENA primary metagenome ERZ1292630 (study PRJEB36523, sample SAMEA6512641) | groundwater metagenome | collected 2019-01-08 | study: AquaDiva: Metagenomics assemblies of 32 groundwater samples
TGCGCTGGCCCACGATCATGAAGCCTCGGAGGGCCGGCGCCGTCGCCTTCGCGGTGTCAAAGAAACTGGCCACCCGGGAAATCGTGTCGTGAAGGTCAGACGTGTACAAGATATCGGAGTTCGTGTACATCACCACGGGCGCGTCCGGAAACGTCCGCAGCGCCGCCGCGAACAGCCCTCGGTAGGTCGGTTGCTTGAATTTCGGCTGATCCTCAAAGTCCTGGCCTAGCGTAATCGCGCGAAAGGCACACCCGCCGGCAGCACCCGCGTCGTTGAGGGCCTTCACCAGCGCCTCGGTCTCCGGATCCCGCGTCAGGACGAGCGGCTGCATTCCCGGCAGCATCGCCCAGTTTTGCAGCGTGCGGCGCGCGATCAGGCGCGCGCTGTGCGGCACCGCGCCCGTGTCGTTCCGAAGGAGCGACTTGGGCGACCCGAAAATCGGCACGCGCGCCCGCGGCCCGTTCGGCAGCGAGGCATCGCGGGCGTCCACCTGGGCCGCGGCATCGCTGCCCCAGCAGGACGCCTCGCTGACGCAGTCCACCGCGAAGACATCAAACCGGGTGGCGCGCTCCGGCTCCTCGGCCGTCGCCTCCAGCGCCCGCATGTCGCCGCCCGACACCACAACGTACTTCTTGTTCCGCCGGCTCTGCAGGATCAGTCGCTCTGCGCCGTCAGGGCCGCGCACGAAGGAGAGATGCCATTGCTCGAAGCTACGCGCCCACAGCCGATCCAGCGTGAGGCGGTCGTTCAGCTCGCACGTCAGATACATGCGCGTGTGGCCCTTGATGGCGTAGCTCCCGTAATGCTCTGAATACTCAAGCTTCAAGATGCGCTCAGTGATCGATGTGTTGCCATATGTGTGTGTCGGCCGACTCAGCCACAAACCGGCACCAGGCGACCGACCCCAGCTGGAGACGTGCAACGCCACGAACCGCTTCTTGATCCGATTTGTTCCGTCGACCGGCAGGTCGCCGCGATCCAGGCGGCGCATTGGCGTCGGTGTTCGATCATTCGGTTTTGTTCCGTGTCCGAGTGGCAGTCCAGGGGGCGATGCGGTCGCTGAACCGGCAGATGGCCTTAGGGCTCCGCTGCTGCGTGTCCCTTTCCATCCGGTCGGCCGTCGCGGTGGAAACATTTGCTTCGACGCGATGACGACGAACATGAACGCGACAAGGAGGCTGACGGTAATGGTAGTCGCCGCTCGCCGCGTCATGCTGACACGGCACTCTTACCACTGGGGGGGGGGTCGAAGGGACAAACAAAAAAGTCGGACAAACAAAAAAAGTCAGAGCAAACAGTGAGCATGAGGCAGGCACGCCTGAGGACGAGGAATTCAATACTCCGGTACATTGATTCGAGTGACGAAACGAGTAGAACCCGTCTGGTGAGCGGTAGCCCGAGGGGCGAAGCACGCCTGATTGACGCGGCGAACAACGAAACAGAGGATGTCGTAGAGGTCACGGGCCGACGTGACGGACTCCAGGCCACTGCTGTGGTTCCGTCCGCTTGTCTTCGTCGTGAGCGACTTCTCGACATCCGTGACGGCATCGAGCAGCGCGTTGCGAAGTACACTTTTCTCCTTGGGCACCGGCTTGTCGCCGGAGTTGCTCACAGGGGCCACGATTCGCTGACGCTGCTGTTGGATGGCAAGCTCCGCGTCACGGATTTCCTGCCGAATGGCGTCGACGTCGTTTTTCAATTGCACCACCACTTCGTACTGGCTGTCGACCAGGCCGGGAAGTGCCTGTTGTTGATCGTTCGCCTGGCTACGGTCCGCTGTCGCACCAAGTTGGTTGAACTGAGCTTCCAACGCTTGCAGCGCTTGAACCTTCTCGTTGATGTCACGGCTAACAGTCGAATTGTTCGCAAGCAAAATTTCCCGCCGTTCGTTTTCGATGACGATGGATCGTCGATGCTCATCGATCAACGAACTGAGCTTGGCACTCTGCGAGTTGAGCAAGCGAGATTGCGAGTCGAGCTCGGCGAGTTCTGTCATGATTCGGGCATTCTCGACGTGGGACCGTTGGTGACGCGCCTTGCCTTGCGTTTCTGCGATTTTTTGCATTTCGTCGATCGTGTCGTTGAGTTTGCTGCGCATCGCCTGCTCCAACACTCGCTTTTCTTCTCGCAAATCGGAAGCGAGTTGCCGGATGTTGTTGATCGTTTGCGACATCAGGGACGCCAGCTGTATTTCGGCCTGCTTGGTCTGCGAAAGCACCTTTTCCTTCTCCTCCAGCAACTCGGTCACTCGATCTCGGGTCGTGGATAGCGTGGACAGCTCCTCTTCCAGACGCTTGCACATAGTGTTGTAGTGCTGATTGCGGTCATGAACTTTGCGCTTGTGTTCGTCTTGCTGCGCTGCGAGAACGGCCTCGAGCGACCGTCGCTCCTCCGCCAGTGCTGCTTTTTCGCTTTGCAGCGTTCCTTTTTCATGCACCATCGCGGCGTCAAGGTCCCTGTCGAGCTCTTGCGCGTCATGCAGCTCCGTCGTCCCGTTCAACATGGCTCCTTCGGTTCGACAAAAACGTGTCGCCGCCCGGGCATCGGCGTCCAGCCTGGGCCGCTGCACCCCGCGAGCCGTCCCGCCTCCCGTCGCGCCGCCGAGCAGCGTGGTCTGAGGAGGGGAGGGTGAAAAGGCAGCGGCCGTGGCGGCAGGGGCCACCGAGCGGCTCGTCATCGGCGGGCCAAATTCAATCGCCCGCGATGCCGTTTGGTACACGTAGGGGAACATCGCCGGTGCGAGGGGGTTAGGGCCGACCGGACTAACCTTATCCCACATCATGGCGGACTCCAGCTCGTCAGCCGCAGCTGGCTCCGGTCGGGCGACCAATGGGGCAGGCGGCCCCTTTTGCTTCTTTTTCTTCTTCTTCGACGCGTCCTTTTTCGGTGGCATCGCGCACGCGTACAAACCGCTTTAGACGACGAATTTTGGAGGGAATCAACAAACACTCCGGCGATGACGCATCGATCCTCCATCCACACCGACACTACCATAGGCCAGCGGTTGTGAATCAGAAAAAACTGCACTGAACGATTTGGAAGCGAGTCGGTAGGAACACAAAAAGGGTCACAATTCGACGCGGGGCACGCGGGGTTTCGGCGGGGGCGGCGCTTGGTTCATCGGAAGCGCAGGCAGGGATTGGTGCCGTCGACGCGGCAGATCCACGTCAACCTCGTCGTCGTCGGCAACGCCGGGTATTCGGCCGGCAATCGGGGCGACATCCCCGAAGGCCTTTTCCAGGGGCTGCGTTGGACGCGGCTGATTCCACATCGGCGGATTCACTTCGCCCAGTTCCTCGGCCTGAGGGCCACCGGGCATCACTGGCAAGGTCGCCACTTCGGCGCAACTCGTCGCTGCCTTTCGTCGTTTCATCACAAAAAGTCCGATGCCGACACCAACCGCGACGAGCACGACAAGACCGACGATGACTCCGACGATCACGCCGACTTTGCTCGCTGGGGCCGACTCCGGTGCTGCGCCGGAGGGTGGACCGGGCGGATCGGCGGTCGTTGTTCCGATTGGTGATGAGGACGACGTCGTCGACGACGTGATCGACCCGAGTGCAGATGACGAGCTGAGTGCAGTCGTCGAAGACGATGGAGTCTTTGCGGTCGTCGACACACCAACTATTGGTGACGTCGGAGCTGGAGCGGGAGTACTGCAGCTCACTCTCGTGCCTTCTTCGTAAGGTGCTTTCGCCCGGATATTCCCTCCCGGGCCGTACTGGCAGATGTAGAAGGTGTCGTTCGCCATGTTGGGACACGCCACCGCCGCGCAGCCCACGGCGACGGTGGTGTTCCACACGACCTGCGTGTAGTGACCGCACTCATTGGCACCCAACAAGCAGCTTCCGCACGGCAACGTGGCGCCAGGGCAGCTGCCACTGTAGGTAAACGATAGCTTTTCGTTCACCCACAGAGCGACGGTAAATTCTGCGCCTTCCACATCCAATTCCGGACCGCTGACTAGATTTTCGCCAAGGTAGACGAAGCCGGCGACAGCGCTTCGGTTGGACGCCGCGGAATGCTGCAGCTGAATGCCCCAGTTGGGGTCGCACTGCCGGATGTATCTCAGGGCGTTGTCGGCGATCTCGTTGTTCCAGACCAGCATGGGCATGTTCACGGCGGAGGGTGACACCAACGCACGGGCCGCGTTGTGCGCGACTAGCATAGCTTCGGCCATCGTCTTCGTGAGGGCGCCCGAGCCGCGTGTGACCGATGTGGTGACGTTCGGATCGCAGGGGTCGGGAGATGTCTGGGCTGAGGCGGCGGTGGCCATAACGAGGCACCACACCACCGTGGCGGCGACCGCCCCCCTCATTCTGTCGCCCAAAAGGAGCAAAAGGGACGAAGGCTGCGGGCGGGGCATGCGGATTGAGGAAGGAAGGGGAAGCGTTATGACATGACTCGCGAGTACGGAGATTCTTTGTCTGCGTCGTCTCCCTGTGCGAACGAAGCCCTTCCTCGTTGGGCCCTGTTTCGAGGGAGAACGGAAGGCTGGAATTGGGCCACACACCGTTGGACACACACACCGTTCAGGGGAGAGGGCAACCACACAAACCTTTTCACTAAGTACAATCAATTTGCGCGTCTTTGACGCGTCGTAGATCGGGGCGGCTCGCCCTCACGCGGGAGTCCATTGCCCGGAGGCGGGGTTGAATATCTGGTGCGTGGGTTCGTCGTAGTACAACTGACGTGATTCGCTCCAGTAGTATCCCATTTCCTTGTCCCACACCCAGTCACCGGGTGGCATCCGCCCCGTCGTGGCGATCGTCGTTGTGCGCGTGGACGAATGGTACGTGCTGCTGGAGGAATACGCCGTCGGCGAGGACGCGGCGGCCATGGCATCTCCGGGCATGGGGTCGGACGAATAGTATTCAAGGCGGCCGCAGAGGTTGCAGCAACGGAACAGCTCCAACAGCAGAAGCACGATGACGACGATGGTCATGAGCAGGGCGACGAGCGCCGCGGCGAAGCTGAAGCCGTAATTGCAGTTGATCGCCCCCGCGCCCCCGAAGACCGAACAGAAGTCTTGACCGCACGTGAGCCATGAATTGTACGTGGCACCGAAAATGATTAGTGCCAGGCATAGGAGGAACAACAAGAACCCGTAGAGGCACAGCGCAATGACACGCAGCTTTGTGTCGAAGAAGATGCGTATCACGCCGAAGAACTTGAGCGCATACGCGACGCACAGCACGCCGGACCCGATGAACGATAGAATGAGAAGCGCGCCGACGGCTCGGTCGCGATCGGCTTTGGCGTTACCAGGCTGCACGCACGTGCCAGTCACAGCCACCTGAGCAGGGTACTGGTTATCCTGGCACTTTCCGCTCTGACACTGGCTGAAGAGGCCCATCGACAAGGGCGAGGAGCTGACGACCATCCACCGACTGGACGCCGCGCCGACAACGCCGAGGGCGATCGCGATCACAATAGTGATGCCAAGCCAAAATGTAATTCCTCCACGGTGCTCGGCGACTCGCGTTTCGAAACAGGCCAGCGCCAGGATGGCAAAGAAAATGAAGGCGCACAGAATCAAACTCACAATGATGCACACGAAGGAGGCGCCGTACCCGCATTCGAGGGGTGACGGGAACAGTTCGCAGAATGGCCGTCCGCAGTTGATCCACTGGGAAAATGTCGAGGCAAAGATGGAGATGCTCACGAGGAAGCACACCCCGGCGCCGAAGGCGATCGCCATGAGGACCGCCAATTTCAGCGACCCGATCAGCTCGTGGCAGCGAAACCACGCGAGCCACACGACGGTGGCGAGTGCCGCCAGCAGGACGATGGCAATGACGGCGAAGGCGACGGATGCCGAGTCACGATCCTTCCATTCGGACCCGTTCAACGTGCAGCTGCCGACGGTACGTGTCGTGAAGTAGGGGTTTGTCTGGCAAGTGTTGCCGATGCAGGAAACGCCTGGTCCGTAGCGCACGGAGGTCGGCTCAAGGTAAAACCAATGCGGGACGACCGCGGCGAGGAGGGCCGAGATGCTGATAACTCCTGAAAATAGCGCCGTTGTGGCGGTAAAGTGAATGGCCGGCATTTCACGTTAAACGGTTGGAAGAATGAAGAAAAAATGTAACTTTAGGTCAACACGGGGAAAGGTTGACTTGGAGAATTGCTTTTTGTCGCATCCCTTGTGACTACATCATTTCTACAGGATCATTTCCACAGGATCATTCGTGGGCAGTGCATCAATCGGACGTTGCAAGAAGAGTTTTCAGCTCCCCGTAGCGAGCGTACTCGGCTTGCAGACTGCGACGATCGTCTTTCGTTGGCTGACGATTGTGTTGCTGACGAAATGAGTTTTCAAATTCGTGAAGTCGCCGCTTGAGTCGACGCTTCTCAGCCAGAAGTTGCTCGAGCGCGGCTCCGGATGGCGCCGGTTGACTGACTACTGCATCACCTGCAGGGGTGGCATGAACCGGCATCGTGGTGCTTGGCGACGCCGCCAGTGCCGGTGACAGAACCGACGGGCTTGCTGCCGCCGACGTACGCGTTGTGCGCGGCGTCACCGGCGCTCCAGGTGGAGGCCTGTAAGCGACCGGCGCAGGGGCTTGGGGCGGGGCAGGGTTGGACGGCGTGACGACAGGAACCGGCTCCGCGTCGGACAAAGGCACTTCGACCGAAGGGCCGTCGCCATCCCCTACAACCCGTTGCTTGACCACCTTGTACAACTCGTAGATGTGTCGGATGGACGCCTTGTCCGACGGCGTGGGCTCGCGGCCGTACAAATATTTCACGGCCGCTTCCCATTCATGGATGCGTTGCTTCATTTCCTTTTTGAACACCCGTGCGGCGGATGCATTGAGTGAATTCAGCGAGAAGCTGCCTTCGCTTTGCGGCCTGCTGATCGAGTGCGCGTCCGCGCCATACAGTTCATCTAACTGCGCTGCATGAAAGTCGGGTGGCGCCTTAACCGCTGAAAACGTGTTGGACACGCGCCGGCGCTGCTCTTGGCATAAATGGGTCACCGACGCCAAAATATCGGCCGACGCATGCACCCTAAAGTCGTCATCCAGGAAGCACGCTCCCTCTCCGTCTGCTCCAATGGGATCTAAGTGGCCCGGGAAACAGAACGCATCGACGCATTGATCTAAAACCGACTGGAGTGGCGCAGAAATGATGACCGAAGGAGCGGCTGTGGACGACATGAACTCACCTGAGGCAACGCTAAGAGCACACGTTTATGAAGGGAAACGCAACACAGAAAACGATCAGGGCGGTTGACACGTTGCAGGCTGCACCTCGGATGTAAGGCTGGAGGTGGCTAATCGTGAGCGTCGTGCACCCGGACGGGTCACGGTCGCACGGCTTGGCCAAAAAATGGAAAGCGGAAGGTGAGGGAAATTCGCTTACGCGGAGGTGATGTCCGAATCTCCGATGTCGGTCACGGAGAGGACGGCGGAGCGAAAGTGCTTGCCGCAGGCCGTGCCGAGGTCCATGTTGTTGCCACTGTAGAAATGGACGGGAGTCTTCGACAACAGCGCGTAGTACTCCAGCTGCGCCTTGCGGATTGGCTGGCAGTTGTTGGCAACGACGATCAGCTTCGACCGGCCCTGTACGAGCGTGGCGACGGCCTGCTTGAACCCAAGGCTGTACTTGCCCGACTTCATGACCATCTGGATCTTCGAGTTGATCGTGTCGACCTTCGTCTTCGACTTCTTGGCAGCGACCATTTTGAAGAGAGGCGACAAGTCACTGGAACCCTAAAGATAGACCAACGACCGACAATAACGACGTCGCAAGTGCGTGCATCGGTGTGAGAGGGGAGGAGCGAAATCGTGCACGGATCAAGGGGTAATAGTCCTCAGTGGTCCTCGCGAATCCACGACCACAACGGATCACTGCGGCGCCTTGCGATGCGCTTCAACGTCTGAAAGTACGAGGGAACGGTCGCCGAGTAGTTCATGTATTCTCTCAAGGTGAGGCCGTCGGGAAAGCGTTTGGTTTTAGGATTGAACGTACCGATTGAAAAAAAAGTGGTTTTCTGACCCTGAGTCGAGGCACTCGAAACCGACGGCAACCAATCACGAGAGGCGGCGGTCCGCGCGGACAGCTCGCGAAGGCGGAAAGCCCACAGCAACGCGGGCAAGAAAAAATGTTCCGTGAGCCAAGATCGATGCGGGGCGTGTGGCCACTGGACGTCGAAATCAACAGCCGCGTTGACGAACCGCCATTCCTCGGCTGTGAGCCATTGTCCCTCGAAATCCACCGGTGACGTTGGAAACACCGAGACATTCACCCGTGCGAACACGTTAAGTAACACTCCATCGCACCAAAGCTGCTCGGGCGGAAGTACCGATTCGCCTTTCGATCGCATCCAAGGAAATGAGAACGTGCTTCCACCATAGATCAGCAGCGCAGACAGGGGAAAAAAACGAGGAACGTTGAGACCCGAAAACAGATCGCCGGCGGTGCGCTGAGGTACGGACTGCCACCAAGAAATCTGCTCCAGCGAACTGTCCTGGACGTTGAGCCCCGCATGCGCCATCAAATATTGAGACAAGTTCGAGCGAAACGGCATCTCGTTCGATCCCACGAACACGACGCGCTGGAAGTCGAAGATCCTCGCGGCGAAGCGTACGTTCAGCAGGTGGGTTGCCATCACCAACCCATAGGGGCGCGCGAGCACCCGAGGATTGACGGCGAGATACCGGTTGAGCGGCAGGGAGTGCGCGCCGTCGAGCCCCACCTGCGCAGCGAGAAGTTCTGCGACCCGGGCGACCATTGGCGCTCGCAGCGCCACGACCATCCGGCATCGTGGGCAGCGTCGCCGGAAGACGACTGCCTGATCGATGACGCACTCGGCGCATGAGTGAGCGGACACCGAGACAATGACGTCCACGGATTCGCGGGCTCCCGCCGCCACCGCGAGCGGTCCAGCGTCCGCGAAGTCCGACCCATTCCGCACGAGCGGCCGCGTCGACTGGCAGATGCTGTGGCCGCGGGGATTCGAGTGCGCCTTAAACAGTGCGGCGCGGTCGACGCCACAGCCATCGAGCGACGCGATGTCGCACCAAACCGCCTCCGTGCCGGCGTTGCGGTCCATCAGTCTGACCGACGCCGCGTTCAGTCGCATGAACCGCGAAGCGGTGCGCAGCGCGCCATCGGCCTGCCTCTCGGCCCCAAACAGCACCCTTCGCGGGCCTCCACACAGAGGCACGAGCCGCTCCGACGCGGTGCACGGCCCAGCGAGCGTCCGCCACCACCAGGCGCCGTCTCCCGCATCCACGCCCGAATAATTCCCGCCAGAGGCCAACAGCGTAAGCAGCTGAGCAGTCACCTCGCCCAAGGAGTCGTGCGGCTGCGGCGGCCGCGGGAACGCTGCATCCGCGGTGACAACCAGTGCCGCGTCCGCAATGCCTCGCTGACGCGCTCGCGCGGCGGCATCATCCCACAGCACGCTGTGGTTAGTGCCCGCCGCTGCCCGGCCTCCAAATGTGTGTTCAGCCACGTCGCGCCTCAGCAGCCAGCCCACTCCCGCCCTTCCGGGTGCCCACGCCGCGGCCGGCACCGACCCGGCTGAGCTGAGCGTCTCAATCCCGCCCGCAACCTGCACCATCTCGGGCGTCGCGATGAAGACGCCACGGAAGTCGTACCACGTCGCCGCGTGCGACAGCGCCTCTTGAACGCACGCGTACGACGGTGTCGATTCGGCATGCTCGCACAAACGGGCGCGCAATCGCGGCTCCCAGTATGTCGACAACAGTCGCCACACGGCCACCTGGACAGCGTCCAGCAGCGACGTGCCACTGCACGTCACAACGACGGCGGAATTGGGGGACAGGGTCAAGAACGACGCCACGGTGTCGGCCACGCACATCGGGCACGAACCCCACGCCCCCGGGACGTCGACGATCACAACCAGCAGCACCTGCGCGCGCCGCGCCGGCATCGCCAACGGAAGGCCCCGAGCTGTCTCCGCGCCGGGCGTGGCGGGCGGCGGCAACCACGGGCCATGCAGCACACGCACCGAGGGCACGTCGCATGGCCGCATTCGAGGTGCTTTCCCGGCGCCTTCGCGTGTGGCCAGCCAGTCTCCGAGAACGGCGGCGAACTGGCCAGCAAAGGAGCACAGAGTGGGATCGATGAAGTACCAGTCGACGAGCCGCGAGAGCTCCCGGTATGCGTCGCGCGATAGCCAGCCCCCGTCCAGCGGAGACACCACGACGCTCCGCGGCGAGATTCCGCCACCCGCGCGCGGCCGAAAAGGCAGGCACCCCCCAGCAACCGTCGGTGGACTGCGACCCGCCCCGATGTCGCCTTCCACCTCGGCCTCCGCGCCGTCGAAGCACGTGACGGTCCGCGCAGGCAGGAAGATTACCCTCGCGAAGGCGAAGAGCCGTTCCGCAAAGTGCACATTGGTCAAGTGCCGCGCCACGTCATCGCACTCGGCGACGCCAGTCGACACCGAGAACAGATTCACCGCCACGTTGCCCGCCACGTGTGACGGAACCTGCGTCACCACCGCGGAGCGCACCGCGTCGTACGCGTCGGTGCTGTTGACCATCACAACCAACGCGCAGTTCGGAGCGTCGTGCTCCAGCAGTTGCCGCACCTGCGCCACAACGCGGGACGCCAGCAAGTTGGCTTCCGCATGGACAGGGACCCAGCTGAACAGCGACGGGTGGATCCGCGGCGCGATCAGCAGTTGCTCCGGGCCCGTGACTCCGCGGCGATGCAACGAAATGACAACCTTTGAGCGCTGCCGGCCGCCGCACGGCGCGTCTACTCCACTTCGTTCGAGCGGCGCGGGCGGTGGTGGCGCGGAAGCGTCGGTCGACACCGGCATCCCTGGCGTGATCAGTGCCCCCTTGCTGCGGCGAGGCGACGTCACGACTCCATCCGTGGCGAACCACAGACAGGCCGCAACCATTGCCGTCAACAGCACGACATTTTCGGCCATCGGAAACCACCGTTGCGACATGGGCCCCACGTGTTCTACGTTCTTGGTGATGCTGTACGTACAAATCAAAGACGCCATCTGTGTCGACATTGTCACGGGGATCTCACCAATCAAACTCGCCCGATGTTACATCCAACCGTAAACGTGGTTGCCGTACCGTCGCCGCGGAGCAGGCGTAGGTTGTGCCGGATTCGAACCGTCTAAAAACCGGGGTCTTCGCTCCGTTTTGAGTCGGAGGAGCTTCATTGACAGACAACTATTTTTGGAGAATGACAAGCCGACCATGGGGTCAGCTCCGAACTTGCGGATTCACAAAAATCGATCTGATCGGAGAAGGGCAGGAGCGAATGCGAGGCGCAGAGACCTTCTCCCCTGCGCAACGCGGTTGGTTAAGTCTGGTTGCGGAGTAAGTTGCGCACCGGATCAGTGGCAACACGAGATATTCGTTTGATGGTAAAAAAGTTGCTTGGCGCATGTGCGGAGACTGAACTAAAGTCGTTCAACGAGATGCCGTCGGGAAACACTCTTGCCTTTGGATTGAACGCCTGTCCGAAGGTAAAAAAGGTCGTCTTCTGTCCCCGGGCCCGCGACGCAGCAAGGCTTGCATGCCAGTCGCGAGGACGCGACTCGTCAACTATATTTTGCAAACGGCGCTGCCACAGTATGGCAGGTAAGAAAAAGTGCTCGGTTAGCCAATCCTTATGCTGTGCGACCGGCCATTGAACATCAAAATCCATCGCGTTCGCTACCGCAATGGCTTCTGAGGCCGTCAGCCACTGTCCCTCGAAGTCCGTTGGCGACGTCGCGAACATGGTCACGTTCAATCGTGCGTACGCTTGAAGGAGGACTTGGTCGCACCATGTGTACTCCGGCGGCAGGATCCAGGACGCGATGAACGACGACGCCGCAGGGCGCCCCAGCGCGCCTCGAGGCGCGTGCACGCGCGACGAATGCCACGGAAAGAAGAAACTCCCGGCACCGTACACGAACGATGCGGCAAGAGTAGAAAATCGGGGAAGAATTCCCCCGGAGTATAAGTCGCCATACTGACGCTCGGTGCTCATCCAAGAGGCCTGCTCCAGCGAACTGTCCTGGACGTTGAGCCCCGCATGCGCCATCAAATATTGAGACAAGTTCGAGCGAAACGGCATCTCGTTCGATCCCACGAACACGACGCGCTGGAAGTCGAAGATCCTCGCGGCGAAGCGTACGTTCAGCAGGTGGGTTGCCATCACCAACCCATAGGGGCGCGCGAGCACCCGAGGATTGACGGCGAGATACCGGTTGAGCGGCAGGGAGTGCGCGCCGTCGAGCCCCACCTGCGCAGCGAGAAGTTCTGCGACCCGGGCGACCATTGGCGCTCGCAGCGCCACGACCATCCGGCATCGTGGGCAGCGTCGCCGGAAGACGACTGCCTGATCGATGACGCACTCGGCGCATGAGTGAGCGGACACCGAGACAATGACGTCCACGGATTCGCGGGCTCCCGCCGCCACCGCGAGCGGTCCAGCGTCCGCGAAGTCCGACCCATTCCGCACGAGCGGCCGCGTCGACTGGCAGATGCTGTGGCCGCGGGGATTCGAGTGCGCCTTAAACAGTGCGGCGCGGTCGACGCCACAGCCATCGAGCGACGCGATGTCGCACCAAACCGCCTCCGTGCCGGCGTTGCGGTCCATCAGTCTGACCGACGCCGCGTTCAGTCGCATGAACCGCGAAGCGGTGCGCAGCGCGCCATCGGCCTGCCTCTCGGCCCCAAACAGCACCCTTCGCGGGCCTCCACACAGAGGCACGAGCCGCTCCGACGCGGTGCACGGCCCAGCGAGCGTCCGCCACCACCAGGCGCCGTCTCCCGCATCCACGCCCGAATAATTCCCGCCAGAGGCCAACAGCGTAAGCAGCTGAGCAGTCACCTCGCCCAAGGAGTCGTGCGGCTGCGGCGGCCGCGGGAACGCTGCATCCGCGGTGACAACCAGTGCCGCGTCCGCAATGCCTCGCTGACGCGCTCGCGCGGCGGCATCATCCCACAGCACGCTGTGGTTAGTGCCCGCCGCTGCCCGGCCTCCAAATGTGTGTTCAGCCACGTCGCGCCTCAGCAGCCAGCCCACTCCCGCCCTTCCGGGTGCCCACGCCGCGGCCGGCACCGACCCGGCTGAGCTGAGCGTCTCAATCCCGCCCGCAACCTGCACCATCTCGGGCGTCGCGATGAAGACGCCACGGAAGTCGTACCACGTCGCCGCGTGCGACAGCGCCTCTTGAACGCACGCGTACGACGGTGTCGATTCGGCATGCTCGCACAAACGGGCGCGCAATCGCGGCTCCCAGTATGTCGACAACAGTCGCCACACGGCCACCTGGACAGCGTCCAGCAGCGACGTGCCACTGCACGTCACAACGACGGCGGAATTGGGGGACAGGGTCAAGAACGACGCCACGGTGTCGGCCACGCACATCGGGCACGAACCCCACGCCCCCGGGACGTCGACGATCACAACCAGCAGCACCTGCGCGCGCCGCGCCGGCATCGCCAACGGAAGGCCCCGAGCTGTCTCCGCGCCGGGCGTGGCGGGCGGCGGCAACCACGGGCCATGCAGCACACGCACCGAGGGCACGTCGCATGGCCGCATTCGAGGTGCTTTCCCGGCGCCTTCGCGTGTGGCCAGCCAGTCTCCGAGAACGGCGGCGAACTGGCCAGCAAAGGAGCACAGAGTGGGATCGATGAAGTACCAGTCGACGAGCCGCGAGAGCTCCCGGTATGCGTCGCGCGATAGCCAGCCCCCGTCCAGCGGAGACACCACGACGCTCCGCGGCGAGATTCCGCCACCCGCGCGCGGCCGAAAAGGCAGGCACCCCCCAGCAACCGTCGGTGGACTGCGACCCGCCCCGATGTCGCCTTCCACCTCGGCCTCCGCGCCGTCGAAGCACGTGACGGTCCGCGCAGGCAGGAAGATTACCCTCGCGAAGGCGAAGAGCCGTTCCGCAAAGTGCACATTGGTCAAGTGCCGCGCCACGTCATCGCACTCGGCGACGCCAGTCGACACCGAGAACAGATTCACCGCCACGTTGCCCGCCACGTGTGACGGAACCTGCGTCACCACCGCGGAGCGCACCGCGTCGTACGCGTCGGTGCTGTTGACCATCACAACCAACGCGCAGTTCGGAGCGTCGTGCTCCAGCAGTTGCCGCACCTGCGCCACAACGCGGGACGCCAGCAAGTTGGCTTCCGCATGGACAGGGACCCAGCTGAACAGCGACGGGTGGATCCGCGGCGCGATCAGCAGTTGCTCCGGGCCCGTGACTCCGCGGCGATGCAACGAAATGACAACCTTTGAGCGCTGCCGGCCGCCGCACGGCGCGTCTACTCCACTTCGTTCGAGCGGCGCGGGCGGTGGTGGCGCGGAAGCGTCGGTCGACACCGGCATCCCTGGCGTGATCAGTGCCCCCTTGCTGCGGCGAGGCGACGTCACGACTCCATCCGTGGCGAACCACAGACAAGCCGTAAGAATGACTCCTAGCAGTAGCGGGCTAGCGGAGAGCGAAGACAGTACCCGTTGCATGAAACATGAAACGCGCAGTAGGGAGTGAACTGTGATTTAGTCGCTTCACGTGTGTCCGGCGCGGCACGGTCGCGCTAAATGGGCGATGGCCGACGGCCCCCTTCGTTCTCTTTACAAAGATCGGTTCGCTAACTAAAAAAAGATGAAGCGCAGCGCCATCCATACGCAAACGAGAGCAATGAGCGGGCTGCAACGTTCGCCAATGACTGAGCATTTGTAGAGGCATTTCTTGTGCAGTTCCTGACTTTGACGGGTGAACAAGCTCGGGTAATAACTGCGGACGAATGTCGCTGTGCAAATTGTCAGCACGATGACGTATAACGTCGACTCGAAGTTGAACAGCACCGTCATGGATCGCAAGATTCCGGGATGAGCGACGTTTCTGGATGGCGTTCGACGTATGTTTGAAAGGTGATATTTTCTTCGGGACGATCAACCAATGGCAGACGTCAGAGGAGGGTCGCATTCGACGACGACGTTTAACGGGGGGAGGGGGGCGTCCTGACATTCATTAACATCGTAACTTTAACGCATGTTCCCCTCATCAGTTACGCGGAGGTGATGTCCGAATCTCCGATGTCGGTCACGGAGAGGACGGCGGAGCGAAAGTGCTTGCCGCAGGCCGTGCCGAGGTCCATGTTGTTGCCACTGTAGAAATGGACGGGAGTCTTCGACAACAGCGCGTAGTACTCCAGCTGCGCCTTGCGGATTGGCTGGCAGTTGTTGGCAACGACGATCAGCTTCGACCGGCCCTGTACGAGCGTGGCGACGGCCTGCTTGAACCCAAGGCTGTACTTGCCCGACTTCATGACCATCTGGATCTTCGAGTTGATCGTGTCGACCTTCGCCTTCGACTTCTTGGCGGCGACCATCGTCTTCTTGTAGAGAACACACCCGATATCCTTTAGGTGTTGGGTGAAGTGCGCGCAACGACAACAAGAGCATCTGACGGCACTACACAAGCGCTGGTCGTCAGAGGGCCACCTTTGTATTTCGTTCTCCATTACTAAATCTCGCTTTCTCGCATCGTCTCGTTTCCTTGGCCTTCGGGGAGCGGAAAAATTATGTCACAAACACAATTCTGCACTGTCGTGGTAGACAACCGGGTCACCGTCAGACTCACGAACCGTACACGGTGATCAAACGAGATCCGAGCGATACATCTTTCGATGGTGTTACTGTGGGCGCGGTGCGTTGGCGGAAAGGTCTCGGTTGACACGGGTGTGTTGGCCCGGTTTCCACAACCCGACGTTGAGCGTGTAGGCCTGGATGTAGTCGCCGATGTCCGTTTGAACGGGGCTCTTTGAGAGCATGGGGCAAGTCGTGACGAATTGAGGGACGGTCATGCCACTTTCCCACAGCTGCCTCACCAGATCGGTGAGTGCGAGGATGGTGTTATCTTGGCGTTCGCCGCCTTCATAGTCTTCGACCAGGATGCCGTTTTGCTGGTATCCACGGATGCAGTCAGGCGTGTTCTCGATGATGATCGTACGGTCCAGGCACCGCCCCAGAGCGGCAAGGTCCTTGCGATACCCGGCTTGCCCCGTGAACCACTTGGCGTGCCTATAGATGCAATGCTTGATAACGCCGCCTTTGTCGATCGTGCGGATGATTGCCTGTGCATACGCGCGTAAGCCAGCAGTCCAAACAACGATTTCACACTTGTCAGCGCACAGCCTAAAAAATTCGTCTAGCCCTGGGCGAGCGTAAAGCGGACCTTCGCGAGCATACACGAGCGTTTCGTCAAGATCGAGCACAAGCACAACCTTGTCGCGATCTGCCGGATCTTGCTCCGGAAGGCAGAAACGGCCAGCGTCGTGACTCATGGACGGCGCGCGTTGTCTGCCGACGATACGCTTCGCTGCCGCCGCACCTTGATACTCTTGCTTGAAGGAGGTGCCACGGAGTCGCTGACGGATCGGCGCGGCGTCGGGTGCAGCGGCCATTGTGTAAAAATTTGCTGCTGCACTGTCCTCGGCAAACGAAAAAAAAAACAACGACATCTGATGAGAAATACACGACAGGCACTTGTGAGATGAAGTCGCTGGCGAGAGAAGTTCGAGTACATGCCGAGGCGCTGCCATATGGCGCCGTTCAAGTGAGGTCGGGTGCACGGCTAGTCGGTGGATGGCCTGCCTTTTTCTTTCGAGGGAGGTTTGCTGCTTAAGTTGAAGTCAATGACGTCCTTCGGACGGAAGAAAAGCTGCAAACGATAGTGGTTGCCCGAAGCGTCGCCAAGGAATATCACATCAGAGTTCCAGGTCGCCGACATGCACGTGACGTACGCGCGAAGATCAATCGCCAGCAGATCTTCACCAGTGACAGGGTGAATGACCACGAGCGATTTTGTATTGGTTGCGGCCAAAATGAGGTTTCCCGCAACAAACAGTGCACTAGTGAATCGAGGAGTGCTGGCACCCGTCGTTTCGGTCACCGTGACCGGCGCTGTCGACTTGCGGGGGCCGTTGATGTCGCGTGTCATTACCTTCTGTCCAGTGAACAAGTCCCACACTACCATCAAATCGCGTTCGATCGAAATAAGGCGTTGGGCATCGTGGGAGAAACTGACGGTGCTAACGGCTATGCGGCTGCCAGAATTCAAGTGGAACCGAACTTCCCCGGTTAAACACACCCAGACGAACACATCGCCGTTGGTTCCACCGGACGCCACGAGGCCGCCACGCCGACTAAATGCGACGCACACAACGGGTCCCGTATGTCTTTGAAACATTATCAACGGATCACACGAACGCGCCTCCCACAAATTGACGATCTCTTCGTTCGTGGCCGCAGCGATCGTGTCGCTCTCGTCGTTAACCGTCACCGCATGGATGTGGGACGAGACCGGAACCTCACGCAGTCGCTTGGAGTTGCTCAAGTCCCACAAAATAACGGTGCAGTCAGCGCTGGCCGTGAGCAAGAACTTGCCATCTCGACTCAGGCACAACGCGCAAATGCCCTCTGTGTGCCCCTTCACTTCGTTGATGGTTTTACCACTTTCAGCGTCGATGCAATGTGCCACTTTGGCGCCGAGCGACGCCGACGCAAACTGCTGGCCGTCGGACGAGCTTGTGATCGCTCGGATTGGGCCCGACAGGCCCCCGCACGCTCGAAACGCGTAGTTGATGGGAATTGCCACGCCCCGGCCTGCGGATGCACCTCGCCCATGTAGTGCGTTGACAAAAGGATCCACAGCGGCATGCACGGGTAAGTGGACGCACTTAGGCACGTCAATGATGTCAGTTATCGCGTCATGCCACGTCATCCGCCGTTGCGACGCTCGGCGATTGTTCGGCAAGCGTCCCTGAGCAACGACGGAAGAATCTGATTTCACGCTCGATGTGAAACTCATGACCGCGTTCGTTTTTGAGTCAATGACTGTGCAAATCATTTTCTTTGAAGTCGGGTTGCTCGCGCTGGTATTGACCGCCTGCGACAGTTGGGTGGCAGGTTCTGTTTGTTCGTCGTCATGTTTGGCCGCCCGAACCGCGCCCTTGCTAGCACCTGCGCCCATGAAGAATCTGTTGTCGGGGAGGAATCAAATCAGTGCGCAGTTCAAAACTGGTACAATAAATTCAGTCGCATGGCCATCACCACAGCTGCGGACATGGTATTATGACTCACCGGAGATGGATAATGAACCGAACTACACTAATTCGGATTCTCCAGCCGCCTCCGTGTCCAATAGAGCTTGCTGCCGTTCTGAGTTCAAAGTACTTTCAAATATTGCGGAGACACAACCGTAGAACTCGGCCTTCGAGGTTTTGCCCCCACGGTGGCAACGCAAGACGGTGTATCCGTCGGAAGCACCTTCGCTAAATGTGACCACAACGGATGTGTCGACGAACGTGCTACTGGTCGGCGACCCTTCTCCACTATCTGCTGGTCGCCGAGTGAGCAAATATCGGCATAGCCTTCCCGGGGTCTTCGCCTTCGGCGTGGTCGGTTCGAAGGTTTCCGAGTCGACTGTGCCATCGTGCTTCGCCAGGACGAATCCTTTTCCGTTCAGCTTTTCAACCACATCTTCGTACCTCCCACGGAGCACGATGCCGTCGCGCTGCGCCGTACAAACCTCTTGGCCTTGCCGCACTTGCGTCAAATTCAACACCTCCGCCAAGGATTTTCCAAGGCGGTGCCGAATTAATATCTCTTTTTCCAGGATCGACGAGAGAAACTCGTCGAAAGAGCAGCGGTGCGCA
>ERZ1292630.1194-Hain-H41-02um-R3-1194-length-25932-cov-7_pt1 | contig 18653 bp, 5 predicted proteins | sample MGYA00564408_ERZ1292630 | MGnify/ENA primary metagenome ERZ1292630 (study PRJEB36523, sample SAMEA6512641) | groundwater metagenome | collected 2019-01-08 | study: AquaDiva: Metagenomics assemblies of 32 groundwater samples
AAATCACCATACCTCGTTCGACTCTCTTTTCAGCGAGAAAGCAAAATTTGGTTTGGCTGATTGCAAAATTTCGCAGCAGAGTACCGCTCACCTGTCCACCACTCAGACACACCATCGTTGAACGGTACGCTTGAAATAACTACGAATGACCCCCTGCGGTGGTGGAGATGGCGCATCCCACTCGTCGCATCGTGGTGCATCCTCTATCAGGTGCAACGAGGAAACGAAGGCCGTTTCAATTTTGCTTCTCAGTCGTCGCGACCCCATTGGCGTCACGTTGACGATAGCCTTCTTGTTACTGGTGGCTGTCAACCACGTAGCTGCCACAAACGGCCGGGGGCATGATTTTTTCTTCTTCGCGGCAGCTCAGGCCTCTACAACCACATTTAGTGCAGCGCCGTCTTCCACCACCGGCGCGTCGGCGGCGACAACGTCACCGCAAACCACCTTGGTCGCCGGGACACTAAACAGCGGCAACGCCCAGAATCAAAACCAGCAGACGATCAATGCGGCCATTCCGGCGGCCTCAACCACCACGGCTCCGACGACAGAAATCGCCTTTGCGTCTTCTGAAGCTTATCCGGGCCTTTGCACGCCGCGCTGCAACTCGTGGTTCACCGCCGAAGCGCAATGCTTAGGACAGGAATCGGACGGCTGGTGCGAGTGGGACGCGGGCCGTGGAGAGTGCCTCACGGACTGCTCCCGGGTCCCGGAATCCTCATGTGCGACGTTCTCACATTGCGCTTGGGGTATCTACGACACCCGCCAAGGCGGACCCACGTTCGAGCCTGGCTGCTTTCGGCGCTGCGGTAGCTACTCGGCGGCCAACTGCCCATGTGATCTCAGACCCATGCTAGACGGAACCGGCGTCACCGTCAAGCTCTGCGCGTCGCCTTGCTTTGTCGCGCCCAACAAGACCATGTGCCAGCGATGGAGACCCACGGATTGCGTGTGGCGCGACGCAAGCGGCACCTGCGAAGCGTCGTGTGCGCTGGAGCGGTCCAGCGTCGGATGCGCCTCACTTTCGCAATGCGTGTGGCTACCCACACCGCCAGTGGCCGTAGGGGCAATCAGCGACCTGATCGCCCTTTCCTCGGGACGGGCAGGTCAGCGGACAGGACGGTGCTTGGACCGCTGCGCCGTTAGCATCGGCAGTACGGCAGCACTAAACGCGTCATCCATTCTGTCTTCAGGAGGCAGCAGCAACCTCACCTCGACCACGGCGTCGGATGCAGCGGCTCAAGCCTCCGCGAGTCTGCTAGCAGCGCTAAAAACCGAATGCGCTCGCACCAACACTGCAGCGGGATCCGCGTCATCGGAAGGAACCGGAGGAGGCCTTTGCTTTTGGTCTACCGCGTCTAATCAGTGCACTGAAACCTGTTCAGCGCTGCATACGTCCGAAGACGCATGTCGCAGCGACGCCGCGTGCGATGTGGTGTTTCAAACGGCAACCGCCGCGGCAGTGTCGGGTGGTAGTGCCCCCGACTCCCTTTCGCTGGCTCCAAAGTCGTGCCAGAACACCTGTGCATCGCTGGCGGCCACCCCCACCGAGTGTGAGTCCACGTCCGTCCTTCGCACAAGCTGCGTATGGCACGTCTCCTCACAGACGTGTCTTCGCCGCTGCGAGTTCATCAGCAGCCGAGGCGACTGCGCAGGCACACCCCACTGCGAGTGGTCAGGGATGAGTCAGCGATGCGTGCAGCCCTGCCCTTCCACCGAGGCTATTTACATTCAGGCCTCGGCGCGAGCACAATTGCTTTGGACCGCCTTTCGCATCATGCTGGAGTACAACCGCTCCGCCGCCGCGAACCAAAGCCGAGTGCTCACTTTCAAAAACTCCGAAGAGTTGGCTTTGGCCATGACCGAACAGCAGCTCCGCGTCAACGACATCGTGGGTGCCAACGTCACCCAGGATTTGATCGACTTAAACGCCGTATTGTTTCGCAACTTTGCATCGGATACAAACTCCCTCGACGTCGATCTGGCCGTTCGAGAGCGACTTTGTGTCGGGTCGTCAGCTGCCGGCACCGGCCTCGTTTGCCAATTCAACCGTGTCACGGGGGAGTGTCGCCGTCCTTGCGGTTCCCGATATGGATCTGGATCAAGCGATTCGCCGGCCGCCGCCCTCAGGTCCTGCAGCCTAGATCCTTGGTGCCTTGCGACGCAAGATGGCCAGTGCAAAGAGCAGTGTATGGGACTTGGCCGCGATGCCTGTTTGCTGCAGCCTTGTGTGTGGCAGGCACGACAGCAATTCTGCGTGCTTTCTTGCTCGCGGAGGAGTAATGTGTTAGACGCGATCCGCCAGGCCCGGAATGGCACGACATCGTCGTCGTCGACGTTGATCGCTCAAGCGTGGACCGTCGCGAGAACGCAATGTGAGGCATTCCTCGACTGTCTGTGGCTGGGCGAGAAGCAAGGATCTCCCTGCGTCGATCGCTGCTCCTCGGTGACCCCGGGTTCGACCTCAGACGGCGGGGCTGGTGTATCCGTGTCGCCGCAACAAATCGTGCAGCAAATGCTAAGCGACGCTGCCAACGAATGTACCGCCATGCCGCACTGTCAATGGGACGAAGCGAAGGCGGCCTGCTTAGTTCGCTGTTCGCTCGCAGTGAACGCGTCCATGTGCACGCAACACAGCGCTTTTCAAGAGGCCGGCTGTCGGCAAGTCGACGCCGCGTTGCTGGCGGAGGCGGTGGAGAGCCCTTCGGGAAGCGGCAGCGGGAAACCCTTCGCCTGCCTTCCCCCGTGCGACACCCTCAAAACGGCCGAGTGCCAGCAGCTAGCCTCCCTGTGTCTCGTCATGCCCAGCGCCCATGCGTCATCCGCGACGAGCAGCGCCGCTGCCGCGAACAACAAGGCGACCAGTCCGCCCTCGTCATCGACGTCGTTGGACAAGTGCGCCATCAACTGCGCCTTTATGTTTGGGGATGACCTGGCCAGCTGCGCGAAGAACACCGTTTGCGAAGTCGTCAGTGGTCGCTGCACGCAAAAGTGCGCGTTGCTGACGGTGTCGGTGATTCCCCCCGCTCCAACGCTCATTCCCACCAACCTCATCGTCTCGGAGATCTATGAGTACACCGACGGAACCACGTCGACCAGTCGGCAGCTGCGGGCGTTGACCGCCGACCGCTGCCGCCAAGCGGCGCCATGGTGCGATACGTTCTACGTCCCGCCGCCTCAAGCATCTGCCCCCACAGCTTCCAACGCCTCCGCGTCGTCGAATCAACCCAAATCGATCGACACGCAGTGCGTCGTCGCGTGCTCTGCCCTGACCTCGGCATCAGACTGTGCGGAAAAGTCGCACTGTGAGTGGTCAAGCGGCAGCTGCACGGTCCGCTGCAGCCGTTATTTGCATCCCGCCGACTGCGCCGCGGCCCACGACTGCGCGTGGTCTGGTGGACAGTGTCACGTGGCTTGCCGCCTCCGGGGTAGGAAACGAACAGACTGCGAAGGAGCCGCGACGCCCAACGCTTCCGACGGGGGCGGATCGTCTCCGGCTTCTTCGCTTTGCGTCTGGACGGAGACGGCTTCGGCATCGTACTGCACCGAGCCTTGCGATTCCCTTGCGGACGTGGCGTCCTGCAACGCCCTCCCGGCCGTGTGTCGATATTCAAACGCGGCGCTGAAGTCAACGGCCAGCCGCGCGGCGACTGGAGGTGCTGCCGCCGCGACGCCCAGCATCGCATGGGGCTGTGTGTCGCAATGCCGCCATCGGCAAACAGAAGCCGCGTGCGTCGCGGCGTCGCTGGACTGTGATTGGTACCGTGGCGGTGGGGTCACTGCCACCGGTGGCGGTGGCAGTGGTGGTCTATGCCGGCCGCGTTGCAGCTACTTCTTCACGAAGGATGCTTGCAACAGCGGGGGTCGAGAGGTCACACCTACGGCCGCACCCGAAGACATCACGTCCGTGTGCGAGTGGAACCACCAATTTTCACAGTGCTCACCCCGCTGCGAGGCAAAGTACGCCATCGGGGACACCGCGGCGTGCCTCGCGGATACGAGCTGCGAGCCCAAAGCAGGGGGTATTTGCGGCCGCCGGTGCGACATGCTGGCGTCCGCCGAATGCACGGTGACGACGCACTGCCGGTGGACCGCGTTACCGGGCCCTATGGTCGACTCCTCGCCCTTGACCACGGTGATCGGTGGCGAGCCAGGCAAATGCATTTCGTTCTGCGGCGACCGGAGTCCTACATTATGTCCCTTGGACAGTTATTGCCGTCTCGTGTCGGCGACCGACTGCGTGCCCGTCTGCGGCCTTTACACGGCCGGTGGGAGAGCCGCGTGCGATGCGATCAACCAGCACAACACGTCGGTGGCGACGTGCTTTTGGAACGAAATGACCCAGGCTTGCGAAACAGCCTGCCCCCTGAGGTACTTGAACGGATCCGCGACCAGCACCACCACGACCACCGTGATGTCCAGGTGTGACGGCGACTCGGCATGCGAGTTCGATCAAGTCGCTGGCATTTGCCGCGCATCCTGCTTCGCCCTTCCGGTGTCAGGCTGCTCGCTCGCAAGCACTTCGGGCCGCTGTGCCGTGCTTCAAGGACCCAGACAGCCGTTGTGCGTCGTCGCCTGTTTCCATTATTTGAACAATCTCACGTGCCTCTCGCAGCGCGGCTGCGCGTGGTCCTTCGGTCGGGGTGTTTGCTTCACGCATTGTGGCTTCATTCCCGGTGGCCTCGCGACGTGTGGTTCGGAAGACTGCGTGTACCGTGGAAACCCCACCCTATTGCCGATTCGCGATATCCCGTTGGTTTACAACGCCACGGCCGCTCCCGATGGCTTCGGAAAGTCCACTTGCGAGTTTCGCTGCTCCACACGGTACTTCTCTGTGTCCGCGACGGTCTACGAGTCGGGATGCCGGTCCGCGGTCGGCGTACCACATCCCGCCACGTGTGCGTGGGACAGTGCATCCGCGACGTGTCTCGACTCGTGCGAAAGTTATTCCGCATATCAATGTGAGCGCCAAGTGGGCGATCGCTGCCAATTTAATGCCAAGTCGGGGCTCTGTGAAACTCGCTGCGACCGCCGCGGGTATACCACGCTGGTGCAGTGCGAGCGCGACGCCAATTGTGAATGGTTTGAAGCCGCCGCATGGACGCTGCTCCAACATGGCAGTAGTGTCGAAGACTCAAGAAGCGTCAGCATGTGTCAGCAACGCTGCTCGCTCAACCCATCGGCTGCCTCGTGTTACGCTCACATCCACTTCGGCAGTTCCAATTACGCAACGCACATTCCGAATTTCGACGCTGACGCGATATTCGACCCCGTCGCGAAGATGCGCCGAAGCCTTTGCCGATGGATCAGCGCCGGAACGAATGCCGGGAATTGTGTGGCTCGGTGCCGTGCCAAGCTGTCCCCGAGCATTATTGCGGCGGGGCCGTTCTCGACCTCCACGTGTCTCTCTGCGTCCGTTGTGAACGGAGAGCCGGCGTGTTCATTCTTCGAGGCGCGTCCATCCGCAAGTGCCGCGGCAACGTCGACGGTGTGTGTCGATAAATGCGAGTCCTTCTCCCAAGACTATTGCGGGTCGATGGACGGAAGCGCCACCGGCGAGGCGTCACACTGCCAGTGGAATCCAATCGCGAAGCAGTGTCAGACGCTGTGCTCCGTACTTGCCTTCGAACCAGAGACGCTCGGTGAACCGGCGGCGGGTTCGGCCATCGCGACGGAAAGCGCCGCGTCGACTACGGCGTCCACGTCCCTAATGGGGATGGCCGCGTATCGTGCGCGTTGCATCGATCCGTCGAACAGCGGAATGTGTCAATGGAGCGTTTCCAAGAATCGTTGCGAGCTAGCATGCTCTCAGCGGAGCGCCACGCGTGACGTGGCGAATCCGGACCGCTGTGACTTCAGCACAGCCTCGGCTCGCGGCGATGGCGATCAATCTTGTTTCTGGTCGGACGGTCTGTCTGCCTGTGTGCAAGCATGTCCCGCAAGGCTCGTCTTGCTCGGAAGCAGCGCCCCGCAATGCGCCGCGGGCGGAGGCAGCGCGTCGTCAACCGGAAAGGATTGCATCGTCACGAGCGGCAACATAGGAAGGGGCTCACTGACGGCAACGGCCATCTCGATCGCATACAATGTGAGCAGCGGCTTGGCATGCGGCTACGTTTGTAGCTCGCTACTGACGCGGCCGCATTGCCTACGCGCGACCGTGGGCCAATGCAGCTGGTGGTCCACGTCCGCAACCACTGGGACTTGCTACCAAGCTTGCACGCAACGAAGAACGGCCGCCGTGTGTGCCAATGGCATCGTCGTGACGCCGCCAGTGTCCCCCACGAACGAGACTGTCACGGCCGCTGCGGCGATGACCATTCCCGTGTGTGCATGGAGCAAGGAAGGCCCGGGGAGCGAGACCGACCTTAGCGCCGGGGGTTGCTTGCCGAACTGCGATCTCCAAGTGTGGCCTTCCGGCCTAACGACGTCTGTGTCCATGACGACGGCTAATGCGGCTATCGATCAATGTGTGGCTCAAGGCAGCCATTGTGGTTTCGACTACTACCCGGTTGCCCCGGTGAGGAACGGCTCCCCTGAAACCAACAGCTCCACCGCACCACAGGCCGCGGACAATATCTTGCGATTCACCGCGGGTGCCGAGCCGTGGTGGCTACCCGCAACGGATAGTGTCCTTTCCTTCGTGCGCTGTGCGACCAAGTGCCGAGCGATCGCCAACGCAACCATTTGCGACGCGCTCGTCCAACGCTGCGAATGGGACGGCGTCCGGTGCCAGGCTCGCTGCTCATCGCTGCAACGACGCGGTGAGTGCGAAGAAGAGAGCACTCGCTGCCGCTTCGCGGCTAACCTTCAAGGGCCACTTGGTGGTGGGCTGTGCGTGCCACGATGCTCGCGGGTTCTCGAGGCGACGTCATGCCGGGCTACCTCGGTGTTGATCTCCGACGCGACCTCAGCCGTTCAGGTTCCACTATGCGTTTGGTCTGACCCAACCGGACAATGCGTCGAAAGCTGCCGGCTGTTGGAAGTGCGTGACGGTCGCTGCGACGGCGGTTCTCATTGCATCCCAGTACTAGAGGAGCGACGCGGAGGAACCCTTGACGCGGCCGCCGCGTCGAAGTTCCACTGCATTCCTCGTTGTGACGTGATGTACGCTTCCTCGAGCTGCGCCGCGACGGCCTCTGATCCGTCCGTTGCCACCCTTTGCGAGCTGGCGACCCTCCCGACATCCTTTTCGGCGTTGATGCCTTCCTCGTCGGTCGTCAGCGCAGCGAGCATCACCACGGACCGGTGCCTTCAAGTTTGTGGAAGACTCTCCACCGTGGAGGCGTGCGCCGCATCCGGCCATGCCTGCGGTTGGAGTGTCGCCACGCAGACCTGCGTGAGAAGTTGCCACCTTCGCTTCGGATCCCTCCCCGGGGTGGACGCGCGGAAGGCAGCCTGCAATGCCGACGTCGATTGCTTCTGGCACGACGCGTCCGCGACCTGCTTATTTGACTGCCAGAACGTTGAGTTTTACCGTGACCCGCAAGAAGTGGACGTCACCGTTGGCGTCACCACCGCATCCAAAGCAGCCATCTGCAGGTCGTACTCTGAATGTTCATGGATCGGCGTGTCGTCCACCTGTCAGCTGAAATGTGCGCTGCGGCACATCGTGTCAGGCGACACGGCCGCCGGTTCACCGCTTTCGATCGCGTCTTGCCGCGCGGACCCACTTTGTGAGTGGCTATCCTCACCCACGGAAGCCACGATCCGAGCCTACTTGGGCTTGTCCACGCCGGCCGCGTTGGCCGCCGCGTCGTCGTCGTCTTCTTCGGGTGCCTCTTCGAATCCGATGTTGTTTCAAATGGCGACCCGCTGCGTGGAAAAGTGTGCTGTGGCGCTCCCGTCGACGCTCACTACCACCACGTCGCAGACCGCAGCAACTAGCTCCTCCTCCTCCGCCATGTGCCGTCAGGGGGTAGCGCTCCCAGCGTTGATGGTCGCTCAGGCGATTCAACCCCTACCCATCGCCGACTTGTCCGCCCTCCAGCGATGCAACTGGGTACCGTCCAAGACAGCAACGGGGGGGCGCGTCGCAGCAACGAGCACCACGGCTGGGGAGCATCCAGCCGCGCTCCTTCCGATGGGTCAGTGCCTCCCGAGCTGTGGCTTCCACTTTGCCGCGAGCGCATCCGCCTGCGGCTCTTCCGTCGCCCGGCAAGCGTACTGTACGTGGTCAACAGCCGCGAGCACCGCGGCGCTTCCATGTGTGCTCGCCTGTAAAGCGAGGCTCGCGCGAGCAGCGTGTCTCGGTGATGATGTCAGTTCATGTCAGTGGACGCGAAGTCAATGCCACCGTCATTGCGACGACATCCGCGACGCAACGGAATGTGCCGTCGAAGCCGTTGGCGTGTGCGAGTGGGACCACGTCGGTCAATCCTGCGTGGCGGCTTGTGGACGGTGGGGAACGCAGTCGCAGTGCGAAGGTGACCCGAGAACCCGTTGTCAATGGCTTGCGCCTCCGCCGGCCGATTTGCGTCGCGCGCTGAATTCCACGATTGGGGCGCCTTGGGCGATTCCTGCCTCATCTTTCGGCAAACCTTGGCTCCTCGTAAAGGCCCAGGTAGCGGGCGGGCAATGTGTTCGCCGCTGCGCGGACGTCATCGGCTCAAAGGGCGAATCACCCGGACGCGGTGCCTCTCCGCTAGCCCGGCGAGTCGGCAAGCCATCGACCAACGCGTCCGTCCCAGACGCGGTCGCCCCACAAGATCGGCAAACTTGTCTCGATCAGCTTTCGGCTTTCGATCGCCTTTCGTCCGAGGGAGCGACGGAAACGATCACGATCGCGCACTGCGACGTATTTACATCCAACGTCGCCGGCGAGTTGAATCGCTGCGACGTCGCTTGTGACTTGCTCGACTATGTTGGCTGCACCCAGCGGCAGCGCCCCACGATCAATGGAAGGGCGTCCCTCACACCGAACGGGGATTGCGTATGGCTAGCGGAACAGCAGCAATGCGTCAAAGCGTGCGGCACGTACAACAATGTCGGCTGGGACGCGGCGATCCAGCGTAGTAAATGTGAAGCCGATCCCAGCTGCACCTTCATCGGCAACCCCACCTCTCAATGCGTTCCTCGATGCGACCACCCAACCCGCGCGCCCACCGACTCGAATAGCTGTCTCGCTCTAGGGCAGCATTGCGGCTGGGACCTGGCGGTGGGCAGCTGTGCGATGCGCTGTCAATTTATCCGTGACGCTGCATCGTGCACCGTGCGGGGGGCCGCCGTGTTCGCGGCACCGCTCGGTGGGGGCCGTGGGGTCGGCTCGCTGGTCGATGCACCTTTGCAGGTCGCGGCGACGAGTAGTTGTTATTGGCATCCCGGGGCGGCGCGATGCTTCGAGCGCTGCGCTCACCGAGAGAAAATCTCCGCCTCATCGCCGCGTTCATCCGGCACTACGGTGGGCGCTGACGAATGCACCGCGCCAGCGTCCTCGCCCGTGTTGACGACGGCTGCCTACGCCTCTGGGGACCCGAACTCGCAGCTTGCATGCGACTTCGTGGCGTCAGTGTCTAGATCCATTCGTTTCCGGCTGTCCACGAGGCGTGCGCTGGACGTCGCCGCAGGCCGCCCAGTGAGCAACGCGTCGTCGATTGGAGCCGCTTGGCTGCGAACGTGGCGCATGCAAGTCGCCGACGCGTTTTTCTTGGTGATGACAAACGGCGCCGCGGCGTCGGTTGTCGCCGATGGAGGATCGGAACAGCCAGCGTCAGTTTTATCGGCGTACCGTCAAGAAATACAAACGGTCGTCTATCCGCCAGCGGCAAGTCCTGGAGACGGCAGCAAGCAGCCAGACGATGCCGATGTCGGCCGGTTGGACGGTCTGGTTAGTGTGACCGTCTTCTCGTCAACGAGAACGCTCGACCGCGAAACCGCCTCGGCGTCCATTTCGACGGACTCCGCGATCTGTGAGTTGCATCAGCTGGACGTGGTCATTACTGGCGCGTCCTCTCTACAAGCCGCGGCCGTCATGCGTGCGTCGAGTCTATTATCTTTGAATCCCAGCCTCATCGCAGCCGACGTGGTGTCTTTCGACCCCACGAAACAGTCCTAAAACGGAACGAATAACAGCGAGACGAGAGACGGTCAGTGTAGAATGGGCGCGCGTTGTTGTTTGTTGTCTTGTTGCTGTGTGAATGACATCGTGTTGTACGGTGGTTCTGTTTATTCGCAATTTTCAGAGGAAACGGTGGAACGAATATCTGTGGGGGGCGACATCAGCCGCACGATAACTATAGCCAAGCAAGGGCAGTTGGACACTGACTTCTCTCCCTCTAGCACACACCCACCTCGTGATATTTCCACCCTTAGCATTCCCCCCACTCCCACCACTTCGGTATGCAGTCGTTGCTAACGTATGCCGGTTTCGCCTCGGCGACGCCTGCTGAATCCATGTCCGCAGCGGACGGCATCACGCCCGACGACCGGGGAGGAGGTGGTGGACGCGACCTCACCGCCACGACGATACAAACAGGTGTGAATGAAGGTGGGGAAAGCTACCGCGACCACCACGGCGGGGCGGCGAACTCGTCGGGGAGCGTCACGCCCACCTCTCTCACATGCGATGGAGGTTCATCTGCGGCAACGGCGACTTCCCTCAGTTCCTCCGCTGGGACCACGTCCTTGCCCGATGCTGGCCAGCAGATGGCGATGAACCTACCACTACCTCTCTCCTCGGCAACCGGCGGCACGACGACCGCTCCCCGCCGGGAGGACACCGCACCACCACAACCCAGTAGCGTTGCCGTCGTGTCTTCACAACGTCCTTCGCAATTCATGGGTACCTCCTCCCGCCTTCCGTTTGGCAATGAGGTGCTCCCCGCCGTCGCGGCGACGAGTGAGGGCGCGGACTCCACGTTGCACAAAAATCGGCCGCTGTCGACTAGCGGTCGGATTGAAACTGGGGACAGATTCCCGATCTGTCTCACGGCCTCCAACTTGCGTTGGATCGCTGGCAGTACGTTTTCCGTCGACGTGGATGCTGCCGACTTGGCGAAGCAGTGGCCTAACGATGTGGTTGGGCCGCACGTACCTTCGCGGTGCGCCAAGAGAGTGTTAGGATTTGAGCTGCCAGGCGTGGCGCTACCTCGAGGGATCTCTCCTGCGCTCGGTGCCATCATGAACAAGATTCTCACCCACTTCAACGGTGACCCTTCTGTCCTTCCTTCCTCACCGACGAAGGCCGATGCCTACGAGGTACCGCCACTACCTCCCATGACGTTTTGTCTGGAGGTAAGCTTCTACCGGAGTGTGGCGGATGGCGTGCAACAAGTCCAGGAGGCCCGTGGTGCCTCCACGCAGCCGAGCCCTTCCGCGTCTGGTGTTCTGGATGATGCCGCAGCATCGCCGCGGTCTCAACCAACCATGCCGTTTCCTCACTCGCCCATCGAAATATACGCCGACGTCCTCGCGCACCCTGGCAGGGCAGGAAACCTCGTCGACCACAAGGAGCGCGGTGCGTCTTTTCGCCTTCAGTCGCTCGTGACGCGCCTTGGCTGTGCCCGCGTCACCCGTCCCGTCCCTTCGTTGACGACTCAATTGTTACGCGACGAGCGCATCGCAGCCGCGATGACTACAAAATTGGTGGTGTCAAAGTCCACCACCGGCATCGTAGGAAAGCGGGCCACCACCTTCGCGTCGGTCCAGGCAGGCATCGAACGCTCGGCCCTCCGTAACGTGGTGGTCGTCGCACGCATTTTTGACGTCCTCCGAGGTGACTGCTTCCGGGTCCAGCTGCTGTCTCCAACCGCTTTTATCGACAACGACGATGATGACGATGCGGCTCAACCCAAGCGTGCTCCTCTCAACAACAGCGAGCAGGAAGCTGGTCATCGCCGACGGCTCGAGCGAGAAGTGGCAACTGTCTTGAGGCAGGGCAACGTCCTCACGGTGCGAACGGCCTGTGTGGAGAGTCCGCCCTTGTCGCGCGACGGGGGTTTCGAATCCTTTAGCGCATCCCGTCAGTTTGTTGGGTGCGTGGTGGGACTCGTGCTGCACGCCCATCGGTTTAGCGACAAGACGGTCGCGAGCAACTCACAAATGGACACCGTGGAGCAGCTGGATCACTGGGAAGGGTGCCCGTTCCTGTTACAGGGCCGCCGCGACGACGGGGAGGTTCATTCCTCTTTCTGCAGCCGCACCGCCGCTTCCGTCATACACTCCCTTTGCGACGGTGACTCCTCGGACATGGTTCGATTCAGTACGTCGTCCCTCGAAGCGCAGCTGCTCTTGTCTGGCACCGCCAAATTGCGCGCCCCGGCGTCCTTCACGACGCCGCGAGGGGCTACATTCACACAACTGCTGCGTGTGATCGACACATTCGGCGACGGCAGCGCAGCGTCTGAGACCTCCCTCCTTGGTTTGACATTGGTTCGACCTCTTGATTTATGCTTGGGGTCAGCTGCCGTTGTCGGCGAGGGCAGCGCTCGTCTAAGGGACCTTCAGCTCGGTACTACTGCCGACGAAGAAACCGGAGGTTGGTCGAAACACCGAGGCGCCGTCACAACATCGCCAGTTCCACCCGCAACTCTGTCGGCGTCCGTTCGCTTGTTGCAGCAGTCCGCGCTCTTCAGAGTCTGGAGCCGGTTTCTGTTCCTCGGTGACTGCTTGAAGTCTGTCACTGCTCCGGCTCGTCATCAGTTTACGCCGTTGAGGATGCGAACGACCAGGCGCAACTTGGTGGAGCACTGCGCTCAGCAGTGTGAAGCTTTCTGGAAGTTTAGACCTCCTTCTCGGGCGAGCGCCGGTAACGCGGAGGAGATCAACCCGGCCAATCAGGACCGCGATTCTCGTATTTACTTTGGAGGACCGTTTCTTGCTGGATACATCTTGAAGGTTGAGCCCATCACCGGTGATTCGACCGTCACAGTCGTCTCCGATCAACGCGGAGCAGACCCCCACGCCGTCGTGAGCACCGAGTACATTCGCGTCCAAGTCGTGCTCACCTTGCCGCATGGATATTCCGACACGGCGGTTGCGAGCGGACTTGTGGGTCACATTGTGGCGCACCCTCCACCCCCTGACGCGTCGAACGCGATGCCATACGAGGAAGTCGACGTCACGCTATCCTTTCAACCCTCCGTTCGAGCGGCCGCGCCCCCCCGTGCGCCACAACGTACTCCCCTCGATCGAAAGAAGAAAGGATCCGCCGGCCATAGCGATGAACTCCTCCGAAGTGTCGGCGAAAGTGACACAGCGTTGGGGACGAAGTCCATCACCGACGATGACGACAACGAGGCCGATGACGACGGCGACGACGACGCAGCCCTCGTGGCCGCGATGGGCAGCGCGACCCCGTACTACGGCCTCTACGACATATCGTATTGTCTGACCCGTTACGCGAGCCGAGCCGCGTTTGAGGATCACCAGTCGCACGGCACGCATCGTCCGAAGCGGTTTGATGCCTTCACCGGCGTGCCGCTTATCCTCGCCATCGCCGACCGCGCCACCCAGGAAGCCTGTTACGTGCTCGACGTTCAAGTAGCGCGCGAAGGCGCGTCATTTTGCGCATCCACGGAGTTGGAAGTTGGGGGAGGGGCGGCCGTCGTACGACAGCAATTCGTGTACGATCTGCACCGTACGGGGCGGAAGGAGCATCACCACCACAACCGTGGAGGGATCGACGCGACGTCGCCAACCGAGTTTGACTCCGATACCGGCGGTGTGTCACTTGTTTCCGACTTGCTCGAGGCGCTTGCGGACGGTGACGGCGATGGCGACCATGCTGGCGGCGGCGGGGGGGGTGCGGCGGCAGCGGACGGGGTCCTCAAGGGGAAAGGGTCCTCTCTTAGGCAAAAGAGTGCCTCGGCGCACGCGTATGATGCGTCGTTGGGTTCGCCAGCTTCAGGCCACCAATCCTCCTCCTCGCTCGAGAAGGTCTATCATTGTGTTACCGACGTCCTTGTCCCTCGTTACCGACTTGAAGGGGATTTACGTGACCACCAGTTTGGCAGCGACCGGTGGAGTGGCGGTCCAACCCCCCACGACGACATCGTCATGCGGGATGTGCTCATCGTTCCGTACGGTACGGCGGCCCATGCGAGTCGCCTCGCGCTCCTTGGCCACGTTGTCGTCGTCGACCGTCGGGAAAGGGTCGCTCTTCGCTTTGATCCTACCTGTGGCCGCGAGCCCTGCCTGCCTTCCGGTACTCCTTCTGAGTCGCTAACGTGGGTGCGCGCTGCCGACATGTTGAACAAATTCCATGCCGCCCCGCCGCAGCCAGTGGTCACGTCGTCGTCGTCGTCGGTGGTGAATCTCTCGGACAGGATTCTCATATCGGCACTCGACTTCATTACCACTACATCATCGACGCGGGGAATTGGCGGCAACGAAGAGGACGTGCGCTTGGCCCATTTGGTCCCCCCGCCCCCTTCGGCGTTGGAGGATTATCAACAACCTCATCATCGTGCTGCCGCCGCGGTTCTCGCCGATGGCTCCGCCGCCAGCGGCTGTGGAGGGTTGTCAACCGTAGCAAGAATTCAGCTCTTGGAAAGGGCAAGTCGCAGAAGCGGTCGCCGGCACAAGGCCCTCAGTGGCGACGACGCCACGATCGGATCGTGTGTGGTGTGCCTTTCGCGGCATGCGGAGATCGCCGTCGGCAGCCTTTGCGCGCTCGATTGGTTCTTTGCGCAGCGATCTGCCAACGGAGCGGTACTCTTGTCTCTCAGCGCAAACGGCAGTCGACGAGACGACGGACGGCAACCGGCAGCCGCCGCCGCAGCGTCGACGGAATCGCCACTGCTACCCATGGTGCCTCCACCGATGTTTGCCGCGATCTCTTCGCATGGGGGACATCTCACCCCTCGGATCGTTCCAGCGTCGCTGCAACCGCAGCTGACGATGAAGTTCACCGAGCGCTCCGCCTCCTCCTCCTCCTCCTCCTCCTCGACGCCCGCGGGACTGCCTTTAGCCTCGCTGGCGCTGTTCCCGAGGATGCTGTTCCCCTGCCACGTAACCCATCACCTCAAAATCACCCATGGCGACGTCGCCGTGGGGAAAGCGACATTCGATGGGGAGGTCATTCCGACGGGCATGGCCCAGCCGGACTACGCCTTCGTCCAGCTAGAGCTGCCTCGACTTCCTTGTCTCTGGAGATGCGATCTTGATCGCCTCCCGCTGTCGCTCCGGGGATATTCCGCCTCAGATCTGCAGCGTGATCTGTTGCGCGTCGGGCGCGAAGAGGAAGAAGCGGAGGGCGGCGACATGCCGTCACCGATGAATGTCACGACAACATCATTTTTCTCGAAGATGATTGCTCAAAGCCTCGCAGCGGCAAGTGGCGGCGGCTCGTGCCCACCGGGTCGGGCAACGTCGCTTCCAGAAGAACCACGAGGCCACGACGGCAATGGTCCTCCGTCCTCCTCCCGCGATCGTCGTGCTGCGTCTGCGGATAATGGTTTCCCTGCAAGTGCACCACCGATGGGCAAACCGAAAAGAAAGGCAGAACGCATTGATTCCCGGATGGCGAGTTCGAGTCGCTTGATCGCGGATGCCGCGGCGTTGGCCAACTTTTTCTCGGTTCTATTCACCGTGCTTCCGCGGAAATGGGACACCTTTCAGGCGCCTCCTTCCGGCGGCCGCGGTCATACGGGGGACCTCGGGAGCGGTGGTGGTGGGCCGCTCCACAAGTTTCGTGACAATTTTGAAATTCAGGTCACTGACTTTCATGCGATGGGCATTCTCACGCGGCTTCCCGTTCACAACCCTGGCGCGACCATCGACGACACGGAGCGTCGCGGTGTCGATGACTCCGCGATCATCGGACCTTTCGTGTTTCGGACGCAGGCATCAATGCCCGCGACGCTCTTTTCGACCGACGTCAAGTTCCCCGAGCCCCTTCCGCTACCTCTCATCGCCCGGGTCATTGGCACTCTGTCCAGAGAGACGCTGACGAGCACGACGGCGTCCGACGATGCCTTCGGCACGCAGTATCATCGACGGTCCCACCGCTCGGTGGCCCCTACGTCGGAGCCCAAGGAGAACGACACACATAGCATAGGTAGTGGTCCAGCTGTATCGTTCTCGCCGGCCATCGCGAATGACTACGAGGGACGCGTCATGGGCGAGGCCGGGTTGGGTCACATGCGGGGCGACGAGCCCTACGTCGCGTACGATTTCGACGACTACAGCGGTGTCGATCCCACGCAGCCACCACCGCCTAGCGGCGGCAACAGCCGTCAACGAAGCGACCCTGCCGCTGCCGTGGCGCCGTCTGACGGCCAGGGCATGGTGGACGCCGCGAATGGGGCGTCGCGATGGCAAGGCCGGTCTCCCCTCCCCGTGACGGTCGTCGGAGAGGGCCTTCTTCGCCACGATGGTCGCCACGTTCTTCTTCAGCCAATTCCCGTTCGCTTGAGCAAACGACTCGGCACGCTCTACAAGATGGTCTCCTACGGCCAGATTCCGCGAGACGCCATCTTTGCTCACCGATGCATGAGCGTGCGGCGAGGTCGCGATGTCGCCGAGTATTTCCGTTGCCTGCTTTCCCGCGCACCCACTGGGGGTTCCGTCGTCTGTGACGGCGACGGAAGCGTGGCGGTTCGGCACGCGCCCGCAGACGGCTTGCTGCAACTTTACACCAATGCGCACGAGGCGCTCTATTTGTTTTTCCTCGCTCGGCGCACGCTTCGTTCAACCCTTGCGCACACGTGGGATGTCTTTCAACACACCACCACGGCGGCGAATGATGAGGAGGAGATCTGTCTCTTCGCCCAGCTCATGCGCCTCGCACGCGGCATCTTTGCCTTCATCGCGAGCAGGTGTCAGCTTCCATGTGTGATCAAGTCACGCTCGTTTCTCGCCAATCGACCCGCCGCCGAGGGAGCGCCGGTGGAGGCCGCGCGCCAGATGGAAGGGGAAGAGCACCACAACGCAACAGCCAGATCGGATGATGACTTAGCCGACGACGGGAGCGACTCGGCGTTTCCCCGTGAAGGTCGGCAAGCGGTCGCTGTGATCCGGGCATTCGAAGCCGAGAACGTTTCCGACGATCCGCGAGCACAATTTGAGGCCGCCAGTGGTCTCGTCGATCTCCGTGGAACCGTTCAAGGACGCCTCAGATCGGTCGAATTGTGTGTTTTTTGGCACATGCAGCGCCGCATGCTGGTGTTGCATCCGGTCCTGGACAACGGGAAGCTGGGAGCCGAGTTGTGTCTCGGTGACGGGACACAGTCGTAACGTCTGAAGCCAAGCGCAGAAGCTGTTTGGGACAGTCACAGGCGCATGTGGCACGTTCTAGGAGATGAAACGCCGCCGCCATGATTCCCGGGCCTCAAAGATACAGTATTGTCTTTTCGCGCAAATTCTGAAGACGCACCAACGCACGACTGACAAAAGAAAGGGGGCAGGGGATGGCGGAAAGCGCGCAGAATCGAATCAATCCACACTTGGATGCGTCTGTTTCAACCCTGAACGGAGCGGGGGGGGGAAGGAAGGGGGCATATCATGTCACATCACAACAATGCCAATCAAACGAATATTTTTTTGCCGTCGAACTGGTCGATACGATCCATTAGAAAAAAGTTGCATTTCTCTAGCTCGTTCTCTTTTCTCGAACAACCAAGTCACACAACAACAATGGGCGACACTGATGATTACACCCGCGGCGTGTTAGGCAGCGCCCCGAAAAAGTCCAATCGCATGGAAGTCGACGACATGAACGCTCGCCAGTTGGGCGATGGCCTCCTTGGCGGCAGCAGTGCCCGGTACCAAAACAACTGCTCCCGAGCGTTCGTCTTCCTCCTTTCCACGCTGCTGACGTGCGCCGGCATTGCGCTTATTGTCTACGCGATGCTGGTCAAGACGAATCGCGACCCATTGCCGATGTGTGTCCGATGTGAAAAGTGGTCCATGTACGGTGCCCTTCTCGGTGGTGCCATCGGCCTCGTCGGCATCCTCGGTTTCATTAGCGCGTGCTCCCGCAACAAGTGCGTGACGTTTCCCTACGCGTTGCTAGTGCTCATCCTGAGCTTGGCGATGTTCGCCGCGGGGGGAGCCGTCATTTACTATGCCACGGGCACGAATAAATTTTCGATGTTGCCGGAATGGGAAGCTGCCGTGAAAGATGCGCCGGAGGATGTGTGCGCGTTGCAGAAGCGACTTCAGTGTTCCGGGTACCAACTGGGATGCTGTGCCGTGAATGGCACGTCCAACTCGACCGGGAATACGACGGCCACCTCGACGGTGCCGCCAAAGCTCAGCCGCCACGTCATGCGTATTCTCGACCTTCCGATGCCACTGTTGGGCGACGGCGTCCCGGCTTGTTACAACGTCACGGCCGCCAAGGACATCTGCCCCGTGTGCACGGCGCCGAGCGACAACGATTCCACCGAGATGTGCGATGTGAAGTTGCACGACGAGGCTAAGAAATACTTCATCCCCGCGGCCGCGATTACGTTTGGCAGCGGCGTCATCGCCCTCATCGAAGTCATCTGCCTCATTCGAATGGTGAGCCGCGGATGAACAACGTGAGGAGGGGGAAGGAAAAAGAAAAGGAAAACGGAAATCCAGTACACTTTCTTCTTGCGTGTGTGGGGAAAGTTTTGATTTTCATTCTCTTTTCCTTTTCGCTCTTGGCGACGGAAAAAAAACAGTGGCTTCTCATCTGTGGCTTCTCTCATTCGTTAATTAAATGCCTTTCTTCTTCTTCTTCTTCTTTT
>ERZ1292630.1544-Hain-H41-02um-R3-1544-length-22545-cov-7_pt1 | contig 18629 bp, 7 predicted proteins | sample MGYA00564408_ERZ1292630 | MGnify/ENA primary metagenome ERZ1292630 (study PRJEB36523, sample SAMEA6512641) | groundwater metagenome | collected 2019-01-08 | study: AquaDiva: Metagenomics assemblies of 32 groundwater samples
TCCAGCGCCCATTTGTACACGGCTGCTTTCGTGTTGTCGGGGCCGGCTGCGGATCGATTGACTGCACAGCTTTTCGTATTGGGCCGCTGCGATTTTAAAGACCGGAGGCCGTCGGGTTTTAAAGACAGAGAGTAAAGGGGGACCCCGTGTGTGGGTTATCTAGGTGGTTACCAGAAATGGGCGGATCCGATGACGGCAAGAGTTCTAGTATAAAGGTGTATGTATGCGAACTGCTTGGTGTGCGCATGCGGCAGTCGTGTGGCAATTGCAATTAACACTTTCCCAAAGGATCAGCAACAGTTGGTAGAAGAGGAGCGGATGGGTTCAGCCGATTGCGATCTCGGTTCTGTGGTAGTGATGATCACACGCGAGAAGCCGTGCCTGCCGCTCTTTTCGCAGTAATGCCAGCGGTATGACACGTGAAAGGGGGGGGGGGAAGGAAGGAAGGCAAACATGTATGGGGACATCAGGCAACGGAGCTTGAGGCATCACGGGAGGAGGGGTGGCGGTAAGCTGTGAAAGGAAACACTTCCGCACCGCGTTACGCAACTCGCCAGACAGCAATTTCTTTGAACTCACCGGACTCGCAGACCGCCACCGCCGATGTGCGACGTTTGAATGTGAGTAACAAGATCGGCGCCACTGAAACAACGCCGGCATTGGCTTCACTCCCCGCGACATCGTTGTCCTTCTTCGCTGGCGGCAATGCTGCAGCGGTGGACTCCTTTTTCTTTGTAAGCCGGCGATACAACCACGTGGGCATGTTTGACCAGCAGACGCTCATGACCGTGCGATCGTCCACGAAGTCCGTGCTCTTCGGGGAGCACGAGGCCACGTACATGTGCGACGCCTCGTTGGACGCCAATCGCGACGATGTGGCGAAGGTAGAACCATGCAAGTTGAATGTTTGAACGCACATTTCATAACGGCTTTGCGGCGGGAGGACGTCGGCGGTCACGCAGAGATCGAGTTCTGGGTTCGCCGCGACGAGGCAAGCGGCGGCGCCGCCCCACATGACGGCAAGATCACTGTTGCGGCGCAGACCGCCGGTTTCAACGTCATTCCAAAAAAGTCTGATCGCCTCATCGTGTGCAATCAATTGTTGTCGTCTGGCCGACGTGGTGGCGGCGGTCGGCGGAGTGACAGCCACCTCAGGAGGGCGCGTAAGGAGCATGGCTGGGTTGCTTTTGAGACGCATGACCAAAGGGTCGATGTTGTACACGTGGATGACCTTGGGCCGAAGGCTTCCCACGAATAGGCGGGACATCACGGCGGCAGAAGACGACGAAGCCGGAGCAGCGGAACTCGGCGAAGCCACGTGTACAATGGCGGCAGACAGATGCGCGGTGATCATGACGTCGACTGTTAGCGATCGCTGCGGCGTTTTCAACGCAGTGTTGGTGATCCCTTCCTGAAATTTCACGTGATGAGGAAATTCACAAAACGTGGCCGAATCGGCTGTCAGGTTTGGCGACGACGAGATACCAGGGGCCATGCTGACGATCGTGAGGCACTGCTGACCCACGACCGTGAAGATGCAAGTTGTGTTACTCGTCAAAAACACTTGGTTCCGAGTCGCGGCCTCATCGGATAGCGCCGGCGGCGCAGCCGGTGAGTCGACATGGAACACAATGTCGGTTACCACAGTCACGTCCGCTGTCGTGGCCACGCGGCTGTTGTCTTTGGGAACCGCGATAATCACCAGTCGCACCACCGCCACGGGCGCGCGGTCAGGCGTCCACAGAATGGCGACTTGGTGCTGCTTGTCGTTTGGCGATTGCAGCGATGTGGCGACGCACGCCGACATGGCCGCCGGCCGCCAGGGCGTCACCTGCGGCGGGGCCACTGGGCCTTCGGCCGCTGCCGGCCGCCGGTGACCATCGAGAAGCTGTGCAATGTCAACGTTGGCAACTAGCGTAGCGGGCTGCCGCCAGGGAGTGCCTTCGCTTTGGTGACCGTGTGGACTCATCAGCTTCAAAACGCAGCCGCCTTCTGGGAAAGAGGAACGTGATGCGTCAGTTGGGGCCGCCGGCATAGGCGGCTGCACAACAGAGCTCGGCAGGCAAAGAAAGGCCACAACGTCCCGTTCATCGTTGGCCACGGTCGCGAGCATCAACGGATCCTCACACAGTCGGTGCGCCTGGCATCGTTCCTTAAGGTCTGCCGTGGTGGTGGTGGTGGTGTCCTTTTCGTGCGCCGCGCGCGACGGTGTGAACGGCAATTGTGCCTTGTTGCTCATCATCGCTTCGTCGTCGTGCTTCAGTTTGGCGACGTCCCACAAACATACGGCCGTGGACGCGAATTCGTTGCTAAGGACCACAGTGCCGCTAGCGGTGACGCTTGCAATCGTGGCGTCTGCCAAGCGGGCGCAAATGTCGAAGGTCGTGCAGAGCGACGACATATCCAGTTCCGCACGCAAAGGATATATTTTTCAATACAATGCAAATGAAAAACCCAAAAGTTTGCTTGGCGTAACCCTCATGTCGATCGCATTTCTTGTTTGCATTTATAAAAAACATTACGACACAGAATGGATTGCATAGCGAATCCAGAGGCAAACGGTCATGAAAATTCAGCGCCGGTGGATCGCCACTGGAAAACCGCGACCGACGACAAGCAACGAAAACGCGACAAATTTCGCCCCTCTCACAGCCAGCGCAAGTCACAGGGGTTTCTTTCATTCTCGTGCAGGTCGACGACGCCGGTGATCCACGCCTCCTGCCGTTCGACGCTCGGCTGCCGCATCCGCGGCAACCTCCGCTTCGATCTCTCTTGCGATACGCCCAAACTCGCCGCCCGCAGCGGCCGCCTTCTCGTCCACAATTTTCGTGACCGACGACAGCACACAGCCGCGTTCCATGAGCACCAGGACGATGCGAGCGATGTTGCGAGCATCGTCGATGCCGCTATGCGGCCGGCCGATGAAGTCCATGCCGCAGCGCGTAAGCATCTGGCCGAGATTCAAGTTGCGCGTCTTGAAAAACGACGAGTACGTTTTCCGGAGGTTGATCCACTGGCCATAGAGTTCCGGGCGGCGTAACACGAGACCGTCACGGTCAACGTGGCACTTGTGCAAAAAATGGCGCAAGTCCCACGGGCCGTCCGTTGCAAAAACCGCGCGGCTCATCGGTGCCGCTGGCGACGTACCGCTGGTGGACGACGTCGTCTCGTCACCCCCTTTCGTGCCGACGACGACCACAGGATCTGCGTCATGGGGACCGGCCACGTGAGACGAGGCCGTTTCCGCCGCGACAGGAGGAGTTGGGCTCAGCCAACTATCCAGCCACGCCTCAAAACGCTCCAGCACGGTCTCCAAATGCGGCGCTTGGTCGACTTGTGGCTGCTGAATTCCTGTCAACTCGGTGCAGAATCTCGTCAAGGTGGGACGCTTCCGGGGCTTCACGTAGCTGTGGAAGGTATCGACGACCTGCCTGAGGCAAGAATCTACGAGCACCACCGGAAACTCAATGATTTCGTTTGGAAAATCCTTTTCATGCTCCTCACACGTTGCCTCCACATCAAGCACCAAGTAATAATCATACGGCTGCGACTTCGCCGCCCGTTGCTTCGCACATTTCCTCGCCGCGGTGTCAAACAGACTCCCTTGTCCCTGATTCGACACTTGTCGGGCGCACCGCTTGATCAACGCAGAGGAGGAGGCGCCCACAGGAGGGCCCCCCGCGTGGCTTCCATGAGCGCCCGAGTCCGCCGGGCCGTCCGACGCGCCGCCTTCTTCAATTGGCGCGGAGAGAAACGTGAACCGGTTGACTTTCGGCTCCATTTTTTTCTTGGGCCGTCTGGTCGTCACCGTTCCAACGTCGGGCGACGCGACGTCCTCTACATGAGCTGTTGAGTCCTGACCTGGGGTCGCCGTGCACGCCGACGATGCCGGTGTCCCCATCGACGCATCGGACATAGCATCCAGGTGTCGCGGGGGAACCTCTCCGCCACCGCGAACCTCTGCGTTTGGCACGCGATCCCGCCGCCCATGGGTCCCCTTCGACGGACCGCAAGGCAGCCCTTCTTGCTCGCGAAGCAACCGACGCTGGGCTTTAATGTCATCCGACTGAAGTCGCAACTCGGTGTTCGTCGGGCGGCGACCACTGCAGGCGCCGATGGGTGGCGCGGCAGACATTGAGTGACGGTTTCCGTTTTCGGTCGACGGGTGATTTGAGGAAAATATGCTTGACTTTTCTCTTTCAGGTGCTGCTCCGTTTTCAAGAGAGTGGCGTCAGAGGGCCGTTTCAAACTGGGATGAACGATTGCAATGAACCCCGACGAGGAGAGGGTAAGAGACAGATTGTCGCGGACGAGACAGCCACCTCACGACAAAACGGAGGGGACGTCACACAGAGAAAAGAATATGACTGCAACGGACCGCGCATGCTCTTGTCGAGTGGGCACGGAGAGAGAGGAGGGGTAGCCAGGGGGACGGGAAACGAAGAAGAAGAAGAAGAAGACGAAGAACGTCGCCAGTCACCCACACGCTCACGTTGCTGGGGGCGGCACCTGTGGATCACCACCACCCTGCGGCCAAGATCGGCCCGCTCCTCCACCTCCGCCGCCGTTTCCTCTATGTGGATGACTTGGCCCCCAGCCGTCCATCCCGTGACCCCCACTGGCGGCCCCTCCACCTGACGACCAATGATGATTGGCCCCCGACGAGGAGGAGGAGGGGGAGGCGACGGAATACCCCGAGCCATTGTTGGAGGCCGAATAGGGTTGGGCCGCGGCAGCATAGTAGTAGGCAGCATCATGGTGGTGGTGGTGGATCATGCGGCCCGCCGCCGCCACTAGGGGAGCACCCGCGAAGATGGACGTCGCCGGGGGCGGCGGATTCCGGGAGTTGCTGCCACCCCAGCCTGCGGCATCGCGACGGGCGGCGTTGGCTCCTCCTGTTGCTGGGTCTCGATACGACGTGGCATTACCACGCCAGAAAGTGGAGTGCGCCCCGCCTCTTCCTTGTGCCATGGTTCGGCGCGCACCACCTTGTCCGGACGGGCCGCTCCAGGCAGGAACCGAAAGTGGAACGGAGTCCGAGCCTCCCGGCTGACCAACACCTTCTTCTCCTGAATGTTGAGGGTGTCGCATTGAATGTTCCCCGTCGGTGGTCGGATGAGGCGGCGGCGGACTCGTGCTCGTCCCTTTCGCGGCAAACGCTGCCATCATGCCACTGGCACTCATTTGCGACGCCGGATGGCCGGAAGCAACGGCGGCCGCGGCGGCACCTGTCACGCCGCCTCGCAAACCCCCTGTAGGGATGGCCCGTTGCCGCGTTGGGTAGTAGTAGTTGTTGGACGAGGAGCTGCTGCCAACACTAGCAGCGGAGGAGACCGCAGCCAATGAGGATGCCATCAAATGTCCGCTGCCCCAGTTGGCGGTGGCGTGGTGAACGTGTTGCGGCGCGGTCGGCGTCGGTTGATACAGCCTCCCGCCTGCATACATCGACGGAGGAGCCATCGCGGCCGCGGGGGCGCCCATCATCGCGGTGGTACAGCTATTGGTGGGGTTCGAAAACGCCGCGGTGGCGCTCCCTGTGCACTTCACGGTGATCGCTTGTGCAGACGTCGATGCCAATTGCATCTCGAACACGGCCGTTGAGGACTCTTGTTGTGTTCCGTTACCTGACGAACTGCTCCCGTGATCGACGCGGAGAAGCCCGTCGTCGTCGTCGTCATCTTCGTCGTCCATTCGCGCCTGAGCCGCAGCCCGTTGCGCGTTGTGAACCATCTGTCTTGCCCGCGCGGAAGAGGACGGGGGCGTGGCAGACGACGACGTGCCGTGGCCGCCGCTCGTGGTCCCCGAGGTGGGGGTAGCGGAATGCTGCGACAATGCCGCGGCTGCCTCCGTGGCAGAATCAACCATCGGCTGGCGGTTGTTGACGGCCTGCGACAGCGTCATTAAGTTCACGGTGGCGCTCAAGGTCGTGCCATGTGCCGCCGCCGCCACCCGGGTCGACGACGAAGGGCTGTCGCGGGCGGTCGCCATTGCTGGTGGTGTCATGGTGGAGATGCGCATCGGGGCGGCCGCCGTCATCGTCGCCGGTGCCGCGGGCAACAAGGAAGGGAATCCAGTCGCCGCATCGCCGCGCGGATGGTCACGAGGGGAGTCGAGGCGTAGGTGGTCGTCACTGAACGCGTCGTCGCAACGGTCGTCGGTGTGGGCGCATCGGGGGGACGACTCTTCACGATTTCCAGCTGCTGATTTATGACAACTAGACTCCCCGGCGGTGGGAGGAGATCGCACCGGATGCTGCAGCGCGGCGGCACTGACCCAGTTTGGCGAGTAGCCGTGTGAATAGTGAGGCATCGCTCCTCCGCTGCGGGCTCCCTGATGCGGTTGCAGCGGCGGTGGAGGAGCCCTGACGATGGCGAATCCGGCCACATCGCCTTGCGCCGTGGACCATTTTAACGAAGAGGACGGCCCTCCTGAGGACAGGCCCCCGCCGCGGGCCGCCGCCGCCGCCCAACTGGCCACACGGCCACCAGTATCCCGAATGGGGCGAAGCGACGGAGCGCTATTCGTCTGGGATTGAATCCCCATGTTGCTCGTGGACTGCAACGTCGTGAACGGCTGCCCGCCGGGTGGGGGCGTCAAGGTTCCCCCGCCGCCGCGCGCCGGCCGGTGTAACCGCGTGCCCGCGACGTCCTCCTGCCGGCGACTCGTTCGGCCGCTTCCGCTGTTCGAAGTCGATGACGTCGTTGTCGTCGTCGTGGCCATCGTCCCGTCGTGATGCGTGGAAGCCGACGACGGGTCACGTGGAAGATCCGAGCCGATCAACGTGTCGTCGACATCCCCTCCCGCTCTCGCCAGCAGCGCACCGTGAGCACCGAACGCGGCGATCGTCTCTTGAGGGGGCTGATGATCGTGAGTGCGGGGTTGAGGAAGCAGTGGCGGTTGCTTGTTGACTCGAGTTGGAGCACCGAACGCGTCGGCGCTGTGGCAGGTCGACGCAGAGACAGTCGACGACGCGCGTCGGCTCGACTGGGCCGCAAGATCGACGGCGTTACTGTTCTCGGCAATCACGTCCGGTGCACTCATCATCGTCGTCGTGCTCGGAAATTCGAATCCGGATGATGAGGGTCCTCCTGGGGGCGCGAATGTTGGGGGAGTCGCGTTGCGGCTTGGCGTTGGTGGTGTGGCCGCCGATGGGTAGCCGCTGGCGCGGGAAAGCGTTGCCACTGACGACGCCGCCAAGAAGATGCCCTCCGTACTGATTGCCTCGGGAGGTTGGGGTGTCTCGTTGTTGGGAGGGACACTTGTTGTTGTTTTCATGGGTGCAGGGGACTGGGAGCCAGGACGACTCACACTGCCACTAGCAGTCGTGCTGCTCGTGCTGGCCGCGGCCGCGACCTGAAGAGACGACGACGACGACACCGAGCCACGGAAATACGACGTGCTTCCTGCGGCCGCCGCATTCGCATGATGGTGGCCCGAGGCGTTGCCACCCAGCGCGGACGGCAGCGCGGCGAACGCCTGCTTGACGTCGATCACGGACGCGGCTAAAGGGCAGCCGCGACGAATGAGTGCCAGGACGATGCGGGCAATGTTGCGCGCGTCCGCCATGCCACTGTGCGGCCGACCCTCAAATGTCATGCCAAGGTGGTCCAGCATGGCTTGTATTTTCCCCCGCCGAGAGCCGAAGTAGTCGGCAAAAGCTTTCTTCACGTCGATGAAATGATAAAAAAGGGGTGAAAAGATGGCCTGGTGTCCCGCGGCTAGCACCGTGAAGCGGTACATGAAGTCGACCATGTCCCACGGTCCATCTGTCGCGATCATTAGGTGGGGCTGCCCCGAGGAGGCAGCCGTCGTCGGGCCGCAGCCGCTGGTGGTGGTGGGGGTTGGCGGCGAGGCCGCGGAGCTCAGCGCAAGATTCGTGGAGGCGGAGCCCGAAGGAGGGGGAGGCGAGGCCGTCGCCGAGGACGACAATGACGCCGCTGCACCACCAGAAGTTGCGATGGATGGAAAATGATGATGATGGGGTACCGCGAGGAGAGTGGCGGCCAACCAAGCGTCGAACTGGGCCACCACTTCGGTGATTTCCCTCGCGTTGTCCACCGTCTCCTGATCAATGCCGGTGAGTTCGGTGCAAAACGCGCTCAATTTCGGGTTACGAACGGGCTTCACGAAGCGGTGGAACTCGCCCACGACCTGCTGCTTCGTCACATCAATCAGCACGACAGGGAATTCGATAATTTCAGGAATGAAGTCCGCGGGCGTGGGCTCCACGCAGGTCGCTTCGAAGTCAACGACGAGGATGTAGTCCCACGGCCAGTGCAAGTGAGATGGTGCGTGGACGGACGACGGCGCGGAGGTCGCGACGCTCATACCCGTCGTCAATGTCCCCGCGACCGCAGTCCGGTCCGCGCCAGTTGAGCTAACAGGCGTCACCGCATTCGGGGACGAGGCTGGGCCGAGCGTCGTGGCAAGCATATTCGCCGTTCGCTGGTACGACGGTGGCGAGCGATTACTTAACGCAGCTGCAGCTGCAGCTGCCGTCGCCGGTGTGGTGCTGCTATTGTTCGCCAGATTTTGCCCACTGCCACTCCGTGGTATGGCAAGGCCTCCCGAAGGCGGAGGAGCCGTCGTCCGCCCGATAATGCCCGCAGAAGCTATGGGAGAGGCGCCCAATGATGCCGGTGGGGGCAGCTGAAATGCGTTCGTCGCGGCGGCGGAGGCCCTGCTGCTCGACGATATCACCGCCACAACAGAGAACGTGTCGTCATCGTGAGCGGTGGTGGTGCCAGAAGGACCGACATCCGTAGTGGCCACCGCGTGATAGATGGGCGGCGTGGAGCGGTGCGGGGCCCTCGGTGGAGTGGGCTGAGATCCGAGCTTCGGCGTGTCGGCGGATCTCCAGGGCGACCCCGCTGCCGATTCCGAGCTACTCTTATTCCGGGGTTGAGAAGGAGTCGTCACCACCACGGCCGCAGCAGAGGGAGGGGCCTGTAACGGACTCACGCTGCCTCTTGGACGGTACTCTGGTGCGGCGTACCGGAGCAAGGAGCCGCCGCCCATTGGGTTGGACGACGCGGAGCCCGACATGGGCGGCGTGGTCGGGAACGGTATGATCGACGCAGCCGCGGGGCCCCCAGAAAACGCGCTGGGAGGAGTTTGGTGGTCGCCAGCGGCTTTCGCGGGCGACGAGTGATCGACAATGGCGACCGCTGGGTCGAACGTTACGAGCTCGAGCGGTCGTTGGGCCTCCGCGGGCGTCGCAGAACGTACCGCCGCTGCGATGGTCGTGGAGGTTGACGATGCAGCTAGTGTCGCTGGTGGCGCGGCGGCTGCCTCAACAAGAGCGGATGCCCTGACAACGCTAACTGTCGTCGTTGTTTCCCACCCGCGCTTGCTGCCACTACCGCCGCGCGTGGGTGGTGGTGGCTGCTTGATTGGACGAGACGTTGGGGGCTGGTCCGGTGCGGGTGGCGCGGCGGCTGACTCGTGAACCACGGCACCGTGCGCAGCCGCCGCAGGAGGATGGGCACCATTGGATGCCTGATGAGTGGGAGGGACGGCTTCCTCAGAGGCAGTGCCTCCCGCGCCGACGACGATATTTCGGCGCGTGGTGGCCGATCCCCATGACGACACGGGAAGCGTAGTTGTCGTCGTCGTCGTCGTCGTGGACGCCTTGGAGGACGCTGTGGCGGCGGCGGGGGTCGGCTTGGCGGCAGCCGTCACCGATGCGGTCGATTCGGGGACTTTCTTCGAATTGAAGGCGGCCGGCACGGTGTGACCTTTCGGAGGCATTATTTTTCGGGCCACGCGTTAAATTGATTGGGGGGGAGAGAGGGAACACAGGCGGCGTACGTTGTCCACCCCTCCCTTTTTAGAATGAACAACAAGGGTGGGAATCAAGGACAACAACATCGATCTAAGCGCAAAATGGACTTTTTGGGAAGACCCCCATCTCAACAGGTTCATCAGCGACCTTCGTAGACATTTTATACCGAGAGGTGAAGACTTTACCTTTTTAACTCCACCAAGCCTCTTTTCGAGAAGCGGGGCGCCTTCCGTAGATTGTTCAAGGGAAAACAGCCGGTAACGGATTGAGACCGCGGGCGTTGAACGACAGTCGGTAGCAAAATCCGTTTACGGCGCCGAAAATTGCTGCCATAGCGCGACGAGAAGGCCAAGGGTTGACATGATTATGGCCGCGTACAGCACCCACACCGCATGCAGCGGCCCCTTCGGGGTCGCCTTAATTCGCAACGACGCCGCCGGAGAGGGCACCACGTCCTGTGCCGTCGTGGTGATCGTCGCCTTGGAGGCCCCTTTGCCGCTGTTATTACGGGCTTGCTGCACGTCGAGCAAGGCCTTCGCGAATGCCGCCCGTTCATCCATGCGGCGGCTCACGGCAGCGGCACCTGTTGCGGCGGCAGCATCGTTCTCGCCATTTGCAGGTGCACCTCCCCGGATTGCCGAACCCCTTGACGACGCCGCCGCCGCCTTCACGGCTGACCCGTCGCGGATGGTCTTTGTTTTCTTCTTTTTCCTGCTACCTTCTTCTTCCGCCGTTTCGGTCACCCCCTTCCCGCTGCCTCGACGGCTTTTTCCTTTTGGCGCCCCTTCCTCAGGCCGCGCCACTGCGGCAGCTCGTCGGTCATGGACGCTGTCACCGTGGCCATCACCGTCACCGGAGTCGCGGCTGCTCGCCGACGACGAGCTGCTGCCCGAAGTGGTCGACGACGACACGTTGGAGTCTTCATCATCGTCAGCGCTGCTACTGCTGCCTTCCCCCTCCTTCTCGTCCTCGATCGCTTTTGCTTGTCCTCCGCGGCCTCCTCCCCGACCCCGTCCACGACCCCCTTCTCCACCGCGCCGCAGCAAGTAGGGATCCTGCCACTGCGCGGACACCTGCACGGGGATGCGAAACACAACGCCGTGATCCATCATTGTCAGGGCGATCCTCGCAATGTTCCTTGCATCGTCCATGCCGCAATGCCACTGGCCTTGAAACTTCAACTTGAAGTAGTGGAGAATGTCGATGAGTTTGGTACCTTTCCTTTTCACTTTGAAGAATCGATGAAACGTCTCGCGAATATCGAGGTACGACATTAGCATATCTGGAATTCTCATTTTATCACGCAAGCCGTGACACCGGAAGAGAAAGTGCTGAAAATCGAACGGTCCGTCGGCGGCGAAGATGAAAGTCTTATCTGCGGGAATGGTGTTCGTGACCCAATCGACCACTTCGTTGAGTACGACGTCGATGGTTGCCGCCGCGTCCACCTTATCTTGAGTGATTCCCGTGAGTGTCGTACAAAAGCACGTCAGCTGTGGATGAATCACTGGCTTCACATAACGGTGAAAATGAGATGTGGTTTGCCGCTTGTGCGTGTCGATGACGACGACTGGAAATTCAATAATTTCATTCGGGAAGGATTTGTTGGTCTCGTGGCAGGTCGCTTCGAAATCGATGACCAAAATGTAATCGTACAGCTGCAGGGCCGCGCGACTGGCGGTCACGACGGGCGCATGTTGCTTTTTGAGTTTGCGATCTCTGGCCATGCGCTCCTCCTTCTCGCGCTCCTTCCAAAACCGCTGCTTCGCCGCGGCCGTCATCCACCCCCCAAGGTGTTGTGTTCGAACTAAAAAAGCTTTCACAAAACGCTTTTTGCGTGCCACACAACGCGTTGAAGTAACCTCAGAAGGGGGAGTCCGGCTGACGAGGCGGAACAATAAGAAAGGGGGACGGGGAATTACACTCTACGCGTCCTAACTTTGTTGTCAATCACATCGGAGAGTCATCAGCGTTTTTTCTCTCCACCCGCGCTGCCGATACTGAGACCGGTGGCAATCTTTTGGCCTGTGTGATCCCGTTTGCCGATGACGGATGAATAACGTTATCGATCATCATGCCCCCTTGCCACTCCTTGGTGTCGACGAGGATGGCTTCTCAACGGTGTGAGACGATGTCTTCGGCGTCTCGCTTCCTCCTTCTCCCCGCTTGGTCGTCGAACTGCCCGAGGAGGGTCGCACGGTCAGTGGAGGTGGCACGGTGGCCCCCGACCCACTCGCGCCTATTTGCGCTGCTGCTGCCGCGGCCGCTTGTCGGTTCTTGCGGTCGGCGCTACCGCCTCGGCGGTGGCCCCCGATCTCGGCAGGCGGGAGCACCACGCCGTCGGTTTTCACCGTGCGAATGGCATGCGTCTTGTAGAGCGACGCCGTCGAGATTTTCTCGACATCCTTTTTGCTTTTTCGGTTGGAAGGCAGGTCCAGATCCGGTTTGGGCTCTTCTTTTGGCTTTGGCGCGCGCGGCGGAAGCGAAAAAGGCGACCGCTCCGAGTAATCGGGTTTGCCACCCCGCTTCAACGTGGCGCCATCTCGCCCAGTAAGGGACGTACCACCGGTGCCTCGCTCCAATTGACTTTTGCGATCGTTCCGCTTAATGCCACCAAACAGCATCGCGGCGCCGTCGCGACCCGCGCCACCCCCACCTTGCTGAGTCCCTCCCACTCCTCCGCCAACCGCGCCACTGCCGCCGCCGGGGGACGCCTTGTTGTCGATGACCATCGATGGACCCACGCCACGGGACGCGCCCAGATCCACCGGCTTGAGCTTCTCAAAGCCCAACGTCAACGCGCGATCCTTCTTGGGATCGCGTTTCGCCAACTCCGCGGCCGGCGCCGTGGCGTGCCACGTCGGTTTGGGGGCGGCTTTGTCGTCCTCCTCGTCACTATCCGAACCATCCTCCTCCTCCATCTGGCGTTTCTCCTCGAGGTAGGCTTGCTTGTGCAGTTCGCTCTGCCACTTGATCTTTGCAATTTGCAACTCCGTTTCGACTTTTCGTGCGCGATACGATGTAGTTGTGCGGTCGAGGACGGTCTTCGTGCGCTCGTCCTCCTCCTCTTGGATGGACGTTGTCGCCATGAAGTTGGGCTCCTCGGGGCCACTCTGAGTTCGCCGCGTGGACGTCAACGATGCGGGAAGGTTTACTTTTTTCCGAGCGGCGGGCGGTTTTGGAATTTTTGTGGTGCCTGTTTTTGCCCCCCCGCCCGATCGCGTGCCTGTCGGCGAGGAAGGCCTGCCGCCACTGTCCTCTCCCGCGTCCCCGTCGTGGCTCGACCCATCCGCCAGCGGCTGGTAGTCGTACTCTGGTGGTCCTTCGGCTTTCTCTTGCCTGTACATATTCCACGTGTCCGGCCGACCATCGTCGATCTCGTCCGCGGCTTGCAGCCACGCTGCCGGAGACGTGTGCAACAAAGCGTGAAGCGAGTGAATGGCCTCAGTGCGCGTGGCCGGAGCGTGCGCAACCGCCGCGAAGGACGAAGGGCTCACCGTCGCCGCGTACGGTGGTACCGCGCACGTGGCGTCCATGCCCGCTCCACCATTTCGCAGAGCACTGTGAAGGACGACTTGCATTGGAAACGACGTCGGCCGCACGATCAGCGGGGATTGCGGTAAGGCACTACCTCCGCGCAGTGAGGGAAGAGACGACGCAGGCCTCGAGTCCGACGATGCGCCACCGTTCGCAGTCGCCGTGCCCTGCGGAGGAGACGTGGCGGTGGTGATCAACGGCGGATGGCTGTTCGGCGTGGGTGGAATGTGACTGACCGTGGGAAACTCCCCGGTGCCCGGCCGTCCCGAGGAGGAACTGTCCGAGCGCGCGGCCTTGCTCCCAGCCGCTCCAGGCGGTGGTTGTTGCGTTGTTTTCGCTCCGCCACTGGCGGCAGTCCAACTGACATCATCTTCGGGGGGCGTCGGCGACTGCAAAAGCGGTCTCAGTGGTAGCTGTGCGCAGGGATCGAGCGTTAAGAGGGCGTTATAACCCGTCATGAAGGCCCGGGTGCCGAGCACGCCTGCGGATGGCGCGTGGTGAACCGCGGCGGTGAGACCCTCGCGGACCATGTTGACCACCGCGGCGAGGGGGAGCATCCCGGCCGACGATCTCTCACTGCCATTGCCACCGACTCTGTCCGATGATCCTCCCGAGACCGCCGCCGCCACGTATCGTGCCGCCGCCGCGGCCGTCGTCTCTCCGCTGCTCACGGACGCGGCCGTGATGGGTCCATGCTGCATGGACCCAGCCATGATGGGCTGCAGCGACGTTGGCATCATCCGGCGGAGCGCCACTTCCGACTGCTCCATGGCATCGAGGAAGTCCAGCGACACGCTGACATGCACGTTTGGGAACAAGAACCTCACCGCGGCGGGAAGCGACAGTTTGCCGAACGTCCCGACCGCTGCGGTGCTTTCGATGAGCAGGAAATTGTCGTACGTGAGAAGATAATCCGGCTCCACGAGGCGGAGGTAACCCTTGTTGGCCAAGCACGCGTCCCGGTAGTCCGACAAGGTTAGCGTTTGACAGCTCGCGGGGTGAGAAAGTGACAGTAGAAGCTGCTTCTCCTTGGCTTCGGCCGAGGATTCAGACGCGGGGTCGCCAGTGCCGTTCGCCGCTGACGCCTTGACGCCACCTGGGCGCCGAGCCGGCGACGTCACGTTGGCGTTGCCGCGGGTGCTGCTACCACTCGTCCCTGGACGGCTACTCGCGCTTGCCTTACCCGTTGCGTTGTTGCGCCCAACGGCGGCCGTCGCCCCCAACGAGGCATTCCCACCTGCTCTACCAGGCACGGATTTACTCGCGCTGCCGCCGGCGTCCGCGGCCGCCGCAGCGTCGCCGTTTTTTGCCGCGGAGGCGGCCGCCGAGGTGGCACCTCGGTTTGAAACAACGAACACATCGCGCAACCCGCGATACAACGCGAGTGACGGTGTCACCGCCGCATAGCACATCGAAAGGGTATGCGGCAGCCTCGGAAACAAGAAACGGAGCGTCTCAAAGAAGGACGCGCGGAATTCGTACGGATTGCCGCATCCACACTGAGATGAGAGGACAAAATACGATTCCAGCGGAAAGTACATGTTGCCGAGCACGAACTGGTGCGAGGCCAAGGTGTCAAGCGACAGCCGTCCGCCTTCGGCCTGAGCCATGATTTCAAAGGCGTAGTTGAAGCACTTGTGATCTTGGCCAAGAAACGAGATGTTGGGCGGTGTTCCAAGGGTACCCTTCATGAGCAGGAGTTGGTCCTCTGGCACATGCGTCGCAAAGTGGCGATCTAGGTCCCAGCGGGACATGCGGCGAAGCAGCAAGGCGAGCAGGTCGTTTAAGGTCACCCAGTCCACGTGAAACAGCGGAGCGCGAGGTACGGAACTCGGCGTGCCAGGAGGTGGGCTAAGGAGGATGGGCGAGGGACCGGCGGAGGCGGTGGAAAGCGCTGTGGCGGATCCATTGTTGGTGCTGAACGACGCCGCAACGCCACCACTGGCTAATCTTGACGCCGACGCGAGATTGATCGCGGACGGCCCCGCCGTGACCAATGATGCGGGAGGACCCCCCGCCGCCGGGGACGCAGGCTTCGGGAGGGTGTAGAGCCTCGTTGAAATGGTCAGCAGGCCATTCACGGGATCGGGCGTGAGTATTTCCTTGGTGAGGTGCACCCCGAGAAAGTAATGTCCCTCGAGCGCCTCGAGCGAGAGTGATGTCGTCAGTGGGTCGATGTGCGGCAGCGGCTGCTGCAGAACCGTCGCCGCGGCGGTTGCACCCGGCGCCCCCTCGGGACCCGTCGAGGAGGCGGCAGCAGCCTTCGGCGGTTCACCTTCTGGCGCCTCATTCCGCGGGTGGGGCGGTAACTCTTCTTCATCCTCGTTGGAGACCGCCGTCGCCGCGAGTTTGTTGGACCCGTTGTTTTTGCTTCGCGGCGGACTGCTTCCTGCGGTTTTCTTCTTCCCGCCGCCACCTTTGCCAGACGTGCCACTTCCTTTGGACTTGGCCTCCGCCGCGGCGAGTGCCGCGATGGCGGCGGCTTCCTGGGCCAGCCGATCCAACTCGGCCTTCTGCTCCTTCAACCAAGCGTCATGGTTCTTTTTTAGCATACTTGCCCACACCCGGCGGCACAACCGGCCCCAGCCTTCCTCGATCATGAGCATCTCCGTGCTTGAAAAATACACGGCATCCACGTCGAGGTCCATATCGGCGTCTTGACTGAGATCAAGAAAGGTCCCGACGCCACTGGGCAGCGGCGGCTGCGGCTGCGACAAGCGGCGCAGGTCGGTAGGTACCTCCGAAGGGCGTCGGTCGTGTACGGCGGGGTTCAACGCGGCGGTGACGGGCTTTCCCTGACCGTGCTGCTGGTTGGGAGGCGCCAACGACGAGCGACGGCGAACGAGCGCTGCGCCCGGTCGGGCAGCTGTTGGCGCGATCTGAGGAACGCTATTGACCGATGACGTCAGACTAGACGATCGTCGAGCCCGAGGCGACGCGGGTTTCGACGCCGTAAATGGCGATTCGGCAGTGGAGGGAAGGATTAGATGCGCGGTGGGATTCGAAAGGGCCACCGCGGATGCCTCACCGGCGCTCGGCGTGTTTGGGAACGAGGATCCGGACGACGAAGGCGCCTGACAGGAGGGCGCCACTCCGCGCGGCGAAACGGCAGCGGCGGTAACGATGCTGCTGCTTGTAGGAGGCATGCTAGGGTCGCTTCGAGTGCTAGGGGGTGCCGGCGTGGGTGTGTCCGTCGTTGCTTCCTCTCGGAGCGGTGCCGCTGGGGCATCTTCAGCGGGGCCTGTGGCCTCGTCCATGGGCGGCCTCAATGATTCACCAGCGCTAGCCATCGACGTGCAGTCGGAGAGGGAGGGAAACCGAATGGAATGCCTTCGCGCACCCTCCCACAACATGTCAATCACGCATGCTAATTCTACTGCCTTGGTGACCTTCTTGATCTCTCGCCCACTTGCGTGAACGGAAATGTTGGAAGACTAAATTGCCGCAACCGAAACATGGGAGCGAGAAGAGATCGAAAAGGAAGCGGTAGGTGGGGGAGGTTCAATACAAAGCAACTGAACGACTTGTTGGATTGGGGGGCGCTCCGCTGTCTCGGCCTCGGCATGTCACTTTTCTCCGCGCTCGGGGGAGGGGGGAGGTGTTTACTCTTTGTCGAAAGAGGGCGGCCCCTTGAACGGTAATACATGCCTCGGCTGCCTCGTCCATGAGTGTGACGGAATGTGAGCCTCCGTGCGCTTTTTGATTCCACACAAGGGCTCGTAGAAGCGGTAATACCACGCCAGCGTGGCTTTCTCCTCCTCCGGCGAGCGAACGGACTCTACTTTCACGCTAGGACGCTCAGGAAGGTTCATCCACGCGTCCCGGTCAAAGGGGCGGATCGCCTGCTGATCGCGTTTGCGCCGAACAAGATGCAAACCCCCACCGGCGGCGCCATCGTCGTAGTACCGCTCCTCGGCATCGCCGGAGAGCTCCTCGAGCGTGGGGTCTCCGTCGATCCTCCGGCCCCCTGCTGCTCCCGAGGCAGCGGTGATGAAGAAGGAACTGCCGTCGTCATGGACCGATGATGCGGACGCACCTGGATGCGGTTTGCCGCGTGCTGGCGACCGTCGGCCTGACGTGGGCGCGGACGTCTCCATGGTCCGTGCGACGCTGTCCATGACGTCGGCCGGAACGTAGCGGAGCAGATCGTGGCCGATGAGGAAGTCCGCGGGCGGATCGGCCAGCATACGGTTTGTGGCGTACAGTCGGCGGGTTTTCGCATTCTGAAACATGGCCGCGACGACGGCCGTTCGCTTTTCAGTGTGGTGGCGCGAGCCGTCGACCAAGTCAAGTCGACGCTGCTGCGCCGCCGTCGGTGCATCCTTCGGAGCCGTGGGCGCGAACGCCCCGATTTCGAGATGCTGCACAGGCGGCAGCGAGCCCGACTCGCTCTCAATGGCGGCTTCGGTTTGACCTTTGATGGAATGAAAGAGGCGTTCCACGTTAATGCCAGAGGGGTCGAACGAGCGCGATGACGACGACGGGGCTCCACTCGTGGAATTGTGATGGGCACTTGACGCGTTCGTCAGCGTCCCGCGTCGTTTGCCACGTTGGTGTTGCTTGCGACCCGATGAGAGAGCACTACTACTGTTGCCGCCCCCCTCCTTCGCCTTTTGGAGCCGCTCATGGATCAGGCGTTTGCTCTCTGCTCGCTGCTCCTTCATACGCTGTTGAAACTCGAGCTCTTCTTCCTCGTATTTGGAGAGCTTTGGCGGCCGCCTGTGAGCCAGCGGTGCCGATCGCGACGCATGCGACCGTGTATTGTCCTGCGCGCTTGCGCCCTCTTCGCCGCCGCTGCCAATGTCGGATCGAGGAGAGCGACCACTGTCACTGTGAATGAACTGCGAATATCGCGAGAGTTCTTCTCGTTTCTTCGTCTTGTGGAATTGAAGCATGGTCTGAAGTCGCTCCTGAACGCGCTCCCGGAGCATCGCATCCTCCTTCTCGCGCTGGGCGCGCTCTTTTCGTTGCATGGTCACCTTCCATGATAAGAACTTGCTGTACTCGACACGCTGAGCTGCGGCTTTCGCTTTGGCTGCGTCCAGAAGGGCCATGGCAGCGTCAATCTTCTGCCGCTCGCGCAGCAATGCAGCTGCATCCTTTGGGCCTGCGTTGCGCGATGACGGAGCGGCAGCCGCGCGCCGTGGAGACACAGCATCAGCCGCATTGTCGGGCACCTCGGACGCCGTCGGACCGGCTTCCCCCGGAGACGCGGTGACCGCAGCCATTCCAGCAGCAGTGCTCGTCAACGTGGTTGGCAACGGGTGGCCACGAATGGCAACGGGTGGCCACGAATCAATCACCGTTT
>ERZ1292630.2131-Hain-H41-02um-R3-2131-length-18628-cov-6_pt1 | contig 18628 bp, 14 predicted proteins | sample MGYA00564408_ERZ1292630 | MGnify/ENA primary metagenome ERZ1292630 (study PRJEB36523, sample SAMEA6512641) | groundwater metagenome | collected 2019-01-08 | study: AquaDiva: Metagenomics assemblies of 32 groundwater samples
CCATCCCAGCGTTCGAAGCTGGCAAGCGACCCAGCGGCAACAACGGGAGCACCCGCCGCTTGATAGGCCCTCAGCAAAGTGAGCACAGCGACCACGAGACGGTGGCGTCCCGAGCGCACCAGGTCAAGAGGATCAAATTCAAAGCGCCGGAGGTATGGGGTTTCTGATTCAGCGTCAATACGGCACGGCAGGATTCGCCGGCAGGTGTCGCCGATGAATGCGAGGTTATTACCCGTGACAACGAACATGGACGTGTTCGGCACGGTTTGATTTTCACTTATGCCAAGGATGCGCGATGAGTAGTGGGGTTCGGTCAAGAACTGATTCAAAGCAGCACCGCCGAGGGGCGCGATCAGGTTGTCAAGCAAGACGCTCCCCGCACCTTCCCGCAGCGCGGCGAACAAGGTCTTGCGAAGCTCATCGTCGCTCGGTGGCGGGGCAAAGCTGGCAGGCTGGTGACCACCCAAGGCCGCGAGGCAGTGCGCAAGGCGAGTTTTCCCGCTACCTGCGGCCGGCGCATCGAACGCAAACCCCGGTGCGGTAGGCAGCGCGCGACGCACCACGGCGGTGAAGAGCGCGGCCAGCATCACGCCACGATCAACCGGACCGGCAAAAGGAAATAATTCAAACGGCGCCCAAAGCTCGGCGAGCGCTGCGGCGACCGCCGCCTTATCCGGCGAAGTGGGCACTTTCAGGGCTGAGGGCTCGCCAAAGAGATAAAGCAAACCCGTTTCGGCATCAAAGCCAGGTGCATCGAGAATCGTGCCATTGGCGCGCATCGTCGGCGCTGTGATAACAGCGGTCAACTTCGGCAGCTCGCGCTCGCCGTGCATTGATAGGATCGTTTTGGATAATTCGTCGGGGCAATTGGTGCCCACCCACTCGCGGGTGGTCTTGAGGTACTTCTCGAAGCGCGCAACGTCCCTTCCGAGCTGGTGGGTCAAGTAAGTCGCGTCAAACGGATAAAGACGTTCACCGGCAGCGCGCACGACGCCCTTATCCCCAAAATCAAACAGATCGCCGTGTATGCGCAGCAGCGATAAACACTCATCGACTAGCCGGGGATTTTCGCCGGGTTGCACGCGCAACACGCGGGGCTGCAGTACGAGTTTGTAATACGCACCGCCGTGCGCGAAGCTTTCGACGCAAGGCCGGCTACCGCTGTACAAGTTGATGCGAGCGATTCGCGAGTCGCCTCGATAATCGGGTTCAAGCGGATCGCCGCAGCGCTTGCCGTGATACTTCGCGGGGTTGTCGAGCACTTCGCCAACCGATACGACGGTGCCGTCTTCTAAGTGAAGCAAGAAGTCGGGGAAGAGCAAATTTCTATCTAGTGCTTGGCTAAAAACTTCATGCGCAGCGTCGAGGCTGATTGCACGGCGCGCGGCCAAAAGCGGGGCTCGCTCCGCCAGATACACGGCGCGGGCAGTGCTTTGGGCTTCGCGCATCGACTCCCGCGCCGCGTCGCGGTGCTTGTCCGCGGCTTCCTTAATCTCGGGGCTAATGTCGCCAATCACTCGGCTATCGAATGGCGCCAACCCCCCGACAAGCCCAGCTTCCCAAATGTGCGGCGGTCCGCGTCGCTGTTCAAGCGGCGGCAGGCATTTCGCGCCGGCTGCGAAGTCCAACCCCTCGGCGTGCCATACAGCATTGTCAAATAGATTCCGGTCAAGCAATAGCCCTGAGCCCGAGACCACAAACCGACCACGGCCCGCAGCCCAAAGCCGCTCATAGATGGCGGAACCAAGCCGCTTGATGTCGCTGCCGTCCTGCACGGGGATGTAGAGCCTTTGACCGCGCAGGCCTTGGAGCTCTACATCTCTCGCGGTGTCATAGATAAAACTCGACGCACTTGGGCGCCATAACATCGGCGCGAGTTCCAGCTCGGGGACGGCATCGAGCAAAGCCTCGCGCAACGAATCGCGATCGAGGCTCTCCGCCACATGCTCGGAGTCATGGTCGAGCATCAAGACGCCGGGGGTGCGGGCGAATTGAAAGTAATCTTTAGTGCGCGAGACCGCCCCAGGCGCTTCGGAAAGATGACGCGAAGACACGACACGAGCACTCGGGGCCACTCGACACAAGCCGTAGCCAAGCGCTTCGTTGTGCTTGAGTTGCACCAGGAGATCGCCAAAGGCTTCGAGGTCTGCGGGTTGCAAAGTATCGACGCGCCCGTCGTAAAGCGTGGTGCGCGCGTGTTTGACTAAAACCCCATCCGCATCCAACGACATTTCTTTCGTTAGCGGACCTTTCAGGTTCGTGTATTTGCTTAGGGCGAGGCTCATGATGAAACCCCACTTGACATTTTGTCGCGGGGCGCTAAGCTAGTGACGTTCTCCTTATGTTTTACCTCGAAGCCCCTGTCCGCCAAGCCAGGGGCTTTGTCATTTGGTGAGGTCATCGCCGCCCCCTTCCAGCGCCACTAGCTCCGATACGTACAAGGCCCGGTGGAAACCGCCTAGCCATTCGTACACCGTTGACCACGCCCAGAAATCGCCGTCGCTTGTCGTGTAGTCTGGGGGTGGAAAACCTAGTTCAAAAATTCGGGCGAGCGTGAAGCCGTGCTCGCGGGCGATGAACGTCTCGACATCCGCGCGACTGTAGTCGATTGCGTCGCGTTTCATGGTTGCGCCCCGGGGTTTTTGGCCGCACGCTTTTTAAAAGCGCCGCCCTCTTGAGCAGCGAGCAAGCTTTCGCGAATGGATTCCAGGTTGTACCGCACGGATCCACCGATGCGGAAAAAAGGGATTACCTTCTTGGTACGACGATCCTTGCGGAGGTAAAAAACGGATAGGCCAAGCTCGGCGGCAACTTCAAATTCGTCCACCGCTATGCGTGGCGGGTTTGGGTTTGGTTTGGTTGTCATGTAAACCTCTGCGCTGCTATATGGAAGGGGCGCAGTCATTTTCTTTGGTTTTTATTCGTCAGGTGCCCCACCTAAATAAGCGTTCTCTAAATAAGCGTTCGCTGAAACACAATAAAAAAGGCCGCAACTAGTGCGGCCAGTAGCTTCGAGGGGAGCTGAATTAGGTTTACGCGTTTACCTCCTCAGGGTGAACACTCGCATGTTTGGCATCTTCCGCGTCAAGCATGGCCTCGACGTGCTTTGCGGCGTTTTCGCATGAGCGAAAAATGAAGTAGGCTCCCGCTTTTGCGTTATCGCTACTAAGGGCGTCGTCAAGCGAGATCGCGTATCCCATAAAATCGAGAACGCTTACCAGCCGATGCAGGATCTCCCCAGGGCGGGCGTTGTTAGTTTCAATAATTGCGTTTGCATTTAGGTTACCATCTGGATCAGTCATGTTTGCATCTCCTGTTTAGGTGCTTTCGTGATTAGCAGGCCATGACGTTAAGGCGTCTTGGCCTGCGCTTTTGCCTGAGTCCGTCAGGCGGCGGGCGTTCTTACCTTCCGTTTTCCTTTGATCCTTTTTTCAAGATCGATACCCGCCTGCGTCTCGATGTAATCGGCTACGGCTTGCCATCCGATACGCAAGGGGGTCTCAGTTTTTTGAACGTAGTGCGTGCCCGTCACGTCGCCGGTGTCGGTGTGGTTAATAAGGCGCTTCGTGGTGTAGCCGGGGTTCAACTCATCGCTAATGCTGGCAAATGTCTTGCGCAACCCCTGCAAAGTTACCTTCACGCCTGCGGCCTCGTTTATCGCCTTGAGCGTTTTCTGGGGATCGCTCACGCTGAAGACCCGCTCGGTTTTTCTCTTTTTCTTGACGTTGCGCGCAACTATTTTGAGCGCCTGCCGCGAAAGTAGGATCGTGTGGTCCTTGCGGTTTTTTGTGTCCCGTAGCAGCACCCGATCACTCGCGAGATCGACATCGCGCACTAAGATTCCGTCGGCGTACTGGCTACCTTTTCCCTCCCCCGACCGGATGCCAGTGAGCAAAACAAAACGAAGGAAATCGGCTGCTTGCTCACTCCCTCCAACTACACCGCCCGCGGCGCCAGCGGCGTTCCACCAAGCACCGACGCGTTCGGGGGGAATCGCAAGCCCGCGAGATTTGGCTTGCGCGATAACGATCCTATCCCTCCCGGGAACGTCCTTGCCGAGGGGATTGTCGGCCACCTTGACGCCGTGCCAATTGAGCACCGCGCGTAGCACCTGCATGCAATACCCCGCCCGCCGTTCGCTGCGTTTCCGCGCGGAAATGTAAACCCCGCGAATATCTTCCGCCGTGATTTTGTGGATAGATTTGTGCGCTAAGGGGTAGAGGTCACCGTCCGGCGCGGGACTGCCATCCGCGCGATATTTTTCACCTTGGATCATCGCCAGATAGTCGGCCTTTGTGCGCGGCTTTAAAGCGAGACTGTCTTTAGCGCGGCGCTTTTCCTTGACGTACTGCCCCAAAGCGTCGGCCAAGGTCACGGCGCGCGCTTTCTCGGCGCTGGCCAGCTCGCGGCGTTCAAATACTCTGTCTTTACCTTGCTGAAGCTCCGACGAGATATCGATTTTAAGCTTCAAGGCGGCATCGCGTGAGATCGCTCCCGCGCCGGCCGCTTTTCCCAGCGTTCGCCGTGCGGTCTTGCCGTGTATGCGCCGTTCAAATACCCACGCCCGGTCGCCCTTGGAAGACACGCGGCAACCAAACCCCGGCTCGTCGTTGCAGAGATAGATTTGATATCCTGCCTTGGGGAGCGGGAGTTTGCGGGCTACTGAGTCGGTTAGCTTCTTGGTCAGTTTCGGCATGTTAAAACCAAATGTAGGCGCCCGTGTAGGCGGTAAACGTATTAACGTATCCTACATCATACTAATGGGTATTGCATAGGTATTTGATACGAAAGGCGGGAAGCTCGGACTATATTGATTGTTTGGGTAGTTTTTTCGGACTGTTAATCCGTGTGTCCCTGGTTCGAGTCCAGGTCGGGGAGCCAGAAATTAAGAAGGCCAGCGCAAAACGCTGGCCTTTTCCGTTTTGGGTTTCAGTGCGCTTGCCGTTTGCCTAAGTAGGCATATCTAGCGTTCGCACGTATCATCATCCGGTCATGGACCTAGACCAACAACTCGCTACCGCCGTTAGCCACCATCAAGCCGGCCACCTAGATGAGGCGGCGGAAATTTACCGAGTGTTGCTCGATATGCAGCCAAATCACCCGGATGCCTTGCACTTGTTGGGGCTGATAGAAAATCGTCGTGGCCATGCGGATATAGCGGTCAAATTGATCGAGCAGGCCATCGTATTGCGTCCACAGGTAGCCAATTTTCAGCTCAGCTTGGCAGATGCTTTGCACACCCAAGGCCAATATGCCGCAGCGGAGCAAGCTTGTCGCGCGGCCATTCGATTGGAGCAAAACAACCCCGAGGCGCACAATCATTTGGGCGTGATGCTGAAAGCGCAAAATCGCTTTACGGATGCGGAGCAGGCCTACCGCGTAGCGATAGCGCTGAAGCCGGACTACGCCGAAGCATGGAACAACCTGGGAAATGCGCTTAAGCAACAAGGGCGACCAACTGAAGCGGAACAAAGTTTTCGTCAAGCGCTGGCGCTAACACCTCAATCGGCAGACGTTTGGAACAACCTCGGCAATGCGCTGCAACATCTCTACCGTTTGCAGGAGGCCGAAGCGGCCTATCGTCAAGCACTGGCCTTGCGCCCCGCTTTCGCCGATGCCTGCTACAACCTGGGGGTGGTGTTGGGTGAAACGGGCCGCTTGTCTGATGCCATCGACGCCTATGTGCATGCGTTGCAACTCGATGACGCGAATGCTGCGGCATTGGATGAGCTGATTCATCTCATGTTGCGTGCATGTCTATGGGATGGCCTACCCCCATTGGTCGATGAATTGTTGCGCCGTTTCAGATCTGGCGAATCAGATTTGAATTCCTTCTCCCTGCTCGATCTGCCTGCCACCGCCGCCGAGCAATTGCAGTGCGCGCAACGCAATGCGGCGCGCATACAAGCCAATGTTCAAATGCGCTATGAACACACGCCCCCCACAGATTGGCCCGCTCGAATCAAAGTCGGCTATCTCTCCTATGATTACCGCCAGCACCCGGTTGCATTTTTGATCGGCGAACTATTTGCGTTGCACAACCGAAAAGAATTCGAGGTCTTTGCCTTGGCGATCGGTCCGGACGATCACAGCCCGACCAGGCAAAACATTAAAGATACCTGCGACCACTTCGTCGATTTGGCGCCCTTATCGCGCACCGAGGCAGCGGCGAAAATTCACGAACTTGGCATCCACGTGCTGGTCGATCTCACCGGCTATACCACCGGTGCGCGCACTGAGATCCTCGCCCTACATCCGGCGCCGGTGCAGGTGAATTGGCTCGGCTATCCGGGCACGATGGGGGCGGCGTATATCGAGTACATCATTGCTGACCTAACGATCATTCCGCCGGAATTGGAACACCACTACAGCGAGGCCGTGGTGCGGATGCCGGATTGCTACCAAATCAACGACCGGCGGCGGCCCATTGCGGAGCACACGCCGAGCCGCGCCGATTGCGGTTTGCCGGAGGATGCGGTGGTTTTTTGTAGTTTCAACCACACGCACAAAATCACTGCGGAGATGTTCGCGCTATGGATGCGGATATTGCAGAAAACGCCAAACAGCGTGCTCTGGTTACTGGAATCCAATGCCTTGGCCTCGGGGAACCTGCGGCTTGCAGCACAAGCGCATGGCGTTGATCCGACGCGTATCATCATGGCGCCCAAAAAACCGCTACCCGAACATATGGCGCGCTATCGTGTGGCGGATCTCGCTCTGGATACCTTCCCTTACAATTCACACACCACGGCGAGCGATGCCTTATGGGCCGGCTGCCCGCTAGTCACTTGCATGGGGGAGACATTCGCATCGCGCGTCGCGGCGAGTTTGCTGCGGGCGGCGCACTTACCGGAATGCGTGGCGCATAGCTTCGAGGAATATTCACTGCTAGCGATCAAACTCGCTATGAATAAGGAAATGCTCAGTTCGCTGCGCGCGCGCCTCACGCTGAATCGTTCGACTGTGCCGCTATTTGACGCGCCGGCGATGGTGCGTAATTTAGAATCCGCCTATGTGCGCATGCTGGAGCAGTGGATAAGCGGCGAACCGCCGCGTGGGTTTGATGTTCGCAGGCACTAAATCCATTAGTCCAACGTCCGCTTAAAGCGCTTTAACCCCAGCGCGATCACCACCAACATAAACAGTGCCATTGGCCATAAGTGCGGCAAGGTTTCCAATGCGCCGTTGCCTTTCAACATGATGCCGCGCACCAGACGCAGAAAATGCGTGAGCGGCAAAATCTCGCCGATGCGCTGCGCCCAAACCGGCATGCCGCGAAACGGGAACATAAATCCGGTGATGAGCATTGAGGGTAAAAAGAAAAAGAACGTCATCTGCATGGCCTGCATTTGATTGCGCGCGATGGTGGAGAACATGATGCCCACCGATAAATTTGCCGCAATGAACAGCAGTACGCAGAGCAGCAGCAAGAGCAGCGAGCCTTGAATCGGAACATTGAAGATAAACGTGGACGCGGCGAGGATCAGGAGAACCTGGATATAACCCACCAAAATATAGGGCATGATTTTGCCCAGCATCACCTCCAGCGGATTCACCGGCATCGCCAGCAAATGCTCCATGGTTCCGCGCTCGCGCTCACGGGTAATCGCAAGCCCAGTCATCATGATCATGGTCATGGTCAGAATCACGCCCATCAACCCCGGCACGATGTTGTGCTGAGTAATGCCCTCCGGGTTGTAGCGACGATGGATGATGAGCTCAATCGCGCTCGCGCCACCCGCTGCACTTTGTGCCGAGCCTTTGAGATCGCGGGCGAGCGCGCTCCTGGCCAGCTCGTTCAGCGCCGCGATGGCATTGCCGGTGGCGCTGGGGTCGGTGGCATCCGCCTCGACCAGTAGCGATGGCCGTTCGCCGCGCAGCAAATCGCGCGAGAATTGCGCCGGGATGGTCACGACGAATTGCACCTCGCCCTCGTCCAGCAAACGATTGGCTTCAACCTCGCTTTGTACGACGCGCGTCAGTTCAAAATAGCCGCTGTTCTTCAGCGCGGCCAGAAACGAGCGTGAAAATTCGCTTTGATCGGCGTTGATCACCGCCGTGGGCAAGTGTCGGGGATCAGAATTGATGGCAAAGCCGAATAGCGCGAGCTGAATCATCGGAATGCCGACCATCATCGCGAAGGTCAGCCGGTCGCGGCGCATTTGGATAAATTCCTTCACCACGATGGCGACAAAACTCGACCAGGAAAAACGGCTCATCCTGTCTCCTCCACCGCTTCCGATACGAGTTGAATAAACACATCTTCCAAGCCGGGCTGGGTGCGTGTCCAAGTGAGATCGGCCTGCATAAGATAGGGCGCCAGCGCCGCTTCAAGACGTAACGCATCCGTACCGGAGACATGCAGTGCATCGCCAAACGGCACCACTTGCGCCGCATCGGATACGCCGCGCAGTTTCTCGGCAAGTTGGTTCAGATTGGGACCTTTCACCATCCACGTGGTGAGCCCCGAATTCGCTACTACTTCGCTGGGGGTGCCCTGCGCCAGAATGTGACCATAGGAGAGATACGCCAAACGATGGCAACGCTCGGCCTCGTCCATATAGTGCGTCGAGACTAAAACCGTAATGCCCTCGGCGGCCAGATCGTGAATTGCCAACCAGAAATCGCGCCGCGCTTTAGGGTCGACCCCGGCAGTGGGTTCGTCGAGTAACAATAACTTTGGGTTGTGTAAGGTCGTCGTGGCCAAGGCCAGGCGTTGCTTCCAACCACCGGACAGCGTGCCCGCCAACTGGTCGCGCCGCTTGCCCAGTCCCAAGCGTTCAATCGACGCATCCACTACCCGCTCGCGATTTTCGACGCCGTAGATGCGCGCCACGAAATCCATATTCTCGCGTACTGAGAGATCTTCATAAAGTGAGAAGCGCTGCGTCATGTAACCCACTTCGCGTTTGATTTGCGCCGTTTCGCGGATCACGTCATAGCCCAGGCACTTGCCCTCCCCCGCATCGGGAATCAAGAGCCCGCACAGCATGCGGATCGACGTTGTCTTGCCGCTGCCGTTGGGACCGAGAAAGCCGAATATTTCGCCGCGTGGAACTTGCAGGCTGAGATTGTTGACCACGCGCTTGCCATCAAAAGACTTCGACAGCCCATGCACGTCGATGGCGACTGCCTCGCTCATGGCAGCGTAATGTCGATCGGCTGACCCGGGTGGAATTTTGCCGCGTCTTCGGGTGCGAGGCGCGCTTCAGCCAGATACACCAGCTTGGCGCGCGCCTCGTTGCTATAGATCACAGGTGGTGTGTACTCGGCTTGCGAAGAGACGTAGCTGACACTCGCAGTGAATTTAGCGCAGCCATCACAGGTGACTTGCACGCGCTGCCCCACCTTGAGCTTGGCCAGTAGTGGCTCAGGCATAAAAAAGCGTAATTTGATATTGGCGGGCGGCAGCAACGTCACCACCGGGCTGCCCGCCGGCACCCATTCACCGGCGACATACAGCGTGTCATGCACCTGGCCCGTGACTGGGGATTTTATCGACTTTTGATCCAAGCGCCATTGTGCTTGCGCGATGCTTGCTTGGGCCGCGTTCATTATGCTGCGAGCTGCTTCGATCTCGTCCGTGCGCGCACCAAGCCGGGCGGTCTGTAGCTGCGCCATCAACTCTCCCACACGCGCTTCATCCCGCGCCACCGATGCGAGCACCTCGTCCAAGCGCTGCTGACTGATAAAGTTTTTCGCCACCAAATCCTGGTCGCGCTGCAACTGTTGGCGCGAAAGCTTGAGTGCAGCTTGCGCTTGCTCAAGTTGCGCCTGGACTGCCGCTACTTCGCTCGGGCGCTTGCCCTTTTGCAAATTTGTAAATTGCGATTCACTGCTCTTCAGGCGTGCCTCGGCCTCCAAGCGCGCGGCTTTTTCATTCTCTTGCTCCAGGGCAAACAGTGCTTCGCCTGATTTAACATTTGTGCCGCGCTGCACTGAAAGCACGGTCAGTTGGCCAGCGAAGGGGGAAGCCACACGCACGAACTCGCCTTCGGCGTAGCCGTGTAGTTTAGATTCTTTATCGGGAGAACAGGCGGCAAGGAAGAAAACACTGGCCAGTACGAGGATGGGATGGACTAGCCGCATGATTGAGTACGATGAATTCGAGAAATAGACATTGCTGGATTATAGAACACAGTACCCGTCCGGGAATCGTGCAGTTGTAGCTGTAGCTATCAAGGCCCATCCTGCAGGACATTGTTTTTATCGCAATGGGGAATTAGGCCTGCACAGGCCTTAAAATTTCGGAAAACTGCTCCGGCGTCATCGGACGGCCATGAAAATAGCCCTGGCTGACGTCGCAATTCAGCTGCTTCAGGTAGTTGAATATTTCCTCTGTTTCCACGCCTTCGGCCACGACTCGCAGCCCGAGGTTGTGGCCCAACTCCACCGTGGCGCGCACGATGGTGGCGTCGCTTGGATTGTTCATTACCTCGAGCACGAATGATTTGTCGATCTTGATTTCATCCACGGGTAGCCGTTTTAAATAGGCGAGTGATGAATGCCCGGTACCGAAATCATCCACCGATATCGAGATTCCCATCGCATCGAGTTGCACCAAGATGCTATGCGCACGCTTCGCGTCGTGCATGATGACGTTTTCGGTAATCTCAAGCGTAAGCTGCTCAGGTGGCACGGCATGTTTATCCAGCAATTTGCGCACTTCAAGCGGCAGCGCCTCGTCATGCAAGCAGCGCGCGGATAAGTTGACCGCCAAGTTGATCAACCTGCCCTCGCGCAGCCAGTCGCCGCAATGCGCCAAGCTCCGGTCAAGCACCCAGTAGGTGAGCGGCGCGATCAGGCCGGTATCTTCCGCAATTGGAATAAACTCGTCGGGACCAACCCAGCCACGTTGCGGATGGTGCCAACGTAGCAGCGCTTCCGCTCCGCATATTTCACCGGTAGCCACTGCTATTTTGGGCTGGAAATAAACTTGCAACGTCTCCTCCGTCAAGGCCTGGAGTAGTTCAGCTTCGAGCGTCAACAAAGCCAGCGAGTTTTTGTCCAGCGTATGATCGTAAAAAGAAAAGCCGCGTTGATTATGTTTGGCGTGGTACATGGCCACATCGGCATGGCGCATCAAATCCTCGCGCTGCGCACCGTCATCCGGATAGATCGCGATGCCAATACTGATGCCGACATGCAAGGCATTTTGCTCCACCACGATTGGCTTGCCCATCGCACTCAGCAAGCGCTTAACCAAGGGAAGCGTGTCGTCGATCCCATTCGCTATCGGTAGCAGTGCTGCAAACTCATCCCCCCCAAGACGCGAAAATACGTCACCTTGTCGCAATATTTCATTTAGCCGGGCAGCCACTTGCTGTAGGACGGAATCTCCAACGGGATGCCCCAGCGAGTCGTTAATCTGCTTGAACCGGTCGAGATCCATGATCAGCAGCGCAAATCGCGCGTTCTCGCGATTGCATTGGTTGATCATTTGGCCCATGTGCTCGTTTAAAAGCGAGCGATTAGGCAAACCGGTCAGGCTATCGCGAAACGCCATCTCCTCCAGTTTTCCATAAAGGGAACCGAGTTCGGTGGTCATCTGGTTGAAGGCTTGTGCCAAGGAACGTATCTCACGATTGCCGGTGACGGCGACCTGCTCACCCAAGTGCTTGCGGTCACGTTCCAAGCCCTGCATCTTTTGCAACAAGCGGTGCAGCGGATTCAGCAGGGAGCGCTGCAATCCAAATAGTGTCAGCAGCGCCACCAAGGCGGTGGCGATTCCTGCTGCCGTCAGCACCCCATTGCGCGCCCGAAGCAACTCTCGCTCCAGTACGTGGATGTCATTGGCCAGGGCCACCGTCAACACGGTTTCCCCCGTATCTGCTTTAAGCGGGTACTCGGCGATGATGACCTCCGTTTGATCGCGTGCGGCGGGCCAGTTTGGCGACTGAAACAAAACACCACCGTTTGACGATACAATTTTCACCGGCATGCCCAGCTCGCGGCCGATCGCGGCCAAATTTTGGCTCGGCTCGGTTATCACCATGATGAAGCCGTGAAGTTGTAAGCTGCCAATCGGCGCCAGGGTGGCAAAGAGCGCAGTGCCGTTGGCTGCGCATAAGCCAGAGATCGTCTTCAAATGGTGCGCACCGGATCGATGCCGGGCCTGATCCAGCATCGCCACGCACACCTTCCCTAAACCACCGCCCCCCAATTGTTGGGACGATTCGGCCAGCAGGTGGTAATTGCGATCAAGCACATACAGCTTGCGTAGCCGGATTACGCCGGCGGTATTGAAGTAACGATGAAACTGTTCCTCAAGATGGCCGGCAACGACGGCCTGATCAGCTTGGTCCACCGCATTCCGGAAATCCGGTTTGCGCTGAATTTCAGAGGCCAAGCTGCGCGAGTCATCCGCGAGCTTTAGCAGCAACTCGCCCGATTTTATTTGAATCACCTGCTGGATCGCCTGGCGCCGGTTTTCGATGGTGAGATCGCGATATATATGGGCGGTGACCAGCACCAGGGCGATCGCCACCACACCCATCGCCAAAATGGGTAACCAGAGACTTCTCCGCAAGGGCATGCCTTGTGTCGGTATCAACTGCATCGCGCCTTACTCATGCAGAAAGGGATACTCTTTTGACTTCCATTCTTCAAACCCGCCGCGGAACCAATAAATATTCTTGTACCCGCACTGCAAGGCAATCTTCGTCGCTACCACGCTACGGCCGCACTTGACGCCATTGCAGTAAAACAGCACAGGTGTGCTTTTTCCAGGAATGATCTTGGCCAGGCTCTTGCAGTTAGTTTTGGCGTCGGGAAGGCTGATCGAATGCTCGATATACCCAATCTTGCGATCATCGGGAATACGCGAATCAACGATGACGAGATTTTTCAATCTGCCTGCCACCTCGATCACAGTTTCCGCATCCACTCTTTTTGCGCCGGGAATCTGCTCCGGCACGGGCACGATAGGCTCGGCAAACGCACCGGCGTTAAACACCGAGAGAAAGATCAGTAATACGCACTTCATCACATGGGTCATTTTGTTCACTCCAAATGTCGTAATCAGTATTTTTACAAGGTTTGCCTAATCGCCAGCACGGCTTGATTGCGCAGCGATTTCAACAGCGAAAGCTCTTTCTCTGGCACGGTAATATCACCCGGCTTGGGACGGTCGGCGTAGATCATGCCGATGGGCTTGCCTTTGATGACGATGGGGAAAAGCAGAAAGGTGCGCGCGCTACACGATTGGCGATACCAAGCCGGAACGTGGCTGGCGATTTTGGGATCATCGATATCGGTGATCAGAATATCTGCGTTGTTTTTGAGCGCGAGGTGAAACACGTCCGGCTGAGCGGGCTCGGCCATGGGGAATTGGAATCCCTTGATCAAAGCCTGCACGTTTTCGCCGAAACCGAATTTGCCCATCATCGCATTCTGCCGTCCGTCCTTGATGCAAAACAGCACATGATTGAAACTCATGCCGGTGTACATCGTCTCCAAAATCATGCGCAGAATATCGTTCACCTTGATCGAATCATCGATCAGCGAATTACTTATATCTTGCAAGCCGGAGCTGAGGATCGATTGAATTTCCTCGGTGCTGCGCAGCGGTGCGATGCCAGCTTCGCCCACTGCCAGATCGAGCGGCGGCTTGGGTTCGTGCAGCATGGTCGCAGCGAGCGCGGTTTGAATATCGGCGTCCATGCCTTTTATGGCCGATGCTGAAGCCGCCGGTGCTGCTGGCTTGTTTGCCCATTGCGCGGCTTGTTTGGCAAATTTGCTCTGCTTCAAATTGACATTCACTGCCGAGGAGAATTGCGCGATGTCTAGCAGTGATTTTTCCACCAGCGCACCGATTTGTTTTTCGTTCACCGATAAGCAATCGCCAAACTTCGCCGACAGGCGCGAGACTGCGGCGCTGCGTTCATGCTCCGGGGTGTTGGTGATGACTTCCGATAGCTCATTTGAAAAGCCAGACAGAATACGCAGCCGGTCGCCGTTGCTGATGCCCTTTTTAATTTTCTCATCCGGCAAACTGCGCATACTGAGCAGCATGGAATCAGGGAACCCCCAGGTCTTGGCGATGCCTACCCCTAGATCTACGAAGTTGAGGCCCAGCACTTGAGTGGCGGCTTTGTCCTCGCTGATGTCCTTGGACTGGATCAGCTTCTGGATTTCTGTTGTTTCTTCGGGAAAGTAAAACATCGACAGCGTACGTCCCAGCTTGTGGAACATCGAACAGATAAATGCTTCTTCAGCATCCTTTACCTGTGCCCGCCCTGCTAGGCTGCGCGCCAACATGCCAGAGAACAGCGAACGCACGAATTCCTCTTTGAGCTGTTGCGCATGGCCTTTGTTTTGCAAGTTATCGAACAGCATCAAACTCAACGCGATACTGCGTACCGAGTCGAAGCCCAAAATCACCACCGCACGCGATATGGTGCTGATCGAGCCGCTGTCGAATTGGCTGTACATCACCGAGTTCACCAACTTGAGCAGCTTGTTGGTGAGCGCGAAGTCTTTCAGCACCGAATTGGAGAGCTTGTTCACGCTCTCCTTATCCGAACTGGCAATGCGATTGATCGAGGTCACTGATTCAGACAAAGCAGGGAAATCACCTTTTACCCGCATGCGGCGAAGCAGAAACTCCAACGTGCTTTGCTTGGCATCGACCCCTTCCTTGATTTCCGGCATGGTCGGCGATAAATACAATTCCAAGGCATCCTTCATTTGCCCTGCGTCGTAGAAGCGCTCGCTCGGGTCTTTCTTCAGCGCTCTCAACACCAGATCGTCGAGCTTTTCGTCAATTTGATCGTTATGTTTGGACGGGGATGGGATCGGGTCCTGGACGATACGCCGCATGACTTCGTGCGTATCCTTGCCTTGAATCGCATGTTGGCCGGTGAGCAATTCATATAGCAGCATGCCAAACGAGAAGATATCCGATTTCGGCCCGAAATCCTCGTTGCTGATGTATTCCGGCGCCATGTAAGCCGGCGTGCCCATGAGATAGCCGCTTTTAGCCCGCTTATTGTCGATGCGGCTGGCGATACCAAAATCCATCACTCGCGGAACACCATTGGCGCCGATCAGCACATTTGACGGTTTGAGATCGCGATGAACGATGCCCGCAGCATGCGCATAGCCGATCGCATCCAGGATTTGCACCGCCCATTCGGCCGCGCGCGTCGCGGGAATCGGCCCCTCCTTTTGCAACACTTGCGCGAGCGTGTGCCCATTCACATATTCGAATACCAGATAGGGGTCACCATCGTGCTCGCCGGCATCATACAAAGCTACGATGTTCGGATGTTGTAAGCGACTCACCGTGCGCGCCTCGGTGAGCAAACTTTCCATATTCGCCGTACGTTCGCCGGGTGAGGCAAAATGCAAGGTCTTGATCGCCACCTCGCGGTCCAGGTGTGGGTCATGCGCGAGGTAAACTTCGCTCTGATTGCCTTTGCCCAATAGCCGGATAATTTGGAAACGGCCTATGGCGCCACTTGATGGCTGGGCTGCGGAACTTGCGCTCGATGGCATAGTCATTGTTCAATAAGGGAATTTTACCGGCGGCACAAAGCCGGCGCCTAAATCTGCTACAGTACCTCTCTCTTATCGGCCTTATTTCCTGGAGCTTTATATGAAGAAAATCTTGACCTTAGCCCTTGTGATCTTGATCGGCGCCAGCGCCCTGACCACGGATGCCTACGCCAAGCGTTTTGGCGGCGGCAAAAGCTTCGGCAAACAGCGCGAACAAGTCACGCAGCCGGCCGGTCCCCGGGCTGCCAGTCCTGCCCCTGCGGCCACCCCAGCTGGCGGTAGATCTTGGCTAGGCCCCGTCGCCGGCCTGGTAGCCGGCGGCTTACTCGCCTCGATGTTTATGGGCGGTGGATTCGATGGCTTCAAGATGTTTGATTTCTTGCTCATCGCCGCACTCGCTTTCGGTGCGTATATGCTGTTTCGCAAATTTCGATCGGCGCAGCCGCAAGCACAACCGCCTATGCAGTTTGCCGGCCTGAATCAGCCTGCTTATATGCCGCCGGCCAGCGGCGCAGCGCCTGTCGCAAGCCCTTCTACCCGGCCTGAGTGGTTTGAAGACGAACCTTTCCTGCGTGGAGCGAAATCGAATTTCATCCGCTTGCAAGAGGCTTATGATCGCGCTGACTTGAACGATATCCGCGAATTCACCACGCCTGAAGTGTTTGCCGAAATTCGCATGCAGATCGAAGAGCGCGGAAGTGCAAAGAATAAAACCGACGTGGTGCAATTAAATGCAGTGATGGCCGATGTGGTCACCGAAGCAGGACAGGTCATCGCCAGCGTGCGCTTCACCGGCCTATTGCGCGAGGAAGCAGGCGCAGAAGCCCAGCCGTTCGACGAGGTATGGCACATTCAGAAATCCGCAGCAGATCGCAATGCGGCTTGGTTTGTGTCGGGGATTCAGCAAATTCAATAGCAGGCGTCGGGCGTCAGCAAAATTGTCGGCTGGCGCCTGATTTCTAAGCCACAATCTCCACCGGCGTCCCCGCCGCCACCCGTTCGAATAAATCGATCACATCCGCATTTTTCATGCGGATGCAGCCATGCGAACCGGGCGCGCCCATCGGTACTTCATCCGGGCTGCCGTGAATGTAGATGAAGCGGAGCATGGTGTCGCACTCACCCAAACGGTTGAAGCCCACCTCGCAACCAGATAGCCACAAAATTCTAGTCAGGATCCAATCCCGCTCGGGAAACTGTGCGCCTAATTCCGGCGTATAGACTTCGCCGGTCGGGCGGCGGCGCACAAACACAGTGTTCTCCGCTTGCCCTGGTCCGATTTTGGCACGAATGATATGCGCGCCACGTGGCGTGCAGTAGCTGCCGTTGGCCTCGCCTACCCCATTCGCTGCGGTCGATACCGTGTAGCGTTTTTCCAAATGGCCAGCCTCGTCAAATAATTCCAGGATTTGGTCAGGAATGCTAATTCGAATTTTTTCCCCCATGTGGCGCATTATCCCTTCCCCGCCGGCCGCCAACAATCCCACGCTGCAAAAGGTTAATTTGTTGGCGCAGATGCCGATAAAGCCTAGTATTACGCAATTCGACGGGGGGAACCTAATAAATGTGCGATTTTGCTCAGTGCCAGGATAGGCTTCGTAGTGGAAACAACCATAAGCGGATTGGGCTGGCGGGCATCTTGTTCGTGCTGGCCTTTAGCGGCCCAGCGAGCTACGCCGCGATCGAACCCACCCTGGTTCTCAGTGATACCTATGACACCCCGTACACGACAGAAACCGGCGATGGCTTCCTCGACCTGATAATCAAAGAAGCCTTTCACCGCGCGGGATTGCGTTTGAAAATGGTGAGGGTATCGCCGGAGCGCGCGCTGTTGAACGCCAACGCCGGCATCGAAGATGGCGTTTCGGCACGCATTGCCGGACTGGAAAAGAATTATCCCAACCTGGTGCGCATACCGGAAAAAGTCTTGGATTTTCCTTTTGTGGCTTTTGTCCGTCAGGCGAAGTTGACTAACGCGAACTGGGAGACGCTGGCGCCGCTCTCGGTGGGGCATATTCAAGGTTGGAAAATTTTCGAGCAAAACCTGAAGCCCGGCACCCCAACCACCATCGTGGACACCGCTGAACAGTTATTCACCATGCTCGATAAAAACCGGATCGATGTCGCCTTGTACGAGCGCTGGCTGGGCTTGGCCTTGGCGAAAAAAATGGGCATTAAAAATGTCCGCGTGGTCGAACCCGCGCTCGTGGATCGGGAAATGTTCATTTATCTGAATAAGCGCCTTGCCGATAATGTACCAGCGATCACCGCCGCCTTGCGCGCGCTCAAGGCCGATGGGACTTACACCAGGATTTGCCGCGAAAAGTTTGCGCCGTTTGCGGCGTCCACCACGCAATGCGAGGTGAAATAAGCAGCCGGCTCGGGCGGCTTTCTCCCATGCGCAAATGGCTTGCTAAATTTTCCCCGCTCGGTTGGCGCCTCGTTGCCGCTACAGTGGCGTTCAGCACGGTCGTCGCGCTCCTGGCTACCGCTTTTCAACTTTATATCGACTATCGCCGCGAACTTGGGGAGATCGAGTCCACCTTCGAGCAAGTCGAACAGTCTTATTTGCCCACGCTTGCCAACGCACTGTGGGCGACCAACCGGCATGAATTGCAAGTCGCCCTCAATGGCCTGGTGCGGCTACCGGATGTGCAATATGTGGCGGTTAAGGACAACGACAAAATTTGGGCGGAAGCAGGACACCCAAAATCACAGAACATCCGCTTACGCGACTATCCGCTAACCCAAGTCCACCGTGGTGAGATCATCACCATCGGCGGTTTGACAGTGGTGGTGGACCTGGCTGGCGTGTATCAGCGCTTGCTGGATAAATTCTGGGTGATTCTGATCACGAATGGCGTTAAGACCTTCCTCGTCGCCGGCTTCATGTTGTGGTTGTTTCATTGGCTGGTGACACGGCACTTGCAACGCATCGCCGAATTCGCCTCGTGTTTGAGCCCTGGCAATCTGCACGAACGGCTCACCCTAGACCGCTCCGCACATGCGCAGAATAAATTAGACGAATTCGATCTGGTGCTTGATGGGATATCTCGTATGCAGTTCAATCTGGCCACGGCAGTACAAACCCTAGAGCAAGATATCGTCAAACTCGAGCAGGCTGAAGCGG
>ERZ1292630.467-Hain-H41-02um-R3-467-length-42811-cov-7_pt1 | contig 18602 bp, 14 predicted proteins | sample MGYA00564408_ERZ1292630 | MGnify/ENA primary metagenome ERZ1292630 (study PRJEB36523, sample SAMEA6512641) | groundwater metagenome | collected 2019-01-08 | study: AquaDiva: Metagenomics assemblies of 32 groundwater samples
ACAACGCGCGTTCGATTTCCGTCAGCACATCTTGGTGCATTTTGTCCACTACGGTGTCCAGAGACTCTCCACCACTCAGCCACGTCGCTTGCACTTCACGCATGGGCGGCGACGTCGACGAGGTCTCAGACTGTGAGCGATTTGCCAGCTGCAAGCGCTCCTGGATGAATCGAGCCAATGCGCAAAGGATGTTGGCGTCATCGTCCAGCCGAGCAGCAGCGGTTAAACGTGACGACGTATCGTGAAGGTCGCGACGCCTCCCGCCTTTCACCTGCAGCGACGCGCGCAACCAGGCGCGGCGTTGGTGATCGGAATGCTCCACAAAGTACGGAATGACAATGAAATTTTCAGGATCGCTCGGCGCCGTCGACAGCGCGGCCGCCGCTCGGTCCACCGCGAGACGCCGCATGAGCCGTGGAAGAAACAAGTAGGATCCCACGACCGCCATGGTTTTACCCTTGGCAGTGTGGTCAAGAATATCCCGACACGCGACCGCCTCCAACAAGTCACATCGACTGACGAACTCGTCCCAAATGACGTCGAGAAGCCACACAGGAAGTCCACCACGGCGGTCGTTGTTGCGGCTAGGGACGTTGGAAGTGATGTTGTTGTCCCTCTCCGCGCTCGCAGCAGTGGCGACCGGGTGGTAGCCGTCGGGTGTCAAACCGCTGGCGGTGAGCACATCGGCTGAGGGGACAACCAGTTGACGCAGTGCGAGCAGCCACTCGGACGCGAGCCACTTCCGGTGGGCTGCATTCTCTCCTGTGGCGCTCGGTGTGGTTTCCGTTTTCGGGATGATCGGAGAGAGCACATCCCACAGCACGTCCACGTCAGCCACGTGATTGCCATTCAGCCGGCCCATGAGTCGTCTGGCAAGCTGTCCCTTACCCGACTGAGGTGCCCCGTTCACCATGACCACGACCGGCAAACGCCGATAATTCAGCGTCGTCAGCAGGTTGACGTAGCGGATGTGTTGCGGCCCCACCTCCGGGCCGGAGTTCGTCATAAGAACGGCGAGTTCCTGTCGGAGACGTTCGTCATCCAGCTCCAGATGCCCTTCGTCGACCAGCGTCTTCTTGAGTTGCATGGCGATGCGCTGCGCGACACTGTCCGGCAAACCGGAAAAACTCAGCACCTTCGCAATCGCGAAGCGGCTCAGAATGTAGTAGTGAGAGAGCGGCGGCGACGACGTTACCGCTGGGGAGGACGGCGTCGTGACTGAGATTGCACTTGGTGCGCGCTGACTGCGCACGACTTTGACTTTGACGAAGTCATATTTCGAGCTCATCGATTTCGTCCGTACTAGTAGTTACGAGTACAGTGAGAGGGGGAAAAAGAAGATTCGAAGCCCGTTGATCCCACGTGTCGATGTGCCGTAGGTGACGTTCGCAATCTCGAAACCATCGGCGCCGCGCGTCCCGCACGATAATGCGCCTGTCACGCACAGATGCGGCAGGCCTAACGCGGTCAACACAAAGGAACCCAGAAGCGAGCGGCGAGAGAGAGAGAGAGAGAGAGAGTGAGATCGGTGCGGGGAAGGGATCAAGAGACTCGTGATTATATCTGCCTCGCCAGGATGTCAACAAGGTTACTCAATGCAACCTCATTTCGTTTGAATGATGCCGCGGCCCACTTTTTCGCGGCCGGGGGTGCGACCCCAAACTTGGTTCAGAGATTGGGGCAGATTCAACCAGGGATCTTGGCAATTTCGAGGCGGTGGTCCTCGCCCAGTTGCGGAGCAGTCCCCTAGTGCGGTATGGAGCGTGTTCGAGTACATCCAAGCGAAACGCGGCAATCTAGATTATTCGCGGCAGCGCTAGCAGACAGGGACACCTTCGACTCTCGGCGCTCAACCCTTTGCGTATTTTTTTCGGCTCGAGTACCGAACGCGAATGCGTACAAAGATCAGCAGAGGATAGGACAGGGGCCGCCAAACGATTGCAACAGTTGCCCCATGGCTGGTGGAGGGTGAAACGCAAACGTGTGTTTTTGTCGCAACTTAAATATACCGAGCCCTCGCCACTCAAGCGTAGCGTCGGACTCGACATGAAAACCACCCTCTTCCCTCAGGTAGTTTCTCGAATCTCGCTGTATATGGTTCATGTGCTTTTGAAAAAAAAAGAACCATGCATCATCACGCTGCCGTCGTTGCGGCTTGGCATGTTCACATGGTACGGAAGTAGAGAGAGAGAGAAAAAAAACTGCGAATATGTATACAAGCGGGGAGCACTTTTTTTGACGTGCAAATCGTTGATCTACGCCCCGAACTGAGCCTTGTATGCTTCTGCCTTGCTGAGCCCGACCATTCGGGTCATCTTTCGCAGCTCCGCATCCCGTTCCTCTCTTCGCAGCTCGTCGTGCATGCGCCGAGCAATGAGGGTCAGCCCGTCGAGCAGGCGGGGGTAGACCCCACTCGTCAGCATCGTGACGAATGGCGAGTCCGGCCGGAAGCGGCGCAGCGCCTCGTCCGCGGTCAGGCACGCATCAGTCGCTCGTTCAGCGTTGAACTGCGCAATGTCATCGCGTAGCGCCTGAAGAAACCGAGATGCCTCGCATGGGGTGGACTGATAGAAGGGCCTCAACGCGGCGGAGAGGCTTTCTTTCGACTCCGGTGCAGTTGAGAGGGCGCGACGAGGTGGCGCAGTAGGGAGCCTGTGTTCAGGCCAAACCTTTCTCTCCCACATGGCGAGGCGACTCCCTGGAATTTCTGGTGTTCGAGATCCAACACTACTACGCTGATCGATGGGTGCATCGGCATCCGCCTCACGCTGCGAAAACGACGTGTCAGTACAACGGTTCGGTGTCGTTGCCGGAAGCGCCAACAACTCCGTTGCGACCCGAAGCAGAGCATCAAATTCTAGCGTGGACACGTACTGCTTGCAATTCTCGGACGGCGCACTTCCGCCGGATAGCCAGTAATGCGCCCAGCTAAGGAACAACTGCAAGAAGGGGATCCGGGATTCGGCGTGCGGGGTCGTGGTGAGCAGAAGAATGGTGGCGACACCATGACCAAATTTCAACGACGTGCCCCGGTTCTCACTGAGCAATTCGTACAGCAATTCACAGTCGGAAACAGACACGTAGTCGACGTCACCCACCGGGGGTCCCAGCAACTCGCGGAAGAAAGCCCGCATCGACGTGTGGGCGTTCGCGAGTGCGACCTCTGAGTTCCCCTTTGAGTGTTTCAGCCATAAACGCAGCAGACGTTGAGTGGAAGTCAGGCTGGGATCAGAGAGCGCCGGGACTCGCGGTGCGGCCTTGGCTTGAGCAGACGTGAAGTTTGAGGTGCTTTGCTTGTGTGCGCGAGGGGACAGACACGCGGGAGATTGAGTGCCGCTCGACGGATTCACGGCGGTCGCCGCGGCAGTGTCTGGTAGTTTCATTGAAAATGTGGACGAACCGCCGCCGACGGCAGCGAGAAACGACGTGGCGAACGGCACGATGAGGGGCTCGCCTCGCTGCAGCTGGCGGATTTTTTGAATAATCGAGTGACTGCGCAGCTGCGTTAGCTTGTGGAGCCAAACGATCAGCAACGACGGTGGTGGCGTGCGCGGGGCGGAATACTGCATGAAAACGGCTCCGTCGATGTTAACATAGTCGCACATCGCCAAATTGGAGTTGACTTGTTGTCGGCGCTTCGGCGGCTGTCCGCTTTCGCTGGCGCCAAAGTCGGCCGGAATGCCCATGATGAGCCTTGGGGCACCGCCGCGGCCTGCCGACGAGGTCGACCCCTCTTCCGACATTGTTGCTTCGTTCGCAGGCGTGAGACGGCTGCAAAGCAGCGCTGCGGCTTTCTGATCATCGGCGCGTTTCACCAACGTGGTCGTCAGTCTCTGTCGTGCGAGAACTTCAAAGCGGTCTAGTTCGGCATGTATTTTCGCTGGCCGCTCGTCGTCGTCGTGGCTGTCGGACGCAGTCCGAATGAATCGGGTCGTTGCGGCAACGGCAGCAGATGGTGGGCGCCTCGACCGCGGTGTCAGCGCGAAACTGCTCCGTGACAATGGTGGTATGGGGTACATCAGGGGAGGGAGGGCGAAAAATGGACTGCGGGAGGAAGGGGGCGGAGAGGAAAGGCGGGTCGTTGTTTTTTTTCCCGCTGTTGGCGTCTCAGTTGCGCCCAGGGACCCGTCGAAAAACTTTCCCCTCGAACAAAAATGAGACGACGAACACACATTTCGATGTGATGGACTCATCGCACAGGTGTTGACTTCAGTCCCCAGAAGCCTATTCCATACGCGAAGCACATCAACAGGCATTCCAGTCCCATTTGGACCATACCCATGAGGCGCACCTTCGATCCAGGAATTTCGGCCCAATTAACGGCCACTTCGACAATGCGTAAGTCCGCTTTGGCGGCGCAAATTAATAATTCGACGTCAAACGCCCACCGTTCCAGACGATTGCTGAGGAACAAGCACATGCACAGTTGGCGGTTGAAGAGCTTGAAGCCGCACTGCGTATCTCGAATTTGGCATTTTCGACCTCTCGTGCCACAAAGATACGTCACGGCAACGACGAAGTGGAATACCCGCATGAGCAGCGTGCGCGACAGCGTCCGCTTCGCGATCGAAACATCCTCGAGGTGCGCCCGGGATCCGACCGCGATCGTCGGCGGTTCGGCGCGCCCGGCGGTCGCAGTCTTCGCCCCACGCAGCTCTTTGAAGAGTTTGCGGACGTCGTCGATTTTGGTGGCGTTGTCGCCATCCGCCATGAGCACGTAGTCGCCCGAGGCGTGAAAGTAGCCGCTTCGCACGGCGAACCCTTTTCCGTGATTCGGCGTGACGGGGACCAACAAGACCTTACAATCCTTGTACTTGCCCTGGAAGGCCTTGACCACGCCGATGGTGTTGTCCTTCGAGCAATCGTCGACTACAATGATCTCGTAGTCGGCGAACAACCCTTCCGCCCGCGCAACGTCATCGCTCACGCACTTGGCGATCGTCGCTTCACAAAAACTGCGTGTTTCCTCCAGCATAGGGGGTAGCCGCTCCTCCTCGTTGTAGCACGGGATCACGATGCTGAGTGTCGGACCGCGGCGTTGCATGGTGGCGCGTGCCGAAGAGGAGGAGGCGCTGCTCGCACCTTCTGTCAGCGGGTCGCCGACTATGGCACGGTTGAAGGTGACAAAGCGTTTGTTGGCGGGCGGTGTCGACGTGGAGTATTTCCGGCTGATCCAAAACACGACGCTAACGATGCCAATCCAAATGACGATCACGATGGAAAAAATGGACGTGATCATTTTTGATGTTGTTTCACAAAGTTCCTTCGTTTAACGGCGTGACATGAACCACCAATGCGCTCTTTGATCGTCAGAGACCCTATGCAGACGAAGGAGTGTGTCCCCCAAGGCTCGTCAATACCGTTACGACTCATCAATAAGAAGATAACGTTGGGGAAGTGGGGATGGGGCCGCCCCCTTTGTGGAAAGAGATCAGAATGATCGAAGAGACATCGAGTGAGCGAGAGCGAAGTGCGAGATTGGAGAAACGAACAATAAAGCGTCGAGGGGGAAGTTTCCATTCCCCCGCGTGACCCTCAGCGTCAGCAGCGGTCTCATATCTAGCTCCCCCGTTCACACACACTCAATGTGGGACGAGACGGCGGCTTGCTAAGCGTGTCCAACTTTGTAATCGATAGGTTGCGGGTGATCATTCGCGTTTCACCTCCCCGACAAAACAAAACGCCTCCCCTGAATTGTTCCCGCACGGTTACTGTTGGACGCACTGAGCCTCGCCAGGGCCTCCCCCCATGCCCCCCGAAGGCCCCCGAGCTCTTCTCTCTCCCCGTTGTCCGCCGCCACCGCCGCCGCCGACCCAAGCGTTGGCCTTGGACTGCTCCAGCTGAGGGAACGTCTCCTTTAGTGTCTTGGCGTGCATGACGCTGCCCTTCGGGATCCCGCTGGCATCTCGCCGCGGCGAGCCGAGGACCTTTTCCAACTGATCCTTTTGGTCCTTGCTGAGCGAGGTCGGCATGACGACCTTGACTCTAACGTAGAGGGTCCCGCGGCCTTTTTGATGTGGATTGGGCATGCCTTCACCGGGCACTGCGATGACCGCATCGTGACGAAGCACTTGCGCCGCGTCGCTCTTGACCAGAGTCACTCGACCATCAGGCAGCGTCAGTTTGATTTCAACGCCTGTCAAGGCCTCGATCAGCGTCGCGTTATGTTCAATAATTAAATCGTCGCCTCGGCGTTGAAACGTCGCGTGTGGCACTTGTTCGAGATGCACGTTGAGGTCGCCGGCCTGCGCCCCGGGTGCCTTGCCCCCCATGCCCTGCATCACGAGCACCATGCCCCCTTCCGCGCCCGGCGGCACATCGACGGTGACTTCCTCCGACTTGGGCTTCACGCCCGAACCGCGGCAACCGGCGCAGATGTCCTCCGACTTGATAAACGAGCCCGTTCCGTTGCACCGGCGGCACGTGGTGATAACTTGCTGCACCATGCCGGGTCCCAGACGCTGTTGGATGGCCTCCCGGCCACGGCCGTCGCATTGCGCGCACTTTTGCTTTTGGCCCTGTTTCTTGGTCCCCTCGCCGGAGCAGGCGGCGCAAACGCTTGGCTGCGTGACGTGCACCTGCTTCGACGCGCCGGTATAGAGCTCTTCGAGCGTGACTTTCAGCGCCACATTGGTGTCCTCCACGGTTGGTCGCTGAGGTGCCCCGCCCATGTCGCCCATGCCGCCGCCGCGAAAGAAAGAGCGGAAAATATCCTCCGCCGACATCCCGCCCCCCGGGCCTCCGCCCATGCCGCCGCTCATGTTCTGCGCGGCGTCGTGCCCAAGCTGGTCATACACCCGTCTTTTTTCGGCGTTGCTTAGCACGTCATAGGCTTCGGACACCTCGGTGAACTTCTGCTGGTCCCCGCCCGCAACGTCAGGATGGGTCGTCATGGCCTTTTGGCGATAGGCCGCCTTAATTTGCTTCTCGTTGGCGTCTTTGGCGACGCCCAGCACTTCATAGTAGTCGCGCTTCTTATCGCCGCCGCTGCTCGACGAAGCAAAACGGAACGCTGCATTCGGCGGACGGGCGAGAAACGCAGTCATGCCGGCGAAAACCGACGTCGCGCTTGCGGACGACGATGGGTCTGAGGATTGAGGGGCAGGAGTGGTCGTCGCCTCGGCAGCCCTGGCAGTAGCAGCGCGGAGCGTCGCGGAGGATGTCAGTGGCCTTCGGAAAGCTGCCGACGTTGACGGGTTCAAACAGCCTCGCAAAACACCGGCGCGCATGGAAGGGATGGGGGCTCTGTTTGCGCTTTAGCGTGTGTGTCTCGAGGTTTCCGCTTTTCACGGTGTTGTCACGCAAGGGTTTGAATAAAGGTAGTGGAGCCGGAAGAAGGTTGTGCGGTAAGCCTCCAGGGATGTGAGCAAACAAGAGGAGTGGGGGTTGGCATGTGACGAGGATGGAAACAGGAGTCAGAAGAAACTTGACTGGTCAATAGTTGCTCGCATTACAATTTTGTCTTCCCGGCCGATGGCTACATTTATTTCCAGATTATTATTTTTTTTGGGGGGGGGGGGGTAGGGATACCGGTTTTGGGGTTTTTCACTGGGGGAAGGAAGGAAGGAGGGGGGAACAGTTCACAGTGGTCAACGGGATTGAAAGCGCTTGCATACGTCGTAGTACGATGAACAAAACCCTCAGACGGAGAGACGTCCCAAAGCATTGTTCTGTTCCATATGCGCCGCTCCCCGGCGATTTGCATGGGGCTGAAGTGGCCGCTTCATTGTGACATCAATGGGTTCTGACGACGAATAGAGTGTTTCGCTTCAGATGGAACATCGCGCACCATGGAAGGCACGCCGCCGACTATGCGGGCTCCGTCGTCGCTGATGGTGTGGGCATCCCGTCCCGAAGAGGTCGTCGCATCGTTCGGTGCCCCTAGCAGCGAAACCCCTCCAGCGGCACTCGACGGCGTCAGCTTGGCCTCCTTTCGGCGTGTACGCCAGCGGAGCAACGTCGTGACCAACGTCGCCAAGGTGTTCACAACACCAAACCCGGACGCGACCAAGATCGCCGTGAGCGCCCTCTGCGCCCACACAGTAGCCGCCACGCCGTCGGCGCTGTCCACCGCGACGAAAACAAAAATTGCGATGGTTGCCGCGAGCGCCGCGGAGGTCGCCGTAAGAGCAGCTTTCACGGGCGAAGGATGGGGTGCCACGACCAACAAGTAAAGAAACACGAGCACGCTGAGAATCGCTTGTGCTAACGCGGGACGGCGGCGCTGCGGACAGGAATAAGTGCCCCACGCCTCGGCCGCGGAGGTCGCGAGAGTCACAGCGGCATCCAGTGGAACACTGAAACGGGCCAGGCTGCCCCTGATCCCTGGTCCCCCGCGCGTGGGCACAATCACGCACCGATGCATCGCCAAAAAGTACTTGGGCGCATCACTCGCAGAAGGAAACGTGGTCGTCGGTGGCTGCTCCGGCACCGTGCAGAGCATTTCCATGTCTCCTCCCCGCTGGACCGAGACGATGCTGGAGAGCGACGCTTGCCACGATCCGCGCAACCGTAGCAGTGTAGTCACGAGGCGTTTGGTGACGTTCGTATGGTCATTGGCCTCAATTTCTCGTCGTCGGCCCTCCTTCACAAACACCAGTGGACAGCAAAGCACGGTTGCGGCGCACGTGAACATCACGGAGGCCGGAATGAAAACTCCGATCGCGGCTATTACTGCGGCCACGTCTGGAGTTCTCGAAAGGGGAACCAAAAGCGTGGAGATGGCGCAAAAGAACGTGCCATCGCACGTGAACAACGCGACCGCGATCGGTGACGACGGAAATCGGGCAGCGCCGAAGCATTTTTCCAAGGTGCCCCCTCTCCCCCCTCGAAACACCACGGCGGCTGCTCCAAGCGAGGCCATTGCCGTCAACGCGACAGCGGCAACGTTGACGGCAATGGCGCCAAGTCGCGCCGACCCACCGATTCTCACCATGGGCAAGAGTGACCTGGGAAAGCGTATCTCTGCATCGGGCGCCGGACTGACGTGGGTCGAGTTGGGTGTGTCACCGTCGGAGAGTGTCCGGTTATCACCAGACGCGGGTGGGACAATAATCGCCGGAGTGTTGTTGCATTGCAGCACGCGGAACGCGGAAAAAAGTCTGGCAGACTGCATTGCATCCGAGGGCGCCACGAAGCTGGACATGGCAGACACGGTCGCCACCACCCCAAATGCGGTCGCAGCTTGTTGCTGCTCATCATCGGAAAGCACCGCAGGCGCGGAGGAATTGGTCTCCGAGTTGCTTCCAACGAGCGGCGTCGGTTTCGGCGGTAACGGGGTCGCCGCGTGGGTGGTCCTCGTGACAGTAGCGATCGTGGTCACGGGCGTTGAAATCGACGCCGAGATGTTTGTCTCGTTGAGCCTTGGCGATGACGTGACAGGCATAGCTAGCTGTGTTGGCGGTTTCTCCCTCGTCGACGTCGTTGTCGTCGTCGCAGACGGCAATAGAGTCGTCATCGTGGCGACGGTTACACTTCGGCTGCGAGGAGTGCGTGTGGTAACAGGCAAAGACAAGGTCCGGGAACGCTGAGTACGCCGCTCGGCTGGGGCGACCGTTTGCGTTTCGCGCAAGAGAGAAGCAGTGGCATCGCGCAGCGCCTTGTCGCTCACCGAGTCCAGACGCAATATTGGGCAAGGAAGACTGAGAGTGCGCGGCTGCGACATGGCGACTGCAAGCTTGTCCCGCTCGACGAGGGTGATCGCCGCCTCGTCGGTGTCGAAGAATGCAAGAAGCTGCGAGTCGTCGCTGTCGGGTGAGGAACTACTGTTGTGACCATCCAGGTCTGCGACCATTGACATCACCAGTCCCCTGAAAGGGAAGGTCGTGGAGGTCACGTCCAGTGCGGTGGAATCTTTCTTGATATCGCGCTCGTATCCGCTGCCCACGAACGGCACCTTCCAGCCGAGTGTCCAGGGTGTGGTGAAAGAAGAAAACGCAATTAGAGTGAAAGATGGGTCGAAAGAGCCACCAGAGGACGAGGGAACCGAGGCAAGGCGAACGGCGGACGGGACCGACGTGAACAGCATTCCTTTTTGAAAGTCTGCGGCGATCACGACCAGACTGTAGTTACTGGCGACGGAGGGACCCACGATGGTGGAGGCATGATCGGTGGCGAATGACACATTGCAGAGGCGAACGACGTTTCCCGATGTCGCTGGCCAAGATGGAACGCGGCTCGAAGAGTAGCCTGCGTCGAAGGAGGCGACCACAGAGGAAGCGCCGGCTCTGACGACGGCGATCTTCGCACCACTCGCGATAATAGCCATGTTGGCGAAGCTCGTTTTCATACCGCTGGCGAGCAAACTGTGCGCGGCCACTGCGAGTACTGCACACACTGCGAGATTGCCACAATTGGCATTAGCCATGGCGCCGCCGGACATCGTCAATTTCAGTCCCGTCGCGTTCAAGGCCATGATGTCGTAGGAAACGCCGGTCCACATGAGAGTGGCGCCAACGACGGCCGCCGCGACCACCCCAACGACATCCGCGCGCGAAGCGTTCAACGAGATGACAATGTCGCGGAATGTCGCGGCGACGGTCCCGACGTCGGCTGTCGAGAGCATGATTCCCAGAACCACCGCAGTGCTACGACCGAACGCAACGAGTTTTGACTCATTCAGAGCGATCATCGATACATTGCGCAGTAAAAGCGTACTGGCGCCGCTCGGGAACGCTTTGTTCGTACACGCAATGACAATGGACAGAGCACCAACAGCTTCGCCGCCACTAGCGGCAATGTTGCACGACAGCGACAAGAGCACGATGGAAGACAAGTTGCCGAACGTCAGGGGCTGGAGGCTATATTGCGCAACGCCCAACGCGATCGGAAGGAGCTGTCCATCGCTGCGGATGGTACACCTCTGTGCGATGATTTTCAAAGCAGACAGGGTACTCGCACTGCTCTTGGAACGCACAGCGACCGCCGCGGACAAAGCAACCTCCGGACTAGAGGAAGCCACTTGCGATTCCAGCAGGCTGACAACGTACTCAGCAATCGTGAGGTCATGCTCGTTCGTCGCGTACGCGCCCGAAGATCCACTCAACGCAAATATTTTCGCGGAGCTAGCAATGTTCGAGGTTGAAATGATTTGAGAGACGCGACGCAAATTGGTCTCCCCTCCGGTCGTGTAGACACCGAGACCGACGCTACACTGGCCCACCGCCCCCTGCGTCGAGATCGACGAGGCGTTTACGTCCAATGAGACGTTGGAAATCCAAACTGTGGAGATGGCGCTGCTCCAGATGAACACGCCGATGGCCACTGTGCACGAAACTCCGAGAGAGGTCAAGTTGGAATTATGAGAGTTGATGATGAGACCAACAATGTCAAATCGCCGCCGAGATGATGCGATCGACGGCGCGAAGTACATCGCGATGCCAAGGCTGGCCACACCTGCGGACCCACTCGCAAAGAGACTTGACGACTCTGACATCAAGAAAACGCTCTCTGACCACAGGATGCCGCCTACGATCGCGGCACTTGCCGCCATGTCCCCTGACCTCGCCGATGATGCGGAACGAACGACCGTGATGTTGCACCGGGAGATATTCGCTCCCTGCGGCGCCAACACAGCGGCTGCGACGGCAGGACCTCCTTTGGAGAAGACGTCGACCGCACTGTCAAGCAAGGAGATATCAACGTCGGCCAAACCCATCGTCGGCAAGCTGCCGACCACCACGCTTACGGCACAAACGATCGCTGACCCTCCGGACGTTCTTGGAGAATGCTCCGAGATCACACGGCTGTTGTTAACGAAAATGGAAAGAACACTCTTGCTCGAGGATGACGACGAATGTGATGACGATGAGCCTCCTCCGCCTCCTAACATCATGCAAAAAGCGCTCGTGCCGTTGCCTGTATCGTCACCCGTGATCGAGATGTTCGAATCCATGACCGAGAACGATACCCCATGGACCGACTGCAAGTTTGTCCAGGATAGGAAGTGCTGACCGGCCTGCACCTTGACCGAACAGTTCCACATCTGAATGTGAACGTTGGCAACGGCGTCATCGACCGCCACGAGGGCTATGGACCCCGCGGTGCCCGACGCGACGGTGAGGGATTCGAAAGCGACCGTCACGTCAACATCACTTTGAGGGGCTGGCGTGTCGAATCGAGTGTCAAACGATAGCGCGGACGGAGTCGTCAAGTTGCAATTCACAAAGCGAAGTGTTACGCCGTCGGCATAACGATTATTGACGTCGTCTGTCCAGTCGCTCAGAAACTTTGTGACGTTCATTGGCACCTGGGGGGTCGAGTTGGCAAGCAGCGAGCAAGGGATCTCCAGACGACTGTTCGCGGCGGCGACGAAGGTCCAAAGGACGATGATGACGGTGATGAAGGCGGCAAACAGCACCCCCATTGATGACGCGTGTTGCTGCCGCTAGGGTTGACGACGCCGCGTGTTGTAGGGTTGACGACGTCGCGTGGTGTGCCGAGGTGTGACGTGGTGTGCCGAGAGGTGTGGCGTGTGGCGTGCGAGATGTGTCCGCTCAACATTACGACGATGATGTGATTGACCGGACGCCGGGGGGCGGAAAAAAAAACGTTTACGTTATGGGTCCCATATTATTCAACCATCGGGTGCAATCGACGGCATGACACTTTTTGCTACCTTCCCCCGCGCCGTGCATGAGGAGGGTCATGGAAGATGTCACGTTGCTGTGTTTATCGAAAAACGAGACGTCAACCAATGTCGCATTTCACACATCTCGGCGGTAGGATGTGACGAGATTTGATCAAGGGCGGATGAACCCATCGGATTCGGAGTCAGTGGCGAACGGCCGCCTATTTCGACCGCGTATTCCACCGCCTCCTGGGAGCCGCCAAAGACAGCCCACGCCGTCACGTCGAACCCCAAGTCGTCATTCACGGGCACGAGACCAGGGGCCAAGCGCAGCACGTGGCGCATCGCGAGCGCACTGCCGCCCCAGGCTGCCTGATGCAGGGCGGTGACGCCGTGCCTGTCGACGTCCAGGATGTTGGCACCCCCTTGCCCTTGCCGTAGACAAAAGTCAATCATCGTGGGCTCACCGCTGAGGCATGCGTAGTGAATGAGCGGTGAACCGGCCTCATCCGCGTCGCGTCCGCTTGCCTCACCGTTTTGCAAGGCGCGGCGAAGCATCGGAATGTTCCCCGATAACGCGGCGCATAGCGTCGCGGACGTGCGCCCCGACGTCGTCCGGGGTACCGCTTCCCAACGACGGAGGCCGCAGATGCGCGCGCACAGAGACGCACACTAAAGAAGTTCAGGCACCACCCCGGCAGCACGGGCGCCGCGCACGTCACTGACTCGCCATTTGTCAGCGCACGGGAGTGCAATTCGAGGATGGTTGCCGTTTCCCCTCGGATTGCAGCTTGCAGAATCGGCGGTCCCGATGCGGCGCCGACTAAGCTCGCACGCCCGAGTCGTAAACGCTCGTGTTTCTCACCGACGGCGAAGGCGCGCCACAGCCGGCTCCCTTGGGCGATGTCGTCAACCAGCAAGTGCGACGGTGTCCACGGCAGCAGCCAGTCACGCACGACGCGAGGGTCGAGGCGCGTGGTCGTCCCAATGTGACCCCGACCACTCGCCGCGCCACAGCAAGACATGGTATCCTCGGCGCACATGTCATGCTATGTTAACCGCAAGCGGGTCCAGTGTACCTCCCAAAGTCTCCGTAAAAAAGAAAGAAAGAGCAGAAGCACCAAAAGCCATCATCTCAGAGAAGCGAGCATTCCGACAATGAATTTGGAGGTTTCGTTGCAAATACGAAGCGATTGAAGAAAATAAGTTGCGCGAATATAAAAGCGGGGGTTTAACGCAAAGCCGATCGTCCGAGGTTTGATGTATTGTCAGCCGTCCGGGTGCGAATGGAGGAACGCCGCGACGGCGGGGAGTGCCAGGACACGCTTCTTCAACTCCGACAATTTGGGAAATTCGTCGTCGAAGATCGTCACCGGGACGTGATCCACATGGCCGGAGGACATGTGGACCATCATGGCCACGAGGTTCAAATCGGCCACTGACAGTTTCTTGCCGATAAAACCAGTGCCACTTTGCTCAAGCAGGGTGACCATGCGGCGGCAGTGAAAGCGGAGGTTCTCGTCGAGAAACGCCAGGCGGGCAGCTTTCTTCGCGTCTGCATTTTCGATGAACATGGTTGACGTGAAACCTTTGTCGCCGGAGTAAATTTCTTCCAACGTGGCAAACGCCTGGTCGATGGCCAGGTCGTCCAGCGGGTCGGCTGCGCCCAAGCCGGAAACCGCACCGACAAACTTGTTGATGGCGTGCGACTGGGTGTAAACGCGGCCGTCGACCGTCAACACCGGCATCGCACCCAGGGGAAACCGAACGCGGTCCCCGCAGTGCGCCTGCCAGTCCTCGGAACCGACACGCTCATCTTCAAAGGCCACGTTACCAATGGCGAAGGCGAGGCGAGCGGTGAGGGCACGGCCGCCGAACGGAAAGTACGACAACTTGATCGTTGGCATTTTACGAATACGAAGGAAAAAAAGGGTCGGAGACCTGGTAAAAAAAGGGGGAGTCACGGAAATGGAGTGACAGAAAACGCGAGCACGGCGCGATGAGAGGACGGCGGCCAAAGAGCGGACAATCCTATGGAACTGAATGGAGTCATTCAATGGACTGGCTCTCGATCGGAAGGTCATCTTGAAGGTAACATGACCTCGAGAAACGACGGTGGACCGCCTTTTCCTTTCCCCCCTGTGGCTGCTCTGCTGAAGGTTAGAACAGCGTGCCTCGTAGCAAGCGCGCGACGCCTAGAAAGCCGCCCGCGTCGGATTCTGTCGTTCGCGCGGCATTGGAACCCATTCTTCTGTCCGGCAGCGCAGGAGCGTCGCGGTCTCCTGATTGCAGGATTTGCCCCGCCGAACTGCCAGTGCTGCTTCCGGCGGCTGCTGTCATTCCGATGTGTGTTTGCCTCAACGATGCCGCCGCCATTTCTGCTTGATGAATGAACGACGCGACCTCCGTGAGGTCCATCAACGCTTCGCAGAAGGCAATGATGAACGGCTTTTCGCCCTGAAATGGATCGGCGGAGGGGAGTTCCAGATGGATGTCACCACCTGACGCCGTTGAGGTCGCCGTTGAGGTCGATTCGTGCTGGCCGGTTGCGGTCGTCGGCAAGTGTTGACGGCGAAGGCGGGTGCGAAGGGCGTGCGAGGCAGCCGGTTTCATGGAAGACGCCTCAACTTGATTCTTGACCTCGCGAATGCCGCGTGCACAGGTCTGAAATTCTGCACTTTGTCTCTGTAAATCCTCGAACGTCCGCTGGGACGCGTCAAGCGACGAAGACGCACTCTGTGTCGAGGTTCTCAGCGACTTCACCTGCAGCGCCAAGTCGCACAGCCGAGTCTTCACCTTCAACGACCGGGCCTGCCACGTTGCCGCGAGCAGGTCGAAGTAGTCAGCAGAGCGTGAAAGCTGAACAAACTCTTCGCGTTCGGTGAGAGAAATCTCCGTGGCCATTAGCCGTTCCTTGAGACAAAGGTTTTCGACCGCGGCGTCGAAAAGCTGAAGCTGCTGCCGATGGCTTTGCAATGAGTAGTGCGCGTTGGCCTCCTTGATAGGACCGACCGCTACCTTCACGCGCTCCACCTCGGCGACGGCACATGCGACGATACTATCCTTCTCCGCGAACCGCTGCCTCAAATCATTCAACTCCTCGGAGAGCCGCGATACTTGTGCCCTGGCGGCCTCGCGTTCATGGAAAAGCTTCGCACGTTGATCCCGAAGGTCGTCCACTTCGGCGAGCGCAATGGAAGACTCGCCCGCGAGATCCCGAAGCATTCGCCGCAATTCAAGGACATCGCCATCCAGGCCAGCACCATTGCATGACCGGGGCGTATCGGCCATGGAAAATAGGACGCTCGAGGGTGGACCCTGCACGAGGGCGTTCGACGGTATTCCCCGGGCGCTCATTGGTATGCGAATCCTGGGCACCTGATCGGCCATGATCTGGGCAAGCCGTGGACCCCCTTGATTGATGGATTTAGGTCAACTTAATATGGAAAGACAGCCATTTCCCTTCGGGAAAAATAACAAATAAGAACGCAAAACGGTAATAGCAGGATGGGAAAAGCAGGATGGGAGGCGATTCAGTCCAACAAAGTCAGGAACAAATCCTACCACGTGAAGTAAAAGTCGATCTTCCTTCAATTTGATACGCGGATCAAAAGCGTTTGCGTTTGCCCACTTCCTCCCGACTTCCCCACGTTTGGTCCTCGGATTGCTGCCCACGAATATGGGCTATTGCCTTCGACTCGCAGAGGGGGTTACCGTTGACGCGGTGGTTGAAGCAGTCGAGGATCCGAGCGACGCAGCGGCGACGGCTGCTGGCATCAGATAACGGTGACACTTTGCCTCGGGATGCGGCCCGCCACAGATCTTGCACGGCGCCTTCAGAAAGCATTTGCTCGACACATGGCCCAATTGGCCGCAATAGCTGCACTTCAGCAATTGCGGGTGTTTCCGGAAGCAACTTGACGCCAAATGGCCGAGCTCGCCACAGTGGTGACATTTTAGCGTCCCTTGCTTTTTCCGAAAGCATTCGTGTTCGGAGTGCCCACTTGCGCCACAGAACTTGCAGCTCCCAGCGGGTCCGAAGTATCTCTCCAACAAGTCTGGCATCACGACGTTTGGCGCCGGGTCCAACTCCTCAGTCACGGTCGAGCCACCCCCGGTGCGCACGGCGTCGCTGGCGTAATGTTGCACGTAGGCGTCGGTGATGCGCGCGACACCGTCTAAAAGGCCCGTCATGAGTAGCTTGCCACTGGCTGCGTCAACGTTCACAGTGGGGAAAGGCGGCGCCGACGTGGTCAACGAGGTTTGAGTGTCCGCCGGCGAGGCAGCGGGCAGCTTCGCGTCGCCGGAATCGACCCCCACCCCGGGGGATCCCCTCCTCCTCTGGTCAAATTCCACGACCAGAGCCGCGACGTGCCGGACGTCGTCCGCCGCGTACTCGAGAAAGGGTTGCGGCAGTGGTCGCACGTCCCAAACCGCACGGTTCCCGAGCGTCATGGCTATCGTCACGGGGCTGTCATTCGACTCTCGATTGATGCCGAACTCTTGCTTGAGGACGTAGTGCAGGCCACCACGTCGCGTTCCGCCTCTCACCTTCCACTGGGCCGCCGTGTACCAAAGCTGGAGGTCGAGCATTCCCGCAGGCCGCAAGTGCCATTGCATGGCGATCGCCTCCACGTCGCGGCGACAGTCGAAAACGCACTTTTTCAGACGAGGGTTTGTCAGCAATGGGCCACAAAGGTCCACGGCGGCCGCCTTTCCTAGCGTGAGCACGTCGATGAGGAAGACCTGTGGAATCCCCGGGGTGCAAAGCTGGATCAAAGCAATCTCACCCAGCGCTTGAGATGCGCCCGTGGTGTCCGTCGTCACTCCGGAAGTGGCCGAGGCCGGCGCGGGTGTCGTCGTGCAAAGTGCCTCGATGTCCAGCGCCACAAAGGGACCCACAGAATCCCACGCGGCCAAGGACTTTGGCTCGATGTGATCCACAATGGCGCGCAGCGCATCCCGCGCGGTCGCTGGTGTGTCCAACATGCAGGTGGGAAACGCGAGGCAAGCGGACGATGAGATGAGGGAGCCCCGTTCTGGACCTACCGTGGTCACGGACAGTAACCTCCGTGACGGCGTCAGCGCCGCCGCCATCAACAAACGCCCCACCGCGCGAAAGCCTCCCGGTATTCGGCACGACATTAGACGAAACGGGCAACGAACGGTTACACCTTAACGATTGGCCACAAATGCACAACAAGAAATCCCAAGGAATAACGGACAACGGAGGGAAAAAGAAAGGAAAGCGCAAAGGGTGTTCACCGGCTACACTATGAACGGCAGGCCACTCCAGGTCGCGGATCGGTAGGCTCGGTACTCCGATCCAAAGAATTCTTCTCGCAACAAGGCTCCTTCTTCATCCGCGATCCGACCATTGAAAAATTTCCACGTCACGACGGCGAACAGCAGCGCACAGAACCAGTTGCCCACGACGAGCTGCGTCACGACGGCATAGCCAAGCCAACCGGCGTACGCAGGATGCCGCATCGTGCGATACAAACCAGTCTTCACGAGCTGGTGCTCCGGCCGTCGTCGGTACTCCACTTGATGTGAGAAATGTTCGGCGCATTGCACCATTGCGGCGAGACGGAGGCCGTAAAAGCCAGCGGCCACCATCGCCGTGACTACAATCCAAATGCAAGATGAAGTGTTGGAAGGGAAAAGGGCGGTGATCACGTTGCCCAGTCCTGAACCCCCCACGAACCAATGCAGGGTCAATTCGATCCAGGCTACGGTCATCGACGCAACGTAGGCGTGGCTGTGATACAGGACGAACGCGTTCGGCGAGGCATCGTGCGGGCGATACAGGCAGGCGACCAGGAATTCGCTCATGTGAAAGAGAGGGACGGTGAGAAGGACGTAGACCCCGACGACCAGCCAAGGCAGTCCCCAGTTGGCGAGGAGATGCAAGCCGGCCGCGATGAGGGCGAGGCAAGCCACAAGGCCCATGGCAAATGCTACGAGCGCGATTTCGACATAGGGCGGTAACCGCTGCCCCCGTCGAAGGAACATGACCCGACCTGTGGAAAAA
>ERZ1292630.2142-Hain-H41-02um-R3-2142-length-18583-cov-11_pt1 | contig 18583 bp, 22 predicted proteins | sample MGYA00564408_ERZ1292630 | MGnify/ENA primary metagenome ERZ1292630 (study PRJEB36523, sample SAMEA6512641) | groundwater metagenome | collected 2019-01-08 | study: AquaDiva: Metagenomics assemblies of 32 groundwater samples
GTCGTCAGCCCGCTGGGCTGCCGTCCTGGCGGCGATTACCGACGCACGCTCCTAGAGTGGGCTCGATGATTCGCGTCGGTTCGATCGTCATCCGCGTCGACGATCTGGAGCGCCAGACGGCGTTCTGGTCCGCGGCGCTCGACTACGTCCGTCGCGAAGACGCGAGCGACGACTTCGTCCTGATGCGGCCCAGGGATGGTGTCGGGCCGAACGTCTCGCTCGACCGGGTTCGATCGACCGTGCAGGTGCCGCCGCGCATCCACCTCGACCTCTACGCCGAGGACCAGGCCGCTGAGGTCGCGCGGCTGATCGCGCTGGGCGCCACCGAGGTGCATTGGGACAAGCGCCCGGCGGACGCGGACTACGTGATCCTGGCCGACCCGGAGGGCAACCGCTTCTGCGTCGTCGACGCGAGCTGAGAGAACGTGGGCCGCCACCGCTGCTAGAGTGCGGCCGATGCCTTCACCCCTCCTTGCCGACGCGTTCGGCCATCACGTCTGGGCCACGATTCGCGTGCTCGATGCGTGCGCTGCCCTTGATGGCGCGCAGCTGGCGACCACGGTGCCCGGCACGTACGGCTCGATCATCGACACGCTCCGCCACCTCGTGGGCGGGGACGTGTTCTACCTGGATGTCCTGCGCGGCGGCGAGCCGGAGCGCTTCGATGAGGAGGCGAGCGACCTTGCGATGCTGCGCGCCGTGATGGCGGCCCACGATTCGGCCTGGCAGCGCCTCGTCGCCGGCGATCTCGACCCCACGACCGACGTCGTCGAATCTGAAGACTCCGGCCACGAGACCCACGCGCCGCTCTCGATCCGGCTCGCCCAGGCGCTCCACCACGGGACCGACCATCGCAGCCAGGTCTGCACCGCGCTCACGAGCCTGGGCATCGAGCCGCCGGCGATCGACGTGTGGGACTTCGGCGGCCGGGACGGCCGCGTGTTCACCGAACCGACCGGAGCGGCCGAACCGTCTGCCATGGATCCTGGAGCGTGATCCGCAGCCGGTCCGCCACCGTCCGCAGCTGCACTCGGTCCGTGACCACGTGCCTAACGTCGAGGCACATGGGGAGGCGGTTCGGGCATGGCTGAGGTGTTGCTGTTCCATCACGTGCAGGGGCTCACCGAGGGGGTGATCGCGTTCGCCGACGAGCTGCGCCGGGCCGGCCACACGGTGCACACCCCCGACCTGTTCGACGGTCGCACGTTCGAGTCGATTGAAGCCGGGCTGGCCCACGTCGAGGAGGAGGGCTTCGAGGCGGTGGCCGAACGTGGCATCCGGGCCGCCGAGGGGCTGCCCGCTGAGCTGGTCTACGCCGGTTTCTCGTTCGGTGTGGTCCCGGCCCAGAAGCTCGCCCAGACCCGGCCGGGCGCGCGAGGCGCACTGCTGTTCTACTCCTGCCTGCCGCTTGAGTACGTCGGCCCCTGGCCCAACGGCCTGCCCGGTCAGGTGCACGGCATGGACCGCGACCCAATCTTCGCCGGGGAGGGCGACCTCGAGGCGGCCAAGGCACTCGTCGAGCAGACCTCCTCCGTCGAGCTGTTCCTCTATCCGGGCGACCAGCACTACTTCGCCGACCGCTCGCTGCCGTCGTACGACGAGAACGCGACGGTACTGCTGACCAGGCGGGTGCTGGATTTCCTTTCCGCGCTCTGAGGGAGCCCGACGTGCCAGGTGATTGCCGACAGACCGCCACTCGTGCGTGGCCCACGACATCGACTGATTCCCGACAGCCGATCCCGGGATTGGCGTCTACCTGGCCGTGCCCGCCCTCAAGTCGACGGCCGGACCTGCTTCCTGGCGCAGCGCGTCGATCGACGCGGTCGCGACGATCCCTTCGACGCTGCGCGCCAGTTCCGCGTCCAGGGTGACGAACGCGTCTGCCTGCAACTGTGTGAGGGCAACGTACTCGGCGTTGTAGGTCGAGGCCCATCCCAACTGATCCGCCAGTTCCCAGGCCCGACGCCGAAGCACCGCGTCGCCGAGGAGCCTGATCGGCATCCGCCCGATGCTGGCGAGGCGGTCGCGCGCGACGTGGGCCGGCATCTCGCCCCGCTGGACGGCCTCGTGCAGAGCCGACAGCGTTTGCGAACGAACGAGCGCCGGTGCGAGGAGCTCGTGCTCGCCCGAGACCTCGATCTCTGCGCTCGCCAGGTGGAGGACGGCGCTGGCGTCGACGACGAACCTGGTCATCGGGTACCTCAGACGGGGCGGGGAGGTGCCAACCGTACTACGGGTGGTCGTACACGAAGAAGATGTAGTCCTGAGATACGGTCCTGACGCCGAGGTCGTTCACTCGTTCGAACGCGGCGCTCACCCGCGGCTCATCGTGGTGGCGATGTCGGCCTCGTTGCCGGCCGCGTCGGCCAGCGTCCACCACGACGGCGCGAACTCGTCGCGCACCATGCGCCCGCCCGCCGCGAGCGCCGCCGCGATGCGAGCCTCCGCCTGCTCGTACGGCACCCAGATCGCGACGTGGATCGCGCCGCCGCCGCCCGGACGCGGCTCGTGCATCGGTTCGAACCAGAATGACGCCCCGCGACGGTGCGGATCGACGAGGTCCTCGTCGGGGCTGTCGCCGCGAGGCTCGTACCCGAGCACGGCCCGCCAGAACGGCATCACCTCCGCGGTGTCGCTCGCGCCTGGGATGACGAGCAGGCTCTGGACCGCAGACGGGTCGGCCGACAGGCCCAGCTCCCGTGCCACGGATGAGATCCGCCGGGCCAGTTCGACGTCACGCTGACTCGTGCCGTAGTAGTCGTCGGTGATCGTGATCAGCCGAACGGTCACGCCGTCGTGGCGCAGGTCGACGTCGGGGTGATGATCGTCGAGGCCGGGCAGCTCGCTGATCGCCTGCACGAGCCGAGCGGCCGCCGGAAACGACCCGGTGCGGAAGTACGTGCACGCACCCTCACCCAGCACGCGCCAATCCTCGACGCCCTCGGCCTCGTGGAACTGGCTCGGGGTGATCCCGTCGGTCATGGCGTGAACCTACCAGTTTCCGCGTTGCCGAGTTCGCTTCACGGGCCTATTCCGCGACCGTCACGCCCACCCCGATCGGGCACGCGACGCCCGTGCCGTGATCCGGGCAATAGCCGTTCGGGTTCGTTGCGGGCGAATGTACGACTGAGTCGAGCAGCGCCGGTGGACCAAGCAGACGCGGGCCATCAAACATGTTGACGCTCGAAGTACCGTGACCCGATGCCGTTGGAAGTGAGAGGGCCTGACAGATGATCGATCACGATCGAATGAGGCAGGTCGCGGATGCTTATACCGCTGCCTGGAACTCCGGATCAGCCGAGGCGGTCGCGGAGTTCTACGCCTCCGACGGTCGGATCGTCATCAACCGCGGTGAACCCTGGGAGGGGCGTGCAGGCGTTGCTCAGATGGCCGCAGGGTTCTTCGCTGACGTTCCTGACCTGAGCCTGGTCTGCGACGGGCTGCGCATCGCCGGCGATCACGTCGTCTATCTCTGGACCTTCACAGGAACCCATGCCGCAAGCGGCAACCCGTTGAGCGTTGCCGGCTGGGAGGAGTGGGACGTCGACGCAGAGTACAGAGTCAAATCGTCGCACGGATGGTTCGATGCGGACGAATACACCCGCCAGAGCACTGGAGCGTGAAGGTCGAACCCGCCGTGTTGCCCGCTGAGAGTCAGGCGAACTCGATCGGAGACTTGTCGTCCCTGCCCGCAGCGACCCCGACACCGACAGGACAGCTCACGCCCGTACCGTTGGCACAATCATACCCGTTGACATTCCTTGCGGGGAACGTACGACTTCTCGGGTCCGATCGCCGGCCTCAAGCCTGAGCTTCAAGGACCTCCTTGAGCTTCGCGAAGTCGGTTTCGTATTGCTTGCGTGCGGTGTTGGCGATGAGCGGCCAGAGGACGCGGCTGAACCCGGTCGGCTCGGCCGTCATCTCGACCCTTGTGCCCTCGGGCACTGTCGCGAACTCGTACGCCGCCGTGAATGGCATAGGCTTCGTGACCTTGAAGGCAAACCGCCGGTCAGCCTCGAAGGCCGTCACCTTCCAGGCTGTCGCCACACGCCGGCCCATCCATGATCGGATCTCCTCGCCCGTGGAACCCAGCCCCATCGGCCCTTCGGAGGTCATCCTCGCTTCGATCAGGCCCTGTTGCCATAAGGTCTCGTTCTCCAGCCTGGCCAGGAATGCCCAGACCTCCCCGACCGGACGCCGGATGACGACGCTTTGTGCGAACCTAGCCATGGGCGATTTCCCCTTCTGCGGCACTGGAGCCGGCGAGGTGCTGCTTGACTGCACGTGGACTCGCGGCCCTGACGGGCGGCATTGTCGCACGCAGCCTGAAGCGAGGACGCGCCTCGAGGGAGCTCAGTGAGCCTCGATCCCGACCCCGATGGGGCAACTGACGCCGGTGGAATGGTCAGGGCAATAACCCCGGGGATTCTTGGCCAGGTACTGCTGGTGGTAGTCCTCGGCGAAGAAGAAGTCGCGGGCCGGGGCGATCTCGGTCGTGATCTCGCCGAAACCCGCGGCGCCGAGCCGCTCCTGGTACATGTCGCGTGAGGCGAGCGCGGCCGACATCTGCGCGTCGGAGTGGGTGAAGATCGCCGAGCGGTACTGGCTGCCGATGTCGTTGCCCTGGCGCATTCCCTGGGTGGGGTCGTGGTGCTCCCAGAAGCCCTTCAGGATCTGTTCGTAGGTGATCATCGACGGGTCGAACACGACGCGAACCGTCTCCGTGTGGCCGGTCTTGCCGGTGCAGGCCTCGCGATAGGTCGGGTTCGGCGTCGTGCCGCCGGCGTAGCCGACCGCGGTGACCCAGACCCCGGGCATCTTCCAGAAGTCCTTCTCGGGACCCCAGAAACAGCCCAACGCGAGATCGGCGAGCTCGAATCCGTGCGGATAGGGCGGGACGAGCGAACGGCCGTTGACGAAGTGGGGCGGAGGGACGGTGATGGGATCGGGACGGCCGGGCAGTGTCTCCGCAGGGTCGGTCATGGCCGGCTGCTTGTTGAAGAACCACATGGGGCAGGGACTCCGTGCTCGTTGTCGGTGCTGCGGAGTCTAGTCACGGATTGTGACGATGACGTTTCAGCGACAGGTCAGCCGGGTTCAAGGTCCGTGTCCGGCGGGTGCCGCTCGACCGGCTCGGCAAGGAAGAACGGCCTTGCCTTCCAGCCGAACAGGCCCGCCAGGGCAACCGCCGGGACCTGGGCGATCGTCGTGTTGAATCGATAGACCTGGTCGTTGTAGAGCTCGCGCCGGTCGGCGATGACGTTCTCGATCCGCTCGATCTCGTCCTGCAGGTCCAGGACGTTCTCGTGGGCCTTGATCTGCGGATAGCGCTCGAGAACGGCGAACAGGGACCGCACGGCCGCGGTCGTCGCCTCCGACGTTGCGGCCTGATCCCGGATCGGCTGGGTGGGGGAGTAGGCGGCGCGCAGCCGGGTGACCTCGGTGAGCGTGTTCCGCTCGAACGCGAGCACGCCGCGGACCGCGTCGATGAGAGCCGGGAGCTGGTCGTGGCGTTGCTTGAGCCCGACATCGATGTTCGCCCAGGCCTTGTCGACACGCTGGCGAAGCGCGATCACGTCGTTGTAGGTCGCGATGACGATGAACGCGACGACGACCACGACCACGGCGACGCCGAACCACGCGGCGAGGGCGAGCGGCTCCATCAGGGCAGGGTAGCGCCGAGACCGAGCGCGAGCACGACGGCCGAACCGATCGCAAGCGCTGCCCCGAGGAGGCCCACGAGGAATCGCGTCTGCTGGCGTTCGCCGGCCGCACCGGGCGCACCCGCCGCGATGAGCAGCGGGACCTCGCTCGAGGCGACGACGACGAGGGCCTCGGGCGGGATCGTGAAGGTACGCTCGGCCGCTTCGGCCTCGACCACGCCGGCCAGGGGAGCCGCGTCGGCGCGCGGATCGATGGCGGGCTCACGAGCCGGGCGGCCGATCCCGAAGCCGGGGATCGCGGCATTACCCCACGCTGTTTCGGCATCGGGTGCGAGGAGGCCGGCGGCCCGCGCTTCGGCGATGTCGGCCGAGATCTCGGCCTCCACCTGCTCGTCCAACCCGCCACCCTCGGCGAGGTCGGCATGGGCGGGGTCGCCCAGCGTTCCGAACGGGATGGCGCGCCCGAGGATCGTGACACTGTCGCCCGGTTCGATGCGCGCTTCGGTATACCGTCGCGGCCGTTCGCCCTGGGTGCCGAGGCACAGCCCGACGGATGCCCCCAGGAATCCGGTCGCTCCACCGATCGATCCTTCCGGGTCCGCCGGGTCGCGCGCGATGCGCACGGTGAGGAGCGCGGCGATCCGGGCCTCGCGGTCTGGCCGTGCCGCGGTGTACGCGGGCCCGTCCCGCAGGGCCAACCCATCGGGCCGGCTGCCGGTCCAGTCATCGCTCGCATCGAATCGCCACGGGACGTCCCAGCGAGCTCCACGGGGGAAGACCCGGATCGCCCCGGTCCCGTCGCGGACTGCAAACCCGACGGCCCGCTCCTCGTCGAAGGCAGTGGAGTTGTCAGTGCCGGATCCCGCGCTGATGCGAGCCCGGTAGTAGACGGACGTGGCGCTCTGGAGCGGCGAAACGAGCGCCACCTCGGCGGCCTCGACAGTCCCCGAGATGCGGACCTCGCCCGCTGCGATCGAGGCGATCCGTGACGTGCTCGTCCCGCCGATCCGAGCGGCGGTGCGGTATCCGGTGAACCCACGCCAGAGCAGCAGCAGGCCGACCGCGACGCCCGCGACGGACAGCGGGATCAGGTCGGCGGACGTGGGCAAGAGGGACCCGACTGAGGGTGCGGCGTCAGCCGGCGTCACGGCTGGACCCGACGAGGATGGCCCCGCCGAGCACGATTGGGTACGAACACCAACATGGCCCAGGCGATCCGCACCAGGGCAGGATCCGCCTCGAGCCGCTCCGCGAGCCGACAAAGCGCCGATCCATCCGCATCCTCGACCCCGTCCACCGCTACCCAGCTCGACCAACGGTAGCAGGCGTGGCGCGGCGACGGCGAGGGGCGGTGATCGTGCTACGCTCGATTGGCTTGAGGTGGACCCATCGGAGAGGAATAGATGGAACCGGATCGGGGGGCGCGCCGCCAGTCCACGTTTCCCGCATGACGGCGACGATGCCGGGAGACGTCGACGCCGGGCCGCCGTTCGATGCCGTCATTTTCGACCTGGACGGAGTCCTCGTGGATTCCGAGATCTGGTGGGACGAGGTCCGTCGGTCGTTCGCCGCCGATCACGGCCGATCGTGGACCATGCTCGATCGGGCCGCCGTCATGGGCGCGAATTCGCGCCAGTGGTCCGCGACCATGCGCGAGCGCCTCAACCTGGAGTTGACCGACGCTGCGATCGAACGGGCAATCGTGGATGGCGTCGTCGGGCGATTTGCGTCCGCGGGCGCCCCGGCCATCGCAGGTGCCGTCGAGACCGTCCGTCGCATTGCCGGACGTTGGCCGGTTGCCGTGGCGTCGTCGGCACATCGCGAGGTCATCGACGCGGCCCTGGCGACGACCGGGTTGACCGACGTGTTCCGGATCGTCGTCTCATCCGACGAGGTCGATCGCGGGAAACCATCGCCGGATGTCTATCTCGAGGCAGCCCGCCGGCTCGGCGTGGCTCCGGGGCGCTGCCTCGTGGTCGAGGACTCGCTCAACGGTGTCTCGGCCGCCGTCGCTGCCGGCATGACGGTCGTTCTCGTCCCCAATCGAAGCGTCCCGCCGGCCGACGGGACCGCCGAGCTCGCCGCGCTCGTGCTGGACGACATCGGTCGACTCGACCCGTCGGCGATCGCCGCAACGAGCCGACGTCCGTCGATGGCCGAGGCGCCCAGGGACGCCCTCCCCTTGTCCGAAATCCCCGCGTGGCGTCGGACCGTTCGCTACTGGGTGTCGCGCGTCGTCGTCGGCGTGCTTGCGAGGGGCTACGTTCGGCTTCGCGTCGAGGGGATGGACCGCCTTCCCGGTGGCCCTGCGGTCTATTGCTTCAACCACCTGAACTGGACCGACCCATTCATGCTCATGGCCACGCTGCCGATGCGGCCGCGCCTGTTCTTCTTCGGCCCGAAGGAGGAGGACATGGATCTGGGTGGGCGGAACCGAATCATGCGTTGGACCGGAACAGCGCTCCCGTACAAACCCGGCAAGAACGACCTCCTCGGCGCGACGCGACGGGTCGATGCGGTCCTGCGCTCCGGAGCGGTCATCGGCATTGCCGGCGAGGGACGGATCCACCATCGCGAGTCCGCGCTGCTGCCTCTGAACGAGGGCACGGCCTACTTCGCCATCCGCTCCGGCGTGCCGATCGTGCCCATCGCCATCAACGGCACCAGCTGGCTGCGGCTCGGCCGCATCGTTCGAATCCGGGTGGGGGAGCCGATCCACACGGCCGGCCGACCCACCCGCGAGGCGATCGCCGATGCCACCGAGCGGACCTCGAGAGCGCTTCGCGACCTCGTTGCCGACGCGCCGGACCTCCCCAGGCCGGGGCCCCTTGGACGATGGGTGACCGAGCGGTTCAACGAGTGGCCGGAAGGCGCGCGTCCGGACGATCGCTGATCGCCTCTGGCATACTCTCGGGCGACCCGGCAGCGGCGACGATGCGGCCCGGGACCTGGGGAGACATCGTGGAAGCCGCCGGCCTGTCCGCCGACCCGAAGGAATACCGATCCCGCCTGGCGGAGCAGTCAGACGACCAGATCGATGCATGGGCTGCCGAACTGATGCGTGACATTACGATCCGTCGCGGCGTCCGCCGCGTGGTCGAGGAATTCTGCACCTCGGCGCGGATCGGAGAGCGCGAATTCGAACGGGTGTTCACATCGGGCGGTGGGCCGGCCGCCAGCATCGGCCGGGATCGCGATGGTCACCTGATGGTCCCCTCGATCGCGGTTCACGCCCTTGTTCCCGGGATCCGGACGCAGGTCGCCGACGGACGCCAGCGGTTGATCGATTACCTCGTGGCCAACTTCGAGGAGCTGGTGTACGTCTGATGCGCGGGGCGCCAGCGCGCCACCATCCCCCCGAGCCCGAATCGGGGGCCTCGTCCGACTGAGCCACCCGTTTCCGACGGTGCTGAACGCAGGTTTGACCACCTCCATCGCCTTCCTCGCGGGCGGGGGATTGAGCACGGCCGCGCGACTCGGGCTGGCGATGCTGGCCCTGCAGGCTTCGATCGGCGCTCTGAACGACCTGGTCGACGCCCCGGCCGATCGGATCGTGAAGCCGGCCAAGCCGATCTCGGCCGGGGTGGTCGGCAGGCCCCTGGCGATCTTCACGGTCGTCGTGGGCCTCATTGTCGGGCTCGCTCTGGCCGCAGGATCGGGTCCCACGACGGTCGTCATTGCCGTTATCGGCGTGGGGGCCGGGTACACATACGACCTACGTCTGAAAGGGTCGGTCTGGGGGCCGGCTGCATTTGCGGTCGGTGTTCCGCTCCTGCCTGTTTTCGCCTGGGTCGGGGTCACGGGCACATTGCCCACGCCCTTCGTGGGACTGGTCCCGGCCGCGGTCCTCGCCGGCCTGGGCCTCGCCCTCGCCAACGCGATGGCCGACGAGGAGGCGGATCGATTGACCGGCATCTCCACGGCCGTCACCCGCCTCGGGCGACCCGTTGCGTGGCGGCTCCACCTGGTCGCCATCGTGGGGGGCCTGTCCGTTGCCGGGGCGGCACTCCTCGCCTTCGGAGGCACCGGCCCGGGGCTGGTCCTCGTAGCGAGCGGGGGAGCGATCATTGCCGCCGGGATCGCGATGACGGGGGCGGACCGTTCGACCCGCAGACGCCATGGCTGGGAGATCGAGGCGTTGGGCATCGGTGTCCTCGCGGCCGGCTGGCTGATCACCCTCAGGTTCGTGTCGTGAGCGGGGCCGTGCGGCCGATCCGGAGAGCCCCGGTGCATCGGCGCGCCGGACCCACGGATGGCGTCGACCGGGACCACCTGGCCCCTAACGGACGCGGCGGGCCGGTCGTTACCATCGGTGAGTCCATACGCAATCATCCACTTCGGGATCTCGGAGGTCACTCGTGTCGCTTTCCATCCGAACTGTGCGCAGCCTGATCATCGCCGTCGTCACCCTCGCCCTGGCCGCCGGCGTCGCGGCGGCAGCGCGGCCTGATCAGGATCGTGGTCTGGTGCGCGCCGGCGAGGCCGCCGGCAAGGTCGTGCCGGTGCCGGCCGAGGAGCCGGCTGCGGAAGAGCCGACCGAGGAGACTGACGGCGACGATGTTGCCGACGGCGGCGAAGCGGCCGCCGACGTCGTTGACGCAGTCCACGAGACGAAGGAGCATCCCGAGAACCACGGCAAGTACGTGTCGGAGGCTGCTCGCGGTGTGACGCCCGACGGCTGGGACAACCACGGCGCCTACGTTCGCTCCATCGCCCAGGGCGAGGATGGCAAGCCCGGCGCCGAGACGGCCGCCGCGGGCGCCGAGACGGCCGCCGCGGGCGCGGATTCAGCGAAGACCAAACCCGCCAAGGCCCGCGGGCACGGCGCGAACCGGTAGCTCGTAGCCTCGCCCGTCCGATTGCCGGGGGCCAATCGAGACAAATCTGCTTCATCGTTTCCTGCATCGCGCCGACGAGCTATCGGATCGTCAGCCCGCGTCGCCGCTCCGAATGATCGCGATCGCGTTCTCGAGCTTCAGTTTGGCAATCGTCAGGTACTTGGCAAGATTGGCCCGATCGACGTCAGGGATGGCATTGACCACGTCCGGTGTGCGCAGCACGCCGACCAGCTCCTCGACCGCTTCTGCGAGCTGCTTCTTTGCGTTGATCAGCGAGTCGTCCGAGATGGCGCCACCGGCCGCACGCACCCGCCCGGTCCAGGCGGCCTCGCTCGCGCCAGCGAGTTCCGCCTCGGTCGGTCCGTCGACGGGCTTGACCGCGCTTGCCTCGTCCCCGACCGCGCGACGTACCCGGCGACCCTCGATCTTGTCGCGAAGCTTGATCAGCGTGAGTTCGCCCCGCGCTACCTGCGCCCCCAGCCGACGACGCTTCTTCTCGTCGGTAACCTTCATGAGTTCGTAGGCGTGCGAGAGTGTGTCTTTGCGCAAGGACACCAATTCGCGAATGTCATCGGGCGCGTCGGCGAGCCGAAGACGGTTCTCGAGGTACCCCTTGTCCTTGCCGAGTTTCTGAGCGAGCTTCCTGACGCTGTAGCCGTGCTCCGTGACCATGCGGTCGTACATCGCCGCTTCATCGAGCGGCGACAGGTCTTCTCGTTGCAGGTTTTCGATGATCGAGATTTCCAGCGCCGTGTCGTCGTCGAGTTCCTCGACCAGCGCGGGGATTGTGGCCAGGCCGGCCACTTTCGATGCTTTCCAACGGCGCTCGCCGGCCACAAGCTGGAACTCGTTGTTGCCCAGTGGTCGCACGAGGATGGGCTGCAGCACGCCATGCTCCCGGATCGACGCCGCGAGTTCCTGGAGCGCGCCCTCCTCGATGGCGAGGCGGGGCTGCTCGGGGTTTGGCTCGATCCGGTCGACGGGGATGATCCGTACGCCGGTGGCTCGACCGGAGCGTTCCGGCGAGAGCAGGCTGATGATCGCGGGCGAGATTTCCCGCTCCTCGGAGAGGCGTCGCGCGGCTGCGGCGCGGAAATCCGGTCTAGCCAAGGTCCATTACCTCCCGCGCCAGTTCTCGGTACGTCCTGGCGGCGTCACTGTTGCCGGCATAGGCGGTGATCGGTAGGCCGACGAGCGGCGCCTCGCCCAACTTCACCGTGTTGCGGACGATGCTGTTGAACACGTGGTGGTCGCCCACCACACGCAGTTCGTCGAGCATGTCCCGCGCCAGGTTTGTGCGCCCATCGAAAAACGTTGGGAGCAATCCGAGGATCCGAAGATTCCGGTTCAGCTTCATGCGGATCTGGTTGATCAACTTGACTAGGTTGTTGAGGCCCTTCATGGCGTAGTACTGGGTCTGCACGGGAATGATCACGCCGTTTGCGGCGATGAGCCCATTGAGCGTCAGGAGGCCGAGGTTCGGCGGGCAATCGATGATCACGTAGTCGTAGCGCCCGTTCCGCTGCGCGTCGAGCGCGTCGCGCAGGAGCGACTCGCGGCCCAGTGCGGTGAACATTTCGCTTTCGGTCGCTGCGAGGTCGATGTGAGCGGGTGCGACCGCGATCCCCTCTGTCTCAGTTGTAACGATCACGTCCTCGATCGGCAACCGTCCCGACAGCACGTCGCACATCGATTGCTCAACGTTGTTGAGATTGATCCCAAGGCCGGCAGACAGGTTGGCCTGCGGATCCATGTCGATGCACAGGACTCGCAATCCCTCCTCGGCGAGGGCGCCGGCGAGGTTGATCGCCGTCGTCGTCTTCCCGACACCGCCCTTCTGGTTGGCGATGGCGATCACATTCATCACGGACTCATCACCTCGGGTCGCGCCGCATCGGGGCGGGGTGGGGGAGGAACGTCTCCATCATGCTACCCCAGTCGACGCGACACTGGGCACCCGGTTATCCACAGCATGACCGAGTTGTTCACCGTTTCTGTGGATATCGATCGACGTTTGCCACGGGCTAGAATGGCCATCGTCCTTGCGCAAAGACAGGCTACACGGAGGAGCGAACGCCGTGCCCACGAACCAGGAACGTGTGACCAGGCTCGCGAACATGCGCGCCGAATCGCTGCTGGGTGGAGGGCAGGCGCGGATCGATCAGCAACACGCCCGCGGCAAGTTGACGGCGCGGGAGCGCCTGGACCTGCTGTTGGACCCGGGATCCTTCGTCGAACTGGACGCGTTCGTGACCCATCGCTCGAGTGACTTCGGACTCGACGAGCAGCGCGTTCTTGGCGACGGCGTCGTCACCGGCCATGGGAAGATCGACGATCGGCTCGTGTTCGTGTTCAGCCAGGACTTCACGGTCTTCGGTGGTTCGTTGTCGGAGGCCTACGCCGAGAAGATCGTCAAGGTGATGGATCTCGCGATGCGCGTCGGCGCGCCGATCCTGGGGCTCAACGATTCGGGCGGCGCCCGCATCCAGGAGGGCGTCGCATCGCTCGGCGGCTACGCCGACATCTTCTATCGCAACACGCGGGCATCGGGCGTTGTCCCGCAACTGTCGGTCGTCATGGGGCCATGCGCCGGGGGCGCGGTGTATTCGCCGGCCATCACCGACTTCACGGTGATGGTCGAGGGAACCAGCTACATGTTCGTCACGGGCCCGAACGTCGTGAAAGCGGTGACGCACGAGGACGTCGACGCGGAGCGGCTCGGGGGAGCCACCACGCATACGACCCGCAGTGGCGTGGCCCATCTGGCGGCACGGGATGAAGCCGAGGCTCTTGCGCTCACGCGGCGGATCTTGGGATATCTGCCCCAGAACAACCTCGGTGAGCCACCACGACGGGAATCGAGCGACCCGCACGACAGGATGGACGCCGAACTCGACGATGTCATTCCGGATGATCCGTCCCGGCCCTACGACATGCGGGATGTGCTGACGCGCATCGTCGACCACGGCGATGTCCTCGAGATTCAGCCGGGTTGGGCGCAGAACATCATCATCGCCTTCGCCCGGCTCGCCGGTCGGACCGTCGGGATCGTCGCCCAGCAGCCGGCCGTGCTCGCCGGAGCGCTGGACATCGACGCATCGACCAAGGCCGCGCGCTTCGTCCGGACGTGTGACTGCTTCAACATTCCCATCGTGACCTTTGTCGACGTTCCGGGCTTTCTGCCGGGTGTCGGGCAGGAGGACGGTGGGATCATCCGCCATGGAGCGAAACTGTTGTTTGCCTACTGCGAAGCGACCGTACCCAAGGTGACCGTGATCACGAGGAAGGCGTACGGTGGCGCATATGACGTCATGAGTTCGAAGCACGTGGGAGGCGACATGAACTTCGCCTGGCCCACGGCCGAGATTGCGGTGATGGGCGTTGAGGGCGCGGTCAACATCATCTTTCGCGATCGGATCGCGGCGGCCAAGGACGCTGCCGCGGAGCGCGCAACCCTTGTGGCCGAGTACGAAACGCAGTTTGCCAACCCGTACGTCGCCGCGGCGCGGGGGTACGTCGATGACGTGATCCTCCCGCACGAGACGCGGCCGCGCCTCATTTCAGCCCTGGAGATGCTCGCCGACAAGCGTGTTGAGAACCCGCCCAAGAAACACGGCAACATCCCGCTGTGACCGCAGGGCCGAGGTCCGCAGCCGGACCGGCGTCTTTGCGCAAAGACGGGACCGCGAACGTCGCACCGTTTGGTCGCGTGCTGGTGGCCAATCGCGGCGAGATCGCGCTCCGGATCATCCGGGCAGCGCGGGACCTGGGCATCGAAACGGTCGCGGTGTATTCCGATGTGGATGCGAACAGCGTCCACGTACGTGCTGCCGACCTCGCGGTCCGTCTCGGTCCCGCTCCCGCCGGCGAGAGCTACTTGCGCGCCGATGCCGTCCTCGACGCGGCCATCCGCACGTCCGCCCAGGCGATCCACCCCGGCTACGGGTTCCTCGCGGAGCGTGCTTCCTTCGCTCGGGCAGTGGAAGACGCGGGGCTGGTCTTCGTCGGGCCATCGTCGGCGGCGATCGGCTCCCTCGGGGACAAGCTTGCCGCCCGTCGACTTGCGCACGAGGCGGGAGTGCCTGCCGTGCCGGGAACGCTCGAGCCGGCGTCGGTGGACCGGCCGGACCAGGTCGATGCCGTGATCGCCACGGCCGTCGAGATCGGGTTTCCCCTCCTCGTCAAGGCGGCGGCCGGCGGCGGCGGAAGGGGCATGCGCCGGGTCGAGCGTGCCGAGGACCTGCCGGCGGCCCTGGCGGCCGGGGCGGCAGAATCGGCGTCGGCGTTTGGTGACGGCTCGGTCTATCTCGAGCGGGAGATCCGGCCGGCGCGACACATCGAGGTGCAGTTGCTCGGGGATACCGCCGGGACGGTTGTGGCTTTGGGCGAGCGTGACTGCTCCCTCCAGCGACGGCACCAGAAGCTCGTCGAGGAGTCGCCCGCGCCGGGGCTGACGCCGGAGGAGCGCCGCGAGCTCCACGAAATGGCCGTGCGCCTTGCCCGGACGGCCGGCCTGACAAACGCCGCAACGGCTGAATTCCTGTTCGATGCCCAGCGCCGGTTCTGGTTCCTCGAAGTCAACACGCGCCTCCAGGTGGAGCACGGGGTCACCGAGCTCGTGACCGACATCGATCTTGTCCGGGAGCAGTTCTGGATCGCCGCCGGGCGACCCCTCGGCGCGGACGTGATTGCTGCAGCCGAGGCGGCCGGCAGCCCACGGCGCCATGCAATCGAGGTCAGGATCGCGGCCGAGGATCCGGCCAGGGGCTTCGCGCCGGTGCCAGGCCGGATCGGTCGCTGGACGATGCCGAGCGGCCCCGGGGTGCGCGTCGATACCGCCGTTGAGCCGGGCAATCGCGTACCGCCCGATTACGACCCGCTGATCGCCAAGCTGATGGTGGCCGACACCACCCGTGAGGGAGCGATCGCCCGGTTGAGGCGGGCGCTGGACGAGTGCGAGGTGACCGGGATCCAGACCACCCTGCCGTTCCACCGATTCGTCGCCGACCACGTCGGGTTTGCCGCGGGCGAGCTGTCCACCGACTGGGTCGTAGAGCACTGGGACCCCGTCGCGACCGATCTCCGATCGGACGCCCTCGCCGTTGCGAGCCGTGTCGCCGCCGCGGCGGTCTGGGCCGGGGCAGGCCATTCGGGCGCTGCGGAGGCGGAGCAACGTGACCCGGCACGTCCGTCGGCCTGGCGGCAGGCCGGTCGCGAAGCGGCGCGAGACCGATGGCCTCGCTGAGCCGGCGGCCCCTCCGCGTGGGACCCGCGGTCACGGCGAGCCTCCCCGGCGACGCGGTGGTCGACCTGTCGCCGGATGACGCGCTGGCCGTTGAGCCCTTCGGCGAGGGACGCTGGTCGCTTCGCGATGCGACCGGCCTGGATCACACGGCCCTGCTCGGCGAGGTTCTGGCGACGAAGTCCGGCCGCCTCGTCGAAGTTGTCGTGGCCGGCTGGCGTTTCGAACTGGCGGTGGACGACGCCGCGCGGGCCGACCTGGTCGAGCGGGCCCAACGCACGAATCGCGCGCAGAGACGTGGCGGGCCACTGGAGGTCCGTGCCATCATCCCGGGGCGCATCATGGCGATCTCGGTCGCCGTGGGTGACGCCGTTGCCGCCGGCCAGCAGCTCCTTGTCGTGGAGGCGATGAAGATGCAGAACGAACTCCGCGCGCCGCGCGCCGGAACGGTCGAGCGGATCGCTCCGGCGATCGGCGACACGATCGACCTGGGCGACCTGCTCATCGTGATCGGCTGACGGCCGTGGCCGACGAGCGGGGTCGAGACCGTGAGCGCTGGCGCGAGTCGACCCGCGCCCGGGCCCTGGAGGGGGCGCCGGAGCGCCGTTCGTCGTTCAGGACCTCGTCGGACATCGAGCTTGCCGACGTCTACACCGCCGGCGACCTGGCTGACTGGGACGAGTCTGCCGCCCTCGGCCTTCCCGGGGAGTTCCCGTTCACCCGTGGCGTCCAGCCGACGATGTACCGGAGTCGCTTCTGGACGATGCGCCAGTACGCCGGGTTTGCCAGCGCCGCCGAGACCAACCGGCGCTTCCGCTATCTCCTCGAGCAGGGCCAGACAGGGCTATCGGTGGCCTTCGACCTGCCGACCCAGATGGGCTACGACTCTGACGCCCCGGCAGCGGAAGGGGAGGTGGGCCGGGTCGGCGTGCCGATCAGCTCGCTCGCCGACATGGAGGCCCTCCTCGACGGCATCCCGCTCGGCGACGTCAGCACCTCGATGACGATCAACTCGACCGCAGCGATCCTGCTCGCCCTGTACGTGGCCGCGGCGGAGAAACAGGGCGTGCCACGGGAGCGCATCTCCGGAACAACGCAGAACGACATCCTCAAGGAGTACATCGCCCGCGGGACCTGGATCTTCCCGCCGCGCCCGTCGATGCGCCTCGTGACCGACATCTTCGAGTTCGGGGCGCGAGAGCTGCCCCGCTGGAACACGATCTCGATCTCCGGCTACCACATGCGCGAGGCCGGGGCGACGGCCGCCCAGGAGCTCGCGTTCACCCTTGCCGATGGGATCGCCTACGTCGAGGCGGCCCTCGAGCGCGGTCTGGCCATCGATGACTTTGCGCCTCGTCTGTCGTTCTTCTTCGCCGCCTGGTCGGAGCTCTTCGAGGAGGTCGCCAAGTTTCGGGCCGCTCGCCGGATGTGGGCGAGAATCGTCAAGGACCGCTTCGGGGCTCGAAACCCGAAGTCGATGATGTGCCGCTTCCACGTCCAGACGGCCGGAAGCAGCCTGACCGCCCAATCGGTCGACAACAACGTCGTTCGCACCACGGTCCAGGCGCTCGCCGCCGTCCTCGGGGGTGCCCAGAGCCTGCACACGAACGCCCGTGACGAGGCACTCGCCCTCCCGACGGAGGAGAGTGCGCGTCTGGCGCTGCGGACCCAGCAGATCCTCGCTCATGAAGCAGGCGTTACCGAGACCCCGGATCCGCTCGCCGGATCGTTCTTCGTCGAGACCCTGACGGATCGGCTGGAAGCGTTGGCCAGCGAGTACCTGGCGGAGATCGAATCCGGCGGCGGCACCCTGGCCTCGATCGAAGCCGGATTCCAGCAGCGTCAGATCCAGGAGTCGGCCTACCTAGTGCAACGGGCGATCGAAAGCGGGGACCAGATCGTCGTCGGAGTCAACCAGTTCCGCGACGAACAGGGGATCGCTCCGCCGCTCCAGCGGATCGATCCGGAGGGAGAGCGCCGCCAGGTCGAGGGGCTGCGGCGCGTGCGCGCCGAACGGGATCAGGCCGCCTGGGAGGCGACCATGGATCGCCTCGAGGACGCCGCCCGCGGGACCGACAACCTCCTGCCGCCCATCATCGAGGCCGTTCGCGCCTACGCCACGGTTGGCGAGATCTCCGATCGGCTGCGCTCCGTCTGGGGCAGCCATCGCGAGTTGATCACGGTCTGAGAAGGGAGGTACCCATTGAGCCCACGACACACCTCGAGCCTGCCGCCGCGGATTCGCGGGCTGGGCAAGATCCATCACGTTGCGATCGTGGTCCGCTCGATCGAACGTGCCCTCGTCGTGTACCGCGACCTGCTGGGCCTCGAGCTCGAGACGGTCATGGACATCGCCACCGATCGTGTGCGGATCGCCTTCCTCGGCGTCGGCGAATCGAAAGTGGAGCTGGTTGAGCCAACCGACGACTCGACGGGCGTCGCGCGGTTCCTGGCGTCCAGGGGTGAGGGGTTCCATCACGTCTGTTTCGAGGTCGCCGACCTGTCCGAGACGCTCACCCGCCTGGCGATCGACGGCGTGGAGCTGATCGATACGGCACCCCGCCGCGGCGCCGAGGGCCCGGTCGCGTTCCTCCACCCGCGCTCCTGCCACGGTGTGCTCGTCGAACTGATCGAGGCGCCCGGTGGCCCGGCCTGGAAGAGCCTCAGGCTCGGTTGATCACCCGGGCTTCGTGGCCAGGATCGAGAAGGTCGGCGATCCGCACGCCCCCGCGCCGGAAGCTGTCGAGATCGTAGAACGCCGATCGTTCGTGAATGCCGGCCGGTGCTAGGTGGCTGGTGTAAAACGCGCGTGCTGACGGGCTGACGAGCAGGCGCGGTCG
>ERZ1292630.2148-Hain-H41-02um-R3-2148-length-18561-cov-5_pt1 | contig 18561 bp, 9 predicted proteins | sample MGYA00564408_ERZ1292630 | MGnify/ENA primary metagenome ERZ1292630 (study PRJEB36523, sample SAMEA6512641) | groundwater metagenome | collected 2019-01-08 | study: AquaDiva: Metagenomics assemblies of 32 groundwater samples
ATCTGTGCTTCTTGAACGTGCGCGTCAGGGAAAATTCCCCCAGCCGGTGGCCGACCATGTTTTCCGTCACGAAGACGGGGTTGAAAATCTTTCCGTTGTGCACGGCGAACGTGATGCCCACGAATTCCGGCGTGATCATTGACCGACGCGACCATGTCTTGATCGGCGTTTTTTGGTTCGTGGCTTTTGCCTTCTGGATTTTTTCCAGGAGGTGACCCTCGACGAACGGACCTTTTTTAATCGAACGTCCCATAATCGTTTACTTGTGTTTCATCGGACGACCATCGCGGCGCACCACGATGAACCGGTTAGAAATCTTCTTCTTATCGCGAGTGCGATAACCCTTGGCCTGCACACCCCACGGGGAAACCAATTGTTGCCAACCACCACCGCCCTTGCTCTTGCCTTGACCACCACCGTTCGGGTGATCCACCGGGTTACGAACCACGCCGCGGTTAATCGGGCGGATGCCACGATGCCGGGAACGACCCGCCTTGCCGAGAATCACGTTCTCATGCTCGGTATTGCCGACCTGGCCAATTGTTGCGTAGCACTGCTCCACCACCTTTCGGATTTCACCAGAAGGCAGACGCAATTGAGCAAAACCTTCATCGCGGGACATCAAAGTCGCCGCGCCACCAGCCGTGCGCACCATTTGACCACCGCGACCCGGGGTCAACTCGATGTTATGAACGGAGGCTGCCAGAGGAATCGCACTGAGCGGCAAGGCGTTACCGATTTCCGGAGGCGCTGTCGGGCCACTCATCACTTTACCGCCGACCTTGATGCCAACCGGAGCGATGATGTAGCGCTTTTCGCCGTCCTTGTATTCCAACAAAGCCAAGCGAGCAGTGCGAATCGGATCGTATTCAATCGCCGATACGGTCGCTTCGATGCCGTGCTTGTTACGCTTGAAGTCAACGAGACGAAGCTTTTGCTTGTGACCACCACCGATGCCGCGCGCGGTCGCGCGACCATACATGTTGCGGCCGCCGGTCTTCTTGCGAATCTCGACCAAGCTCTTCTCCGGCTTGTGCTTCGTAATGTCGCTGAAATCAGCAAACGAGACGTAGCGCAGGGACGGCGTTAGCGGTCTAAATGTTTTAACTGGCATAAAAATCAAATGATTCCAGAGGAGCTGGCAAACCATCATTCCCGTCTCCGCTGTGGAGAACAGTTATCGGCTTGCGAATCTGCTGGCCCTTGCGTTTTAAGGCGAAAGGGACGCAGAGAGTAGCAAAGGCGTTTTATGATGCAATAGATTTTTTGAAAATTTTTCGCTGAGTTAAAACTGGCGCGAAAACGTCAATGAAAAGACCGCGTTTGCAGATGGAACAACCGAAACAGCATCACCCAAAAGAGTCATGGAATCTTTTCCCAAGGCTGTTGCATACTTCCAGATAATTGACCACCGCCGCCATTACCGTATGAAAACAAGCCCCTCTTCATTAATCGCTGCCCTTGCGCTGGCCCTGCTCTGCCAAACTTCGACGTTCTCAGCAGCGGCAACTCTTACTCAAGCGCCTGACCGACCGGCCTTCATTCCCGGAGAAATCTGGTCTGATACATCTGGCAAACCCATCAATGCCCACGGAGGCGGGATGTTATTTCATGACGGCATTTATTATTGGTATGGCGAATTCAAGGAAGGTCGCACCTGGTCACCGCGCGCCAATCGTTCTTGGGGCGGCACGCGCGTCGTGGCCATGGGCGTCTCCTGCTACTCCTCGACCAATCTTTACGATTGGAAGTTTGAAGGACTGGCACTCCCCGCCGTGACCAAAGATCGCTCGCACGATTTGCACAGCAGCAAAGTCATCGAGCGCCCCAAGGTGATCTATAATCGCACGACAAAAAAGTTCGTCATGTGGTTGCACATTGACAGCGAAGACTACAAAGACGCACGCACCGGCGTCGCCATCAGTGACAGTCCCACCGGGCCCTTCACTTATCTCCACAGCTTTCGTCCCAACGCCGGCATCTGGCCGGAAAACGCAACTCCAGCCGACAAACAACCGAGCAAGACCAATCACCTCGCCCGCGATTTCAAAGGCGGCCAGATGGCGCGCGACATGACGGTCTTCGTGGACGACGACGGCAAGGCGTATCAATTTTATTCCTCCGAGGAAAATGCCACCATGCACGTCTCGCTCTTGAGCGATGATTATCTGAAACACACCGGAAAATATCGCCGCCTCTTCGTGGGTCGCTCAATGGAAGCGCCCGCCGTGTTCAAGCGTAACGGCAAGTATTACCTCATCGCTTCGGGCTGTACCGGCTGGGCGCCAAACGCCGCCCGCTCTGCGGTGGCGGATTCAATCTGGGGACCATGGACCGAACTCGGCAATCCCTGCGAAGGCCCGGAAGCCGATGTCACCTTCCGCGCTCAAAGCACTTACGTTCTCCCGGTGCAAGGCTTGCGCGACACCTTCATCTTCATGGCCGACCGCTGGAATTCCACCAACCTGCCCGACTCCCGTTACATCTGGCTGCCATTGAATTTCGACTCGGAGGGCAAACCCAAGTTGCGCTGGGAGGACCAGTGGTCACTGCCCGCGGCCAAATCCGCCAGCGCTGCCAAACACACCTTCGCCATCGGCCCGAACGATTTCCTCCTCGACGGCAAACCATTCCTCATCCGCTGCGGCGAGATTCACGCGCCGCGCGTTCCGCCGGAGTATTGGCGGCATCGCCTGCAAATGGCCAAGGCGATGGGCCTGAACACCGTTTGCGCCTATCTCTTCTGGAATCTGCACGAGCCGCGCCCCGGCGAATTCAACTGGTCCTACGAAGCCGATGCCGCCGAGTTCTGCCGCATCGCGCAGGAGGAAGGCTTGTGGGTCATCCTCCGCCCCGGCCCGTACGCCTGCGCCGAATGGGAAATGGGCGGCACGCCCTGGTGGTTGCTCAAGCACGACGACATCAAACTCCGCAGCCGCGACCCGCGTTACCTCGGCGCGGCGAAGCGTTACCTCGCCGAAGTCGCCCGCGTGCTTGGCCCGCTGCAAATCACGCGCGGCGGCAATATCCTCATGGTGCAGGTCGAGAACGAATACGGTTTCTTCGGCAAGGACGCCGACTACATGGGCGAACTCCGGCAAGTGTTCATTGACGCCGGTTTCGACGTGCCGCTCTTCGCCTGCAATCCCAAGGACGCGCTCCGCAACGGCTATCGCGCTGACTTGTTTCCCGTCGTGAACTTCGGCTCTGATCCCGCCGGTGCATTCAAGGCGTTGCGCCAGATTCTGCCCGAGGGCAAAGGCCCGCTCATGTGTGGCGAATTTTATCCCGGTTGGTTCGACACGTGGGGCGCGCCGCATCACACCGGCAAGACCGACAAGTATCTCGCCGACCTCGAATACATGCTGAAGCACAACGCCTCGTTCAGCATCTACATGGCGCACGGCGGAACCACGTTCGGCATGTGGGCTGGCTGCGATCGTCCCTTCAAGCCCGACACCTCGAGCTACGATTACGACGCGCCCATCAGCGAAGCCGGCTGGACCACCGACAAGTTTTTCAAAACACGCGAACTGTTCGCGAAGTATCTTTTGCCCGGCGAAACCATCCCTGAACCACCCGCAAAAAATCCCGTCATCAGCTTCGGCCCCGTAGCAGCTAGCCAAGTTGCTTCCGTATTCGACAACCTGCCCGCCCCCATCACCGACGAACAGCCTCAGGCGATGGAGAAATACGACCAGATGTTCGGCTGCATCCTATATCGCACCACGATCCCCGCTGGCCCGGCCACGGCGCTGGAAGCTGCCGCCATCAAAGATTTCGGGTTTGTATTTGTGGACGGCCAACGCATCGGCGTGCTGGACCGCCGTAGCGGCAAAGCAAAGTTGAATCTGCCCGCCCGCAGCAAAGCCGCCCAACTCGACATCCTCGTCGAGCCGATGGGCCGCGTGAACTTCGGCCCGGAGATGAAAGACCCGAAAGGTTTGATCGCGCCCGTCACACTCGACGGCGAAACGATGAAAGGCTGGCAAGTCTTCAACCTCCCGCTCGACGCAAAAATGTTAGCGCGTCTGAAATTCGGAGCGCCGAGCACCAGCTCGGCTCGTTCCAATATACCCCAACAAGCCGAGCAGGCGCTCGGCGCTCCATCTTTCTGGCGCGGGACGATTGAAGTCGAAAAGCCCGGCGACACTTTCCTCGACCTCCGCACCTGGGGCAAAGGCGTCATCTGGGTAAACGGCCATTGCCTCGCCCGCTTCTGGAACATCGGCCCGACGCAAACCGCCTACATTCCCGGCTGTTGGCTGAAGGCCGGCAAAAACGAAATCATCATCTGGGATTTGATTGGCCCGACAAAACCAGAAATCGCCAGCCTCGCCCTACCCATTCTCGATGAACTCCGCCCCGAACTTGATTTTGCCAAAGCCCGGCGCCCGGAAGTGACGCTCAAACTCGACGGCGCGACGCCGACTTACACCGGCACATTCACCGCCGGCAGCGATATGCAGGAAATCAAGTTCCCCCAGACCGCCACCGGAAAATTCTTCTGTCTCGAATCCCAGAGCGCCCACGACGGCGGGCCGTATGCCGCCATCGCGGAACTGGACCTACTCGGCGCGGACGGCGCCCCGCTCAGTCACAACGGCTGGACCATCGCCTACGTGGACAGCGAAGAACGCACCGGCGAAGACGGCACAGCAGAGAATGCGATTGATGGTCAGACGGCGAACCTATGGCACTCCGAATGGCAGAACGCCAAGCCGAGCCATCCGCATCGCTTCATCCTCGATCTCGGTAGCACGCAAACCGTCTCCGGCTTCCGCTACGTCCCACGCCAAAGCGCTGGCGGCGGGCGGATCAAGGATTACCGGGTATTTATCGACGAATTAGTGTCCTCAGGAAATTGAAGTCTCCCCCAAAAGCAAAAAGACCAAGACTCGCGTCTTGGTCTTTTTTTGGGAGGGATTAAAAATTAGTTGGCTTTGCGGCGGATCAAGAGCCATCCCGCGCCACAGAACAATAGTGCAAGCGAGGTTGGTTCGGGAACTTCGTTTACCGTAACACCGAAGCCTTTGAAATCTTTCTTGGTAATCGTCGCCGAAGTTCCTGTTTCACTTTGGGCCACCAAAATGTTGTCCAACTCGAAGCTGATTTCCGTCGCCCCGTTGATGTAGGGAATCAAAGCCGACGTGAGCGCATTGTTCACATTCAAATTCAAGCTGCCTGTCCACAGGCGGGTATTGGGGGGCGTTGGATATGCAACTTTGTCGAAGATTCCTGACGCGCTTGGAGTAAACGTAGCCGTCTCGGTCAATTGGAGTGGAGTCATCAGCGCAACTCCGTCCACCTTGTAGATATCAATAAAGAATGTCGCTGTGACAGACACATACGTATTGATGGTCCCGCCGATACCGGTAAACGTGAAATCACCCCGCTCAGAAAAGAGCACTGAAGTAATCGCATTCCCGGGTTTTGCTTTGAGCAAGAAACTTAATGTTCCATCGGTTACATCATTCGCACCGTTAGTGGCGGAACTGAAAAAGGAGGGTGTGAAATCCAAAGTGTTTCCAATCACAACTGGTGCGCCATACAGAGGCAGCGGGTCACCGGTGGGCGACCATTCTGTGACATTTTCAAAAGTTACAGTTGTGCCGGAAAAGTTTCCATAGTTGGTTGCAGCGCGAGAATCTGTGCTGGCGTAGAGGCAAATGGTTGCGGCTACGACTAAGGTCTTCGGCGGATAAAAAAACTTCATACAACTTTACGGGATTGAGACTTACGTCTGGTTGACTCTGTTTTAACACTCTTCCAAGGGGTGGCAAGGTATTTCTTCGGATTTTTCACGGGTTTAGCCCGACCCGTTGCTCTCAGCTTGGACTCGTTCCGGTCATCCGCATACTACTCCACTTCAGTTGGTTAAAGCTCAAGAAAACTTTCCACGGGAGCCGCATGATAATTCACCAACTTGGGTTGTTCTTGAGCACTGCCCAGTCCACGGGTTTCGCTTTCGGATCAAGGCCATTGATGAAGTCTTCGATGTTCGTGTAGCCGTCGCCGTTGGCGTCGGTGACGGCGTCAGCGGCGTCGTTGGGGTTCAGGTTGTGCTTCTTCTCCCAATCATCGGGCAGGCCGTCGTTGTCGGAATCTTTGTAGGGTGTGCCTTTGTATTCTGGCCAGCCGCCAACTTCGCTCGGGTCGGTGATGAACCCCTTCTTCACAGATTCAGCAAGCTCATCGGTGAAGCGTTGCGCATAACCGTAAAGCTTTGCCTTGTCTTGCGAACCCTTCGCAATCTGCAAGGGCGGAATTACCCCGGTTCGCACCTGATTGATGATGCGCTCATCCACGGAATCGCGCTTGGGCAAAGTTGCTCCGGCATTCGCCAGCACCGTTTCATACGCTTTGTCTGCTGGCTGAATCTGCAATGGCGCATGGGCGAAAGGCGAGTTGGCACGAATCTTCGCGAGCACTTCCGCGCGTGGCCCACGGGAATCCGGTTGCACGCCACCATCCCAGTTGTCTTTCGTCACGCGCTCGTTGCCCTCGGCGATGTTGCCGTTCACGTAAGCCTTGCCGAAATTATCCACCACTGTTTTGCTCCGTTCGGACTCGGGTTTGAGGAAGCGGAAAGCGATGTCGGACTTCGGAGTGCCAGGGCCGGGCTTGAAATAATTGTTGATGACATTGTAGAGGCTCTTGTGATCGCCGCCGTCCACGGTGCGATGTCGCCAGTTAAACAGCACATTGTTCACGAAAGTGAAATCCCCGTACATGCCGACGCTCGGATTGCGCCCCGTGTTACAAGCCCAGAGGTTGTGATGAAACGTGCTGTTGAGGCCGCCGATGGTCGAGCCGAACGCATGGTGATAGATGTTGAGTGATTCTGACGAGATGGAGTTCTGGATCGTCACGTTGACCGTTGGGAGTTTTAAGTCTTTGTCGCCACCGGGCGGACGATACATGTGGCGATACATCGAAATGTTTTCATCAAGACTCCACGAGGCGGAAACATGATCAATCATGATGTTGCCGATCGGATTGCCGCCGAAGGAATCATCACGATCCGCCGCCTCGGTCTTGCCACGGCGGAAACGCATGTGGCGCACGACGACATCGTGCGTGTCGAGTTGCACCGTGTTGCCAGCGATGCAGATGCCGTCGCCGGGTGCAGTGTTGCCAGCGATGGTGATGTAAGGCGCGCGGATGCTGACGGCAGCTTTCAAGCGGATGACGCCAGCAACATTGAAGACGACGATGCGCGGCCCGCCTTGTTCGACTGCTTCGCGAAAACTTCCCGGCCCGCTGTCGTTGAGATTCGAGACTACGATGACTTTGCCACCACGCCCACCGAAGGAATACATGCCGCCGCCCCAAGCGCCGGGGAAAGCGGGAATTTTCGCTTGTGGCAAATCTTCAGGTTTCGCTGCGCTAGGGAGGTAGGGCTTGCCTTTCTTGGCCCATGCTTCGATCTCCGGCAGCGCACGCTTCCACGCTTCGTCGGAAAGTTTCGCGGCTTCAGCCCGCTCTTTGCGTGACGCTTCCATGATGTCTGCCGGAACATTCGGATAGCCCTGCGCGCACACAGAGATGCCGGAGACAATGACAGCGAGAAGGATGATCGAACTCCGCTTGATGTTGCTCGATGTGCGCGAAGATGGCGGGGCGATGGGCGAGTTCATGTTCATTTGGGTTGGGAGTCGGACGGCTTCGCAGTAGACTTCTTCAAGTTCTGTTCGGCCTTCTTGGCATCGTAACCAGCCTTGGAGAGATAGTTGTTGATCTTGCCTTTGTATTTCCCGAACACGGCGTGCTTCTCGTCGGACGTGCTACCATCCATCGCCAGTTCGCGCGCTTCGGTCAGCCAGGTTTTGATTTGCGTCTTCTGTTCCTCAGTGAGTTCGGGATACATCTTGAGATAAACGCCATAAGTCAGCGGTAACACGCCGTAGGTCAAACCGTCTTTGACTTTGTCCACCTGCTCGGACGAAAGTTCGGCGGAAAGTCTGGCAAGAAATTCGGCGTGAAGTTTGTCGAGCTTCGGCTTGGTTTCATCACGCACGGTTTGGATCGTTGCATTGGCGGCTGTTTTGTCGGCGCCGGATTTTTCTTTCAGTGCTTTGATCTGCGCATCACGGGCTTCATGGATTTCATTCAAGTCGCGATACTGTCCGGCGATGATGTCGCGCACGCGCACGGTCTTGCTCGTGTCTGTGATTCCAAGCGTTGCCACGATTTTGTCTGCGCGCTGATTGATTGTGCGTGTGTAAGCAGCGTCAGCATCAGCGACAGCGTTGGTTTCAGCGGCACGAATCTCAGTCGTAGCCAGCGCCAATGAATACAAAAGCAGGACAGAAAAGATTTTTTTCATATCGATGGAATCACTTCGGCCACAGCCAAGCGCGAGCCGTCAGCGGCTTTAGCACGAGCTTGCTGGGATCAATCACCACATGCTTGATCTTCTCGCGCCGCCAAGTGTAGGTGATATGAACCAATCCATCGCTCGTCTGGATGATGGCGGGATAAGCAAAACCATTCGGCGCGCTCGGTTCATCTTCAATCACCATCGCTGCGAGCCATTCTTTGCCATCCTTCGAGATAGCCAGGTTCAGCGGGCTGCGGCCTTTGTTGTTCGGGTTGTGATTATAGACGAGCAACTGGCGTCCGTCCTGCAACGTCACCGCATCCGTGCCCGAGTTCGGATTCGGCATCTCCGTCAACGTCATCTTGCCCCAAGTCTTGCCGCCGTCTTTCGACCAGATGTCGAACATGTTCCCATGCTTCGTGCGACCAATGGATTGTAGTTTGTTCTTCCCGTGAAACAGGATGCTCGGCTGGATCGCCGTGATCTTTTTGCCGTCGTTCAGCGGTTCGGTTGCTGTCCAAGTCTGCCCGCCATCTGTGGAACGCTCGAAGTGAACGCGCCAGCCATTCGCGCCCTCGGTGCTGGTGGGAGAAAGAATGTCGCCGTTCGCCAACTGCACCGGCTTGTTTTTAACCGGGCCGAGAATTCCATCCGGCAATCGCCGCGGGGTTGACCAGGTTTTCCCATCATCGGTCGAAGTGGTCACCATGCCCCACCAAGTCGCTGGGCTTGGGCCGACTTTGTAGAACAACATCAGCGGCCCGGTCTTCGGCTGGAACAAAACCGGATTCCACGTCGGCAAACGCTTGTCGCCAAAACCAACACCGTTCGCGACTTCCATCGGTGTTGTCCACTTGCCGCCTTCAAGACGCGAAACATAGATGCACACATCGGGATCGCGTTCGCGGGTGCCGCCGAACCATGAGGCCACCAAACCCGCTTTTGTTTCCACAATCGTCGAAGCGTGGCACGACGGAAACGGTGCGGTCTCGTAGATGAACTCGGCTTTGACGAAGCCGGACTGATTGGTGAGTCCCGTGTTCTGTGCTTTGGCGGTGACGACCAGTGTCGATGCCAGCAGTGCCATCGCCAAACAGCGCCACGGATTCAATGAGTTTTGATTTTGTTTCATTCGCTTACGAGTTTGTATTTGCCGCTGCCAAGTTGCAGAACGATCCGGTCGCCCTCACCGCGCAGAAGTTTTACGCCACGCGCTTGACCTAGTGAATCGCCGCTTTCGGTCACGTTCTTTTTACGCATTGCGGGTACATAGACCGTGGCCGTCGTGTTGGCAGGAACTTCAATGTTCCACTCAAACTTCTCTTCGTTCCTTTGCCAATCACCCGACTTGCGCCATTCACTGGAGATCCATCCGTAGGGTGAACGGTGCGTTGCTTTCGCAAAATTCAGATCACCGACCGGATGCGGCTTCATGATGATGTGTTTGAAGCCAGGTTGCGTCGGGTCGGCGGAAATTCCGGCGAGGTATTCGTGATACCAGATCATCAAATCACCGACGAGCATGACGTGATTGCCGGAATTCATCGTGGGATCGGCGGTGTTGCCGTTCCACAATTCCCAGATCGTCGTCGCGCCATTGGCGATCATGTAACCCCAGCCGGGATATTCTTTCTTGGTCGCCATCTTATAGACGAGATCGGCGCGACCGTTGTCCGACAGCACGCGGCAAAGATATTGTCCCCCGATCAATCCCGTGCCGATGTGACCTTTGGTTTCGTTGGTGAGTTTGTTGACGAGTTGTTTGAACACCGCAGCGCGCATGTCATCAGGCACAAGCCCGAACGCCAGCGGCAAAACGCACGAGGTCTGCGAGCCGTTGTCGTAATAACCCTTGTCGCGCTTGAGGAATTTGTTGTTGAACGCAACCTTCACTTCATCCGCCCACTTTGCGAAATACGCCACGTCGCTGTTCTTGCCGAGCAGTTTTGCGTAGCGCTCCATCAGTTTGAGGTCGTTGTAGAAATACGATGTCGCGAGCAGCGCTTTGTCAGTTTGTCGCGCCGGGTCTTTCGAGTGGATCAATTTCAATTCTTCCGGCGGCACACACCAATCGCCATAACTGTCCTTGGAGATGATGCCATTCGTCATGAAACGGTTCATGTATTCGAGCCACTTTTTCGCGTTGTCATAATTTTTCGCGATGGGCGCAGTGTCGCCGTATTGCCGATGCAGCACGGCGGGCGCGATGATGAGCGTGCTGGGCCAGGTGACATTGTCAGAATAGATTGGCCAGAACGCGGGCGCGACATCCGGCAGACTGCCGCTGGGTTTTTGCGAGTCGCTGATGTCTTGCAACCACTTCGGGTAAAGCTTTGAGATGTCGAAGAGGAATGATTCACCGCGACATTCCTCAGAGCGATCCCCCAGCCAGCCTTGACGCTCGTCACGCTGCGGACAATCCGTTGGCATTGAGCGATAATTTCCGCGCGTGCCCCAATGGACGTTTGTATAAATCTGGTTCAACAACTCATTCGAGCATTTGAATTCACCTGCCGAAGCCAGATCATCATTCACCACGCGCCCTTCGAGCGCCGCCAACGTCGCGATGCCCGGTAAACCCGTCACCTCGACATAACGGAAACCATGATACGTGAAGCGCGGCTCCCAAACTTCCCTGCCGATACCGCGCAAAGTGTAAGTGTCCGTGACTTGTGCGCCGCGCAAGTTCGCCATGTAAAGCGAGCCGTCGGGATTCACCGTTTCCGCAAAGCGCATCTGCACGGTCATGCCCGCTGAACCTTTCACCTTCAGCCGACACCAACCAACCATGTTTTGCCCCATGTCATAAACGAGTACGCCGGGCTTGATCTCGCGATACGAAATCGGACGGATGGTTTGCGTCACGCGGATCGGATCAATCATCTGCGCGGAAAGTTTGCCGGGCGCGGAGACGAGTTGCACAGGTTTCCATCGCGGCAATGCTTCGACTGTTACCTTGGTGCTTGGATTTGTAATCCAGTTGCCAGACTCCGTTTGTTGTTGGGTGCGGATGTCTCCCAAAAACCACTGAAATTTAGTTTCTGTTGAATAACCCGGCTTGCTCCAACCCTTGAGTTCCTTGCGCGCGTCGTATTCTTCGCCATCAAATTCGCCGCTGGTAATGATCGGTCCGTCGGTCGTCAACTTCCATGACTCGTCGCTGACAATCTCGCTGACTGAACCATCCGTATGTTCGACGCGGAGAAGCAGAAGCAGTTTCGGCCAGCCGAAATTCACGGTGCCCGCATAAACTTTACCGCGATCCGAGGCGAATCTTCCACCGCCCAACACCGCACCGATGGCGTTCGCGCCGCGCTTGAGTCGCTTGGTGATATCATGCGTGACGTAGAACGCGCGCTTGTCGTATTGCGCGACGGCAGGCGAGAGAACCGCGTCGCCGACTTTCACGCCGTTGAGATACAATTCCGAAGAGCCGAGACCGGAATAGCTGACCGTGGCGCGCTTGATCTTTTTCGCCACGGCAAATTCCTTGCGCAACCAACGCGCCGGGAAACGCCGGTCTTCCGCCGTGCGCGTTTCACCCCACGGATCCATGCCCGTCGGGCCGAGAACCTTCGCAGCAACCCACTTTGAATCATTGAACCCCGTTTTGTTCCAGCCCAGCTCGAACGTCCGGGAAACTTTCCAGCCTTCATCCGTCTTGACGATGATCGGTTCACCCGTGGTGAACTCAATGGTCAACGAACCCACGACGCCAGCAGGATTTTCATTCGTGCCTTCATTGCGCCCCACGAGCCCGAATACATACGTCTTGCCAGATTCAAGTCGCGTGGTCAGGTCATTCCACTTCACCGTCTTCACATTATTCCGCGCGCCGAGATCAAATTCACCCAACCAACCGCGACATTCGTTGTCCCCGGTGTATTGGAAAAGCGCGCGTTTGATTTTTCGGTCGGCGGGGATGGTGATCTCTTTGCGAAACCAATTCGTCTCCAACGGCGCAGCTTTGGCCGCATCGCCTTCGGGAAACCATATCCAACTCGTGTTGGAGAGAAGAACGGTGACGTCCGGGTTATCCAGGCCGATCCATTTGGCCGCGCCGAAATCGCCGGACGACAGCGCCCCCATGCTCCACTTCGCCGGCTTGCTCCAACTGGAAACCGTTTTCTCATCCGACCACACGCGCACTTTCCAAAAATATTCCGCGTGCGACGCAAGCGGTTTGCCCGCGTATTGCACCAGCACAGATTGCGGTGAAATAACCTGGCCACTGTCCCACAGATCACCCCGCTCGGAGTTGAGCTTGGCCGCGCTCGATGCGACGAGGATTTGATATGCGAACTGCGTTTGCGCCCGCTCGCCGGATTTGAGAATCCAACTCAAGCGCGGCTTGGTGATATCGATGCCTTGCGGGTTGGTCAGCAACTCACATCGCAAATCCGTTATCGCAAACCCGGCGAATGCCTGCCCACCCACCAACGTCAGCAATGCGATCACTCCCGCGAGGATTAGCAAATGGACACGGCAAGTGCGCTTGGTTAAGATATATTCAGGCATAATCGGACGGGAATAATGATGTTCCCATGCGTATCCGGCAATGTGATTTTTTATAGATTGATGCATAAATCCTGACGCTCGACGCAACTGGTTCTATTCAATTACTCTTCACTTCCAGCGAATGAAAATCCGATCCATCCAATTTTTCCGCGCGATCTCGCCGCTTTCACGCCCCATCGCCGATAGCACCCATTCCATCCCGGAAATCGCCTTCATCGTCACCCGCATCACGCTAGATTCCGGCGTGACGGGCGAGGCTTATCTGCTGGCGTTTCATTATTCCCAACAAGCCATCGCAGGTGCGCTCCGGGACATCGCACCGATGGCCATCGGATGGGAAGTGAATCAGACCGGGGCGTTCATCAAACATTACGAGAAAGAGTCGGAGTATTTTGGAAACAAAGGCATTCATCGCTGGGCGCTCGGCTCGATCAATATCGCCATGTGGGACGCTTTGGCAAAAACGCTTGGCACGCCCGTCTGGAAAATGTTTGGCACGCATCACTCGCGCGTGCCGCTCTACGGGAGTGGTGGCTGGCTGTCGTATTCGATTCCCGAACTGCTCGACGAAGTGACGTGCTACGTCAAACGCGGTTTTCGCGCCGTGAAGATCAAAGTCGGCTCGCCTGATTTGCAGAACGACATCGAACGCCTCACCCGCGTCCGCGAAGCCGTCGGCCCGCACGTCCAGATAATGATGGACGCGAACCAAGGCATGAACCTCGCCACCGCGTCGCAGCTCTCTGCCGCCGTCCGCAACCTGAAGATTACGTGGTTTGAAGAGCCGTTGCCCAACACGGACTTCGCTGGCTACGCCCAATTGCGGCGCGTTGCTGGCATTTCCCTCGCGATGGGCGAACGCGAATTCGACCTCGTCGCCTTGCGCGAATTGATTTCCCGCGACGCCCTCGATCTCTGGCAACCCGACATCCTCCGTCTCGGCAGCGTGGAAGCCTGGCGCGCATCCGCCGCGTTGGCCGAAGCGAATCACATCCCCGTCCTGCCGCACTATTACAAGGAATACGACGTGCCGCTGCTGATGACGATTCCCAACGCGCACGGTTCGGAATCGTTCGATTGGGTGGACGACCTCATCACGCATCCGATCCGCATGAAGGACGGTTTCGCCTATCCGAATGACGAGCCGGGCTGGGGATTCAGCTTCAAAGACGCGCGCTTGAAAGAGCTTGAAGGCTGAACTGCGCTAAAGGCCAAACTGATGACGCCCTATTTTATCAAGCGTCGGAAGACTGTGATGGGGAGATAGCTTGGGAAGAGTGGCGAAATGCTTGCAGTCTATCTTCGTACAGGCGGCATAGGTTTCATCTTACTCATACTGCTCAAGCTCCTGCTCCAAGTCACGCTGGAGCTGCTCTGCAGAAACAACAACCCCTCGCTGTTTCTGTGCGACCACCGGAAACACGGCCACTTGAACGCCATCTCCTGCCATACCCGGAAGCCATCGCTTCATCCAAACCTCCATCTCAATCGAGGCAGCCTCGGCATCCGACCAATCGCCAGTGGCAAAAACCTCCGCGTAGCGTTTGTGTGGCCAGACCGGAATCGATCGAGACCCCGCATCGACGCCCATGCTCACCCAACCATCCAGTGTCCGAAGACTCCACACCTCTTAAAAGTCCGCAACCTGTCGAACAAAATGCGAGTAACGCTCTGGACCTGTCAGTGCTGTGACGCCTCGGAACTCTGCGTCTGAAATTTCCTTTGGCATTTGGTCTGATTGGGTGATGCGTGTGCTGCCGCCTGACTTGAGTAGGCGCTGTGATTTGCTGCCTATCTCTGTTTTTAAAACCGTAGGCAGAACGCAGAACCCTGTCCAGCACAAGCGAGTGTTTCAAAGGTTGACGGCGCGCCTTGGCTGAGGCCTACTAGCCGAAGATTTCCGGTGCTTCAAAGGGTTCTTGTGAAACGCGGCGCCATATCCTTGGTGGTCGTAGCGGCCTTCGGGCTGACGGTATTTCTTTACCTTCGAGACAGTTCAACGCGCCGCAGTATTTCCAACGCTAACGCCGCCACCAGCACCGCTAATTCTTCCCACCGCCTGACGGGGGCAACTTCCCCCGGTCAAACCATCCCGATTTCGACAACCTCGTTATCATCAAAAAATCCACTGTCAGGTTCTGACACCAACCGCGATGCGCTCGGTGATTTCGCCCGTTGGTCCCAGCAATTTCTCTCCGGCAATCCCGCCGCCAAGCTCGCCACGGGTGAAGCCCTCGCGTGGAAACGTCGCGAAGCGATGCTCGAACTGATCGAAACCGATCCCGAAAATGCATTGAAGCGCGCCGTGCCTTACGAATGGCGGCTCGCACTTCCCCCCAACATCACCCGGCATTTCGAGCAATGGGTGGACGGGCGCGGTGACCTGTCCGTGGCGGTGGCCAGTGATTTCGAGCGCGCCCGCAGCAAGACGTATCGCGAAGTCACGGTGGCAGGACAACAATTCAACGCGTTCGTCTATGGCCGGCGCAAGGGTCAGGTTTCGCAGACCGGAATCCCGCTTCACGGCATCGCGTTGGCCGGAAAAATGGCCGTGAGCACGGAAGCGGTCCGGGTGTTGTCGTCGCGGGAAGCCGCCGCGCTCGAAAAGGAACGCGGCCAGACGCCCGACCCGATCTGCGGCGTGTCCAGCCAGCCATCAGATTATCAACAGGAACAAATCGCGGCGGACGTCGGCGGCGAGATCAAATATTTCTGCGAGCCGGAACACGTGCAACTCGTGAATCAACGCCTGCTGCTGGCCGCGAGCGGCGCCGCAAACAGTGGTTACGGCTCCCTCGCCTCCGCCAACAACAATGCGTGGACGCATGGCCGGAAGCACGTGCTCTACATGCGCGTCAATTTCCCCGACGACCTCACCGAACCCATCTCCGAAGCCGGCGCTTTCAACGTGATGGACAGCGTGAATGATTTCTACACGACCGGCTCGTATGACCGAACGGCATTAGCGACCACCGTCACGCCTTTGATGACCTTGCCGGAAACGAAGAGCTGGTACAGCACCGCCGGCCCGGGCGCGTTGATGAGCGCGGCCAGAGAAACAGCGCGGCGCAATGGCTTCGAGACGGACAACTACGATCTGGACATCGCCGCGTTCACGAGTGTGCCGGATTATGATTTCGGCGGACTCGGCGCCGTTCATGGCAAAGGGACTTGGCTGCAAAGCATGGGCGCGGGTGTGACCGCGCACGAACTGGGTCACAACTACGGCCTCTGGCACGCGAACCTTTGGGATACCACCAACACCAGCACCATCGGCACGGGCACGAACAAAGAATACGGCAATGTCTTCGACACGATGGGACCAGCGGCGGCAGGCAACAGCCAGTTCAACGCGATGCACAAAAACATTCTCGACTGGTTGACCGATCCCGCAGTCCAGACGCTCACCAACGGCGGCGTGGCCCGCATCTATCCCTACGACGCGCCGATGCGGCAGGAGGGGCGATTTTATGCCGCCAAGGTGGTGAAGGATTACGAGCGCGATTACTGGATCGAGTTCCGCCAGAATTTTTCCGCCTCCAATCCGTATCTCCAGAGCGGTGTGCAACTCAACTGGTCGCCGTGGGAAAAAAGCAACGGCGGCACGCAGTTGATTGATACCACTCCCGATACCGCCACGCTCAGCGATGCGGCCCTGGTGATCGGTCGCACGTTCTCGGATCCGCTCGCGGGCGTTCATATCACGCCGCTGGCGCGCGGCATGACCGGCACTGATCCGTGGATTGAAGTGCGGGTCACCACCGGTAATCCCACCCCGAACTGGTCGCCGTGGTTGGTTCTGGAAAAAGATCCGACCAACGCCGCCCCCGGAGAACTCATTCATTTCCACGCAACCGCTTTCGATCTGGATGGCGATCCGCTCGCTTACTTTTGGACCTTCGACGACGGAACTTTTTCCACGAACAACCAGCCGTGGACCTTCAAAAGCTGGTCCGAACCGGGCGAGCATGTGGTGCGTTGCGTGGTGAGCGACATGAAAGGTGGGATGGCGAGCGCCAACCTCATCGCCACCGTGGGCACCCCGACGGGCTTTCGCGTTACTGGCATCGTCCTCGACGCAAACGACGATCCCATCGAAGGCGTCCGGGTCGGCGACACCAACGGCACGAGCGTTTACACCGACAGCGATGGCGGCTACGTGCTCACTGGTTTGAACGGCGACTTTTACATCGAGGCTTACAAATACGGCTACACGTTCACCAACCTGACCTGGCAAAGCCCCCTCTCCATCAGTTCAAATCTGACTAAAATAGATTTCCTCGCCACGGCCCTGCCGACCGTGCGCGTCGAAGTCGGAACAAATTCCGTTCCCGAAACCGGCGGCGTCTCCTATTTCAAATTCACCCGCACCGGCGAGATCACGAATGACCTTCCCCTCGTGGTTTATGTCGCTGATGACGACGAGGACGCCGCCCTCCCGGCCGATTTCACGCTCAATCCGCCCCTGCTGACTTCCGGGTCAAACCTGTTCACCTTTCCCGCCGGCACCCAAAGCGTCACGCTGACGTTTCAAACTGTCGCCGACTCGCAGACCGAAGTGGATGAAATCGCCACAGTGTACATCTTGGATGATCCCAGCTATTTTGTCGCGTTGTCCGGCACGGCCCGAATCAAGATTCAGGACGACGATCTCGCCGGGCAGCCCACCGTGTCCCTTGCCACCGTGACCCCAACCGTTCCCGAGAACGGCATGGATCGCGGCACGTTTCTCCTCTCGCGCGCCGGCAACACGCAGAATCCGCTGACCGTGTTTTACACCGCGGGCGGCACCGCCGTCGGTGGGACTGATTACGGTTCCCTGGCAGGCGTTGCGATCATTCCCGCCGGCGCGCCGTCCATGCTGATCCAGTTCAAAACGCTCGACGACAAACTGGTTGAACCCGCCGAAACCGTCAGCCTCACGCTCACACCCAACGCCGCCTACGCCATCGGTAATTCCTCCGCGCAACTCAGCCTCGCAGACGACGACGTATTGACCGTGACCATCTTCCCCACCGGCGCCGGCGCTGCGGAATCAGGCAACTCCGGCACCTTCACCGTGAAACGCGACGGTGACCTGACCGCTGCGCTCGTCGTCTATTATACCAACAGCGGCGCGGCCACGAGCGGCAGCGATTACACGCCGCTACCGGGCGCGCTGACGATTCCACCGAACGAAACCTCGGCTGACTTCACGTTGGCCCCGCTCGACGACGCGTTTCTCGAAGGCGATGAATCCGTGGTGATCACCATCGTGACCAACAGCGCTTACAGTGTCGGCAGTCCCGGCACAGCCCGACTGTTCATCCGCGACGACGAATTGGTCACCGTGAGCGTGGCCGTCACCGATAATCTTGCGACCGAACCCGGCGATAACACCGGCAGCTTCGTGATCTCCCGCGGCTCCGTCATCAACGGCAACCTCTCCATGAACCTCGCCATCAATGGCAACGCCATCAGCGGCGCGGATTATGTCCCGCTGGAAAATCCCGTCATCATCCCGGACGGCGCCAGCTCCGTGACCCTCGATCTGATCGCGTTTGATGATCTGCATCAAGAGCCCGACGAATCTGTCATCGTTACGATCCTCCCCTCCACGAATTACAATGTTGCCGCGTCCGGTCAGGCGGAGGCCACCATCGGAGATGATGATGGGAACAACGTTCCGGCCGCGGGCTTCAGCTTCAGCACTTCCGGCGCGGACGAAAACCAATCGCCTG
>ERZ1292630.2149-Hain-H41-02um-R3-2149-length-18559-cov-8_pt1 | contig 18559 bp, 18 predicted proteins | sample MGYA00564408_ERZ1292630 | MGnify/ENA primary metagenome ERZ1292630 (study PRJEB36523, sample SAMEA6512641) | groundwater metagenome | collected 2019-01-08 | study: AquaDiva: Metagenomics assemblies of 32 groundwater samples
GCTCGATTTCTACGGGCATCCCCGCCGGTCACAAAGGCGGGCTGGCACCGGGGGCGTGTAACGCCTGTCACACGACGACGGCCTGGATCCCGGCCACGTTCAACCATACCGGGGTGACACCAGGCACCTGTACGACGTGCCACGGGAAAACGTCGACCGGCATTCCAACGAACCACAAAGGCGGGACCAACGCGGCCGCCGCCTGCGATAGCTGTCACCGGACGACGGCGTGGATCCCGGCGACGATGAACCACACGGTAGTGTCGGCGACGCCCTGCTCGACCTGTCACAACAATACGGTGGCACGGGGTATCCCGGCGGGCCACAAGGGCGGGCTGGCGCCGGGCGCCTGCAATACGTGCCACACGACGACGGCCTGGATCCCGGCCACGTTCAACCATACCGGGGTGACACCAGGCACCTGTACGACGTGCCACGGGAAAACGTCGACCGGCATTCCCTCGCAACATAAGGGCGGCCCGAATACCGGAGTCTCTTGCGACAGCTGCCACCGGACAACGGGCTGGCGGCCAGCGACGATGAACCATACGATCGTGGCAGCTACTCCTTGCGCCAATTGCCATAACGGCACGTTGGCGACAGGGAAGTCCGGAGGGCATTTTGTGACCACTCAGTCGTGCAATAAGTGTCATGGGAATACGACTGCCTGGGCTCCGGTTTCGACATACATGCATACGACGCCCTATTACAAGGCGCATCGTTCCGGTACGTTATGCAGAGCATGTCACACCACGAACAACGAAGTCATTGCGTGGAAGTTCGCGGGCTACAAGCCGGACTGCGCCGGCTGTCACGCAGGTGACTTTAAGCCCACGGCTCACAAGAAGGTCGATTCACCGACGATCTACTACACGGTGGCTGAATTGAAGGATTGTTCGGGTAGTTGCCACTTATATACCAACTCGACGTTTACGACGATCAAGACAAGTCGTACCGGTCAACATAGACCTACTGGTAGTTTCTAAGTCCGCGGAAGGTCCTTTCCAAAGAGGGGCCTTCCGTACCGACTGATTCACACTCTATGGGAGCGTGCGTTGCGGGCTAGCTATTCAAGCAGGTTGCGACTTGTGACGTGGGGGCTGTTCCTCGGTGGACTGCTTGTATTTGCGTCCTTGGCAGCTCCGGGTTCTGTCTCTGCGCAAGTCCTCGACCGCATCGAGATCGTCGAAACCCCTGGCGTGGCCGAGATTCATATCATATTCAATGCACGAGCTCTGTACCTGCGACATACCCCTTCCGAAAAAGGTGATCTCATACGGGTCTTTATGGATTTTCCTGACCTGGACCGGTCTCGTCGATTCGCTCGAGAACTGGCGTCATCCCCTCCCAGTGATCTCATACCGAAATTTCAGGTCACGTTTCCTGATCAAGCCACCAACGGCCTTTCAATTAAATTTGAACGACCGGTTCGATTTCGGGTAAGCCAGCGGGATATTAGAAGCAGCAGTCGCATCGTGATCGCCGTGAAGCTGGACAAGCCTGCCATGCCATCCGCTCCGCCGCCAGAAGTGAAGGCGCCCCCCACCTCGAAGCCGTCAGCGGCTAGTGGATCCGCGCAGTCGTTCGATGTCCCGCCGTTCAAGCCGGGCATGGACATCGACAAATACGCTCTAGATCTCTTGGCGCTCGGGCGAGTCGCTCTCGCTGCGGAGGAGCATGAAAAAGCTGTCCTGATCTTTAACGCTGCTCTTAATCTTCCGCCGAACAAACAGTCTCGTGACTCGCAAGAGATGATTGGTGTGGCTCGTGAAAGAACCGGCGACATCGACAAAGCCAAGGCGGAATACGAGCACTACTTAAAGGTCTATCCAGACGGGGAGGGTGCTGGTCGGGTCCAGCAACGGTTGGTAGCGTTAGCCGACATGAAGATCGCCATTGCCCAAGGTAAGGCCAAGAAGCCGTCGAAAAAAATCGATGAGATGAGGGTCTACGGGAGTGTATACGAATACTATTATGGCGGGTATTCCCAGACGAAGATTACAGACAAAGTTATGAATAGCACGACGAAGTTCAACAATCAGGACCAGTCGTTGCTTCAGTCGGCATTCGATGTCACGGGGCGGTACCGTAAAGACGAGTACGACAACAAGCTCGTGGTGCGCGGTACGCAGTCGTACGATCTATTGGCAACTTCAGATGCGAGACGAAATATCAGTCGTCTCAGGGCCCTCTACTACGAGCACTCGAGTCAGGATTCGTACCTCGTCCGGGTTGGTCGCCAACCGGGAAACAGCGGCGGCGTCCTGGATTATCGCTTCGATGGCGCGTGGGTCCGCTACACCGCCGTCCCTCAATTCTTGAATGTGAACCTCCTCGCGGGCCAGCCTCGACAATTCAGCTTGACTTCCAATTACGTGCCCGACGATCCACGGAACTTTCGGGCCGACTTGAAGCGCTACTTTTATGGGGCGAATGTGGACATCGGTCCCATCGGGCAGGCCTGGAGCGGCAATGCGTACTATATCAACCAGATGGTCAATGGCGTGGTGGACCGCCGGGCAGTGGGGACAGAGTTACGGTACGCGGCCAACGGGAAGAATGCTTTCGGCCTGGTCGACTACGACGTGTCATACAAGGTTCTCAACGTGGCGATGCTCAACGGGAGCTGGGTGACCGAAGGGACCACCTATACCGTACTGGCGGACCATCGTAGAACGCCCTATCTGCAAACCACGAATTCGCTTTTCGGGACCCCCAATGCTGCGCTCGAGCATATCAATGCGGCCAATGAAAGTCTCTTGCGCGACCAGGCCAAGGCCGTGACCGCGACGAGCGATCTGTACATGGCCGGTGTACTCCATGCGGTGACGAAAGACTGGCAACTCGGTGGAGACGTCCGCCTCAATCGTATTTCCGGCACGAGCGCCACGAACTGTTTGGTCATTCTGCCAGGCACCAGCACCCTCTTCCTCAATCCGAATGCGATCACCGATGCGCCTTGTTCCTTGCAAGCGCAGCCTGGGACTGGCAATATCTGGAGCTATACGGCTCAAGCGATCGGGGCGAACTTTCCGTTTGAGAGTACGACCTTTGTGGCGAATGCCAGCTATATTACGAGTCCAGCCTACCGAGGGCAATCGCTTGCGCTTAATTCGCTGGCCCGTCTCGAACCACGATTGCAGTTCGATACCTTCGTTATTCTCTATCACCAGAAGGATAGTTTTAACGTGGAGTTGTATCGCGTGACTCCGACGGTTCGTATAGACTATCGTTTCTTCGACAGTTGGACCTTCGAGGCCTCAGGCGGGGTGGAGAAAACGCTGACGGATAGTTCGACGCAAAAGGACACGACAACGAGACAATTCTTTTTCTTTGGTCTCCGGTGGGACTTCTCTTAGTATGCTGCACGTAGACAACGTGAGTTGTCTCCGCGGGGAACGCCGCCTCATTACTGCGCTGAGCTTCACGGTACAGCGGGGCAGATTACTCGCGGTTACGGGCGAGAACGGGAGTGGGAAAACCAGCCTCTTGCGCATGCTGTGCGGCCTGCTGCCGGCGGAACAGGGACGCATTCTGTGGTACGGTGAAGATGTCCGTGCGTGCAAAGAACGTTACCTGGCCAGCCTGATCTATATTGGCCATCTGAACAGCCTGAAAGATGACCTGACGCCTGTCGAGAATGTCACGATCTCAGCACGGCTGGCAGGTGAAGAGATCTCGGAAGGAAAAACCTGTGAGGCATTGGAAGCGGTTGGTCTTGCGCGGCCTATTCACCGGTTGCCGACGCGGGTCCTGTCACAGGGACAGAAGCGCCGGGTTTCACTGGCGCGCTTGTGGCTGTCGCAACGTTCGCTCTGGATTTTGGACGAGCCGTTCGCGGCACTCGATGCGTCAGCGACCAGGCTGCTGATGCAACAGCTGCGGTCGCATCTCAATACTGGCGGTATCGTCATCGCCGCGACTCACCAAGAGATCGATGTCGGAGCCGATTGCCTCGATCAGTTGAGGCTTGCCGGATGAGCCAGCCCGGTATGCTCGCGGCACTGCGTGAAATCATCCGGCGGGATCTCTTGCTGGCTCTGAGACGTCGTTCGGATGTTCTGACGACCGTGATGTTCTTCATCCTGGTCGCCAGCCTGTTCCCCTTGGGCGTCGGACCTGAGCCGGCAGTCTTGCGGACGATCGCACCGGGAGTCTTGTGGGTCGCCGCGCTGCTGTCATGCCTGCTGTCGCTGAGTCGTCTGTTTACGGCGGATTATGTTGACGGGGTATTGGAACAGATGCTGCTGATCCCGCAGCCACTGTCCGTGTTGGTTATCGGAAAAGTCACGGCACACTGGCTCATTTCCGGCTTGCCGGTGGTGCTTCTCTCGCCGCTTCTTGGTCTGCAATTCGGTCTGAGCGGGGAGGTGTTGGGGATCCTGACCCTGTCGCTCTTGCTGGGCACGCCGACGCTGAGCTTCATTGGGGCTATCGGTGCCGCGTTGACCCTTGGGGTGCGTGGCAGTAGCGTGCTGATCGCACTCTTAGTGTTGCCACTGTTTATTCCGGTACTGATTTTCGGCGCAGGCGCGGTTACGAGCAGCGCATCGGGAATCGGCGCAGGCGCGCATCTCTCGCTCTTGGGCGCAGGCCTGTTACTGGCCGTCGTGCTGTCGCCCTGGGCCACGGCCACATCGTTACGGATTGCGCTGGAGTAAACACGACTATTATGGGTCTCGCTCACATCAATTGGTTCAAGTATTCCTCGCCGCAGGCCTTCTACCCGCTGGCCGGGCGTCTGACGCCGTGGTGTGCCGCCGCAGCAATCCTGTTGATCGGGGTGGGTCTCTATATCGGACTCTTTGTGGCTCCGACCGATTTTCAGCAAGGACAGTCCTATCGCATTATTTTTGTCCATGTGCCGGCTGCCTGGATGTCGATGTTCCTGTACGTGGCCATGGCCCTGTGGGCTGGGCTTGGATTGGGCCTCAATGCACGTCCCTCCTTTATGATGGCCCAAGCCATCGCCCCGACCGGGGCTCTTTTTACCTTTCTTGCGCTGGTGACTGGTGCCATGTGGGGCAAGCCAACCTGGGGGGCATGGTGGGTGTGGGACGCCCGGCTGACCTCCGAACTGATCCTCCTGTTTCTGTACGGCGGAGTGATGCTGCTCCGGACGTCGATCGACGACTCCCGCCGCGCCGATCGTGCCAGCGCCCTGTTCGCGCTCGTGGGAGTCGTCAACGTTCCCATTATTTATTTCTCCGTGCGTTGGTGGAATACGCTCCATCAGGGTGCGTCAGTCAGTATGACGGCTGCGCCAAAAATGGCGGCGACGATGCTCACCGCGATGTTGGTGATGACGTTGGGATTCTGGATGTACAGTACTGCCGTGATACTGGTGCGGATGCGTTGCGTGATTCTTGAGCGCGAGCGGCAATCCTCATGGGGAATGCCGCAGTCTCATCGGGATGCGGTGGAGGTTCACTGATGCAGTGGGGGAGCCTGTCAGAGTTTGTGGCCATGGGCGGGTACGGCCTCTATGTGTGGACCTCTTTTGGTGTCACCGCTCTCTGTATGCTGTGGGAAGTGCTTGCCCTGCGGCGGCGCCATGCAGCGGCGCTTGCGGGAACCAACGAACCAATTCACGACCGGTGAGTGGAACAACAATGAAACCCAGACAGAAACGTTTTGTGCTCATCGGGCTCGGCCTGGTGGCGTTGGCAATCGCTGCCGCCTTGGTGCTGAATGCGTTCCAAAGCAATCTCGTGTTCTTTTTTACGCCGACGCAAGTGGCCAATGGCGACGTGCCCCAGGGCCGCAGTTTTCGTATCGGCGGGATGGTCGAAAATGGAAGTCTCACGCGCGAGGGCGACGGGCTCACCGTCCATTTCATCGTGACCGACATGGCCAAACGCGTGCCCGTGACGTTCAAAGGGATTCTTCCGGACCTCTTCAAGGAGGGAAAGGGCGCGGTAGCGCAGGGGCAGCTCGGGGCCGATGGGACGTTCCTTGCGAGCGAAGTGCTTGCCAAGCATGATGAAAACTATATGCCGCCGGAAGTGGCCGATGCGTTGGCTAAAGCTAAGGCGGCTGGAGCACAGAGTAGCAGCACGTTGGTCGTGAAACCGCAGTAGGACACCACCTGTATGATTCCAGAAATCGGTCATTTTGCATTGATTCTCGCGCTCTGCGTCGCTGTCGTGCAGGGGACGCTTCCCATCTATGGTGCCGCGGTCGGGAGTTCTACCCTGATGTCCGTTGCGAAGCCGGCGGCGCGAGGGCAATTCATCCTGGTCTTGCTGGCCTTTTGTTGTCTGGGCTATGCCTTTGCGGCCAAAGACTTCTCCGTGCTCTATGTGGCAGCCACGTCGAACTCCCATCTCCCCCTTCATTATCGCCTCGCGGCCATCTGGGGCGCGCATGAGGGATCGCTGCTCCTCTGGACGTTCATTCTCACCATCTGGATGGTCGCTGTCACGTTTTTCTCCTCACATCTTCCGGAGGCGATGCGCGCGCGTATTCTCGGCGTCATGGGATTGGTCAGCGTGGGATTCCTTCTGTTCATGTTGACCGTCTCGAATCCATTTGAACGGCTGATCCCCGCTGCTGTCGATGGGCGCGACCTCAATCCCTTGCTGCAGGACCCCGGGATGGTCTTGCACCCGCCGATGCTCTATATGGGATACGTCGGATTTTCCGTGGCGTTCGCCTTTGCGATCGCGGCTCTGTTGGGGGGCAACTTGGATGCGGCCTGGGCTCGTTGGTCTCGCCCCTGGACGACCGTGGCCTGGTGTTTTCTCACGGTCGGTATCGCGCTGGGCAGCGGCTGGGCCTATTACGAACTGGGTTGGGGCGGCTGGTGGTTTTGGGATCCGGTCGAAAATGCGTCGTTCATGCCCTGGCTCGCAGGAACCGCGCTCATTCATTCGCTCGCCGTGACCGACAAACGGGGCGGGTTCAAGGTTTGGACGGTCTTGCTTGCGATCATGGCGTTCTCGCTAAGCCTCCTCGGGACGTTTCTCGTGCGCTCCGGCGTCTTGACCTCTGTGCATGCCTTTGCGACCGATCCCAAGCGCGGGTTGTTTATTCTGGTGTTCCTCGCGATCGTCATCGGCGGGTCATTGCTGCTCTATGCTTGGCGCGCTCCACGTGTCGGATTGGGTGGGGGATTCGACCCTGTTTCTCGTGAGTCGATGCTGTTGGCGAATAATGTGTTGCTGGTGGCGGCCATGGGGTCCGTGTTGTTAGGCACCCTGTATCCCCTGTTTCTGGATGCGCTGGGCCTGGGGAAAATCTCCGTCGGTCCTCCCTACTTCGACACGGTCTTTGTCCCGCTCATGACGCCCGCTATTTTTTTGATGGGGATCGGTCCCCTCGCCCAATGGAAGAAGGCGAGCTTGCCGGAACTCGCGATGCGGTTGCGCTGGGCATTCGGTGTCAGCGTCGTCACGGCGCTGCTGCTCCCGTTCGTCCTGGGCAAATGGACGCCACTGCTTAGCTTGGGGCTGTTGTTGTCCCTCTGGATCGTGACGACGACCATGGTGAATATCAGGGAACGGGTGAGCCATCTCGTCGGCAACAGTTTCCTGAGCTGTCTGACCGCTCTCCCGCGGGCCTATTGGGGCATGGTGCTTGCCCATTGTGGCATCGCAGTTTTTATCGTCGGGGTCACGATGGTCAAAGGGTTTGAAGTCGAGCAAGATTTACGAATGAATGTGGGTGAGACGGCGACCATCGGCGGCTATACGTTCCAATTCGACGGAGCTCGGGAAGTCAAAGGGCCGAATTATCTGGCCGCGCGCGGAACCTTCAGCGTCACCAAGGCCGGTCGAGAAGTCACGATGATGTATCCGGAGAAGCGGCTCTATTCCGTTCAAAAGCAAATGATGACCGAAGCGGCGATCGATTCCGGTCTCTTGCGCGATCTGTACGTGTCGTTGGGTGAACCGCTCGAGGATGGAGCCTGGAGCGTGCGGCTCTATCACAAACCCTTTATCGATTGGATTTGGGGCGGGTGCCTGATCATGGCGTTGGGCGGCCTGTTGGCCGTCAGCGATCGGCGGTATCGGCTTTCCTGGCGCCGGGAACGGCAAGAGGAGCCTGAGGCAATTCGATCACAGGAGAAGAGCGTGGCATGAAGCGGTTTCTCCTTCCCTTAGTCCTCTTCGCGGTTCTGGTCGGCTTCCTTGCGGTTGGGCTGACTCTGAATCCGCGCGAGGTGCCGTCACCGCTCGTGGGAAAGCCGGCTCCGGCGTTCACGCTTCCGCAATTGCACGATCAGGAGAAAACCTTTTCACCTGCCGACATGGCCGGCCAGGTTTGGCTGCTGAACGTGTGGGCGTCCTGGTGTGGCGGCTGCAAGGAAGAGCATCCTGTGCTCATGCGGATGGCGAAAGCCGGCGATGTTCCGATCTATGGCATGGATTATAAGGATCGTCGCGATGAAGCCCTGACATGGCTGCGACGACACGGGAATCCCTATCCTCTTATCGCTGTGGATGAAGCGGGGCGAATCGGCATCGACTATGGCGTGTATGGAGTGCCTGAAACCTACGTGATCGATAAACAGGGCGTCATCCGCTACAAACGAATCGGGCCGTTGGACGACGAGTTGGTGGCGAAGACCATCTTGCCCCTCGTACAGGAGCTTCGAAACAAATGAGATGGCTCGCACTCATTTTCTTACTCATACCCGCGCTGGTACAGGCCGAAGAGGCCAAGCCATTGGCCCAGAATCCAGTGGCTGAGGCACGCCTAAAACAGTTGGCAATCGAACTCCGATGCCTCGTGTGCCAAAACCAGACCTTGGCCGATTCGAATGCGCCGCTCGCAGAGGATCTGCGGCGGGAGGTCCGGGAGATGATCGCGAAGAACATGAGCGACCAGGAGATCATCGACTTTCTGGTGCAACGGTATGGCGACTTTGTGCTGTATCGGCCACAGTGGAAAGCCAGCAACATTCTGCTCTGGATCGGGCCGTTTCTCTTACTCGTCGGCGGTGCGACGGCGCTCGTGATGGCATTGAAGCGTCGTGGACAGGGGGGCGTGGATGCGCCGGTGACGGACGAAGAGCGCCGGCGAGTCGAGCAACTGCTGTCACAAGGGGAGAGACGATCATGACCCTCACATTTTGGTTTATCGCATGGGCCATGACACTGCTCGTGCTCGGCCTGCTCCTCTGGCCGCTGCTCAAGCGCCAAGAGGTATCGAAACAAGAAGAAGGAGAAAAAACGCTCTCGGTCTATCGCCAGCAATTTACCGAATTAGAACAAGACCATAAGAACGCTGTGTTGACAGATGAGCAGTATCAACAATCGAAACGGGAATTGGAACGACGACTGCTTGAAGAGACGGGGCCTGCCGAGTCAGCGCCAACAGCACAAGTGCGGCCGGTGAACAGCCGGGCGATTGTTGTCGCATTGGCGATCATCATCCCTATGATCAGTGGGTTGCTCTACTGGAAGTTGGGCAATCCGCTGGCGATCACCCATCCCAGCGCGTCTTCGCCGACCGCGCAAGGCGGGTCTGACTATGACCATCAGACGTCCGAGGGACTCGACGCGCTGTCGGAGCGGCTGAAGAAAAAACTCGAGCAGAATCCCAACGACGGCGCCGGGTGGGCACTCCTCGCGCGGTCCTATGCGGAAATAGGACGGCATGCCGACGCGGTGCCGTTCTACGAGAAGGCGATGAAGTTGATCCCCGACGATCCCCAGATGCTCGCCGATTACGCCGATGCTCTCGGCATGCTGGAGGGCCGCAAGTTGGCAGGGAAGCCGGAAGCTTTGATTCAGCAGGCCCTCAAGATCGATCCGAATCATGTCAAAGCTCTGATGTTGGCCGGGACCCTGGCGTTTGACCGCAAAGACTTTGGGCAGGCGGCGCAGTATTGGGAACGGGCCAGCGCCAACCTTCCGGGAGATGCGGAAGGCGAGGTCCGACAGGAACTGCTCTCGGCTATCGCCGAGGCCAAAGAATTAGCCGGCGGAAAACGGCCCATGGTCAAGGCGGTCGGTGGGGCGGCGCCGTCAACAAAGCCAGGCGGTCAGGCCGTCGCCATCAGCGGGACTGTGAGCCTGGCGCCGAGTCTCACAGGGAAAGGTGCCCCAACGGACACGTTGTTTGTGTTCGCGCGCGAGATGAACGGCCCGCCCATGCCGGTGTCGATCGTCCGGGCGACGAAACAGGATTTGCCCTTCACGTTCCGGCTCGATGACTCGACGAGCCCCATGCCCTCCAGAAAACTGTCTGACGTGGGCACGGTGGTGATTGTGGCCCGTCTGTCGAAATCTGGCGAGGCCATGCCGAAGAGCGGCGATTTGCAGGGCATAAGTCAGCCGATGAAACCTGGCGCGAGCAAGATCACGGTCGTCATCGATCGTGAAATTCCATAGCGCAGGGAAGCCCAGATGTCGCACTCGTATCTCACCACGCTCCTCTACCTCCTGCCACTGATCATTGCCCTGGTCCTCTATTATCGTCGTCACAGCAAGAGGGAAACTCAATTCAGCGCTTGCCTGGCCGAGACGGTCAAGTCTGGAGTTGCGGAGCCCCTGACGCTCCATCCAGTCATTGATGTCAATAAGTGCATCGGCTCAAGCGCTTGCGTAAAAGCCTGTCCGGAGCATGCGCTCGGGATCGTGAGAGGCAAAGCGGTGTTGGTGGAGCCAGATCATTGCATTGGGCATGGCGCCTGCGAGGCGGCTTGCCCCGTGGAGGCGATCCAGCTGGTATTCGGGACAGAGAAGCGTGGCATCGATATTCCACAAGTCAAACCGACGTTCGAGACCAATGTCCCTGGGATCTATATCGCCGGCGAGTTGGGTGGAATGGGATTGATTCGCAAGGGGGTCGATCAGGGGGCGCGGGCAATCGCGTCTATCCGGAAACACAAAGGGAGCGCCAATGAATTGGATGTAGTGATTGTCGGAGCCGGACCGGCCGGTATCTCCGCATCGCTGGCGGCCAAAGAGGCAGGATTGAGATTCGTGACGGTTGAGCAGGAAGACTCACTCGGTGGCTCGATTTTCCACTACCCGCGTCGGAAACTGGCCATGACGGCGCCTATGACATTGCCCATTGTCGGCAAGTTCAACAAGTACGAGATCAGTAAGGAAGAGCTGCTGACGTTCTGGAGTCGTATTACCGGTGATAACGACATCACGATCAATTTCACTGAACGGATGGACGCGATCACGAAAACGGGACGCGGGTTCTTGGTGAAGACGTCAAAGGATAGCTACAACACGAAGAACGTGCTTCTCGCCATCGGCCGGCGCGGCACGCCGCGCAAACTCGGCGTGCTGGGGGAAGAACAGTCGAAGGTGGTCTATCGTCTGATCGATGCGGAGCAGTATCGCGGGATGCATGTGTTGGTGGTGGGAGGCGGCGATAGCGCCGCCGAAGCGGCTCTGGCTATTGCTGAAGAGCAGGGTTCGACCGTGTCGGTATCCAGTCGAGGTGACGATATTCTCACGCGGCCAAAGGAAAAGAACCGGATGCGGCTGAAAGAATTCGCGACGCAAGGAAAGTTGAAGATATTTCTCAATACGAGCGTGAAGCAAATTGGGAAAGATACGGTGATGCTTGAGCAGGAGGGCAAGAGTTGTTCACTGAAGAACGACGCCGTGATCGTCTGCGCCGGCGGTACCCTGCCCACCCCCATGCTCAAAGAAATCGGCGTGATGGTCGACACCTACTACGGCACGGCTGTCCCGAAGTAGCACCGCTCAAGGAGGTACCTATGTGGAGTCGGATTATTGTCGCCGGTACGATTCTTTTGTCGATGACCGCTTGTGGGAGTTCACGGTCACTACCTGCGACACAAGACAAGTTACCTCAAATAGCCAAGCAAGGACCTACACTGTCCTCTCCAATTCAACAACTGCACAAGCAGGCTGAGAAGGGAGATGCTGAAGCCCAGTTCAACCTAGGTCTCTTGTACGATCACGGCGGGGGTGTGCCAAAAGATAAGCGCGAAGCGCTCCGTTGGTATCGTCTTGCAGCCTCGCAAGGCGATACGTTCGCTCAAAATGCGCTCGGTGACAATTACTGGGAAGGCACAGGTGTGCTGAAGGACGATAGGGAAGCCGTACGGTGGTGGCGGCTTGCGGCAGACAAAGGTTTTGCCCCTGCTCAACATAGCCTGGGGAAGCTACTCTCGGGAGGCGGTCAGGGCGTACCATCGGACAAAGTCCAAGCGTACATGTGGCTTGTGCTGTCTGCTGCCCAGGGTGACGAGGAGGCCGGCCTGCAGGGCGACATCCTTTCCAAACAATTGAAGCCCGCCGACGTGACGAACGTAAGGAAACTGGTCAAACAGTGGAAGCCCTCTAGAGCCAGCGCCACGGTCAACAAAATCGCACAGTAAATTGGGATAGCCTCCTACTCGTTTCTCCGCAGCCCCGTCTCCTCCAAGCGGGTTGATAACTCGATCTGCCGGCGACGAATTCCTCTGGCCGCAGCCCACTCATAAATACCCGTATCCGTCTCGCACCGCGACCTCGCAACATTGCAGCGAAACGGCATGAATTAGGACAGACTAGTTTTGTCGGCCTTCATGGTCTTCCATCTCCCATAAAGTGATGTTTCAACTGCAGACTAAGGCAATTCCGATGAGGCGATGGCGGAAGATGACTACAGACTCATCCCTGGAAAATAATTGGCGAGAAGGGGAGGACCATGAAGCGCGGTCTTGCTGTCAAGCTGGATCACCAGACCTCTAAACCCATGAGGGTCACAGTGTTGTCGCTCGGGTTGATTGTGGTGACATTCGTTTATCGTTCGGTCTCAACTTCGGACTCTCTTTCGGACTCTCCTCCAGATTCTCCTTCAACCTCCACTTTCGTCGCATTTACAATGCTGCCGACCAGCGAACCGTGCACCTCCAGATGGACACCAACTAAGATGTCGCTGCTGGTTCCACCTTCGAAGATGGTGCCGGTGTTCGTCTGCACATGCACGTTGCCGAGGTAGAAATCGCCCGGGGAAATAACCTGGGTTACGAACCCCTCAATCTCAGTGCCCTCACTATCCTCTGTGCCCAATCCTTCCGATTTCATTTTGGTGGCAGTCATCCGGACGCCGTACGGGCCGGAACCTCCGAGTGACACCTGGTTTCCTCGCACATCGACCAACAGGCCGTTCCAGGCGTTGTTTGAGGGGCTCGGGAGGCCTTTCAGCTCTGCATTGCAATAGTCGATGGTCAGAGATCCGATTGCGAACGTCTTGCGAGCGGCGTCGTGGTTCTTGATGAAGCCTTTGACCTCATAGTCGGGGGGCCCGGTTTTCAAGTCGATGAGCGTGCCAACGATCAACCCGTCTCCGGTGACGAATCCGCTCACTTCCACAAGATCTCGACCAGGCACGAGGTTCAGAACATTCTGTCCGGGTATGGTGGCATCGAGAATTGTCGCCGAAGTGATGGATACCGTCTGACCCAAGACGACGAGGCTCGACCCGTCCGGGGCCACCGACTGAATGATTCCCTCGACTGTATCTTCGTACGCTAGCGTGTTGGCCGTGCGTTGAGGAGGGTCGCTGGTTTCGTAGTTGTGGGTCAATGTGGCGTTGACGAGAACGACCATTCCTTTCTTGAGGTCGCTTTGGCTGCCGGGTTTCCCGTCGACCGTCATCGACGTCGTGCCGGTGTCGTATTCGTATCCGGAGACAAAGACGCTGCCGAATCCGGTGATTGGGCCAGAGGCCACTGAGGCCGTATTGCCTGTTCCGCCTATTCCTCCGCCAGCCTGAGGACCTGGACCGCAGGAGGCGAACGACCCGAAGATGACACTCAGGAGAAGAGCTCTGTAGATCGATCCGAAGGATCTCACGAAGCACTTCCCGGTTTGGAATCAATGTCTTCTTCGAATTGATAGACTCCCAGCCCCACGCGGACCCGTCCCGTGCCTTTTGACGAAGGATTCACATCGCGGTCTCGATGAGACAGCCAGCGGTCCAGTGTTTCCAGGAGTTCTTGCCCTTGTGCTGCAGCGAGGATTTGAAACTCTTTCGCCGCCTCTTGCGGGACGTTGTCGTACATCACTTTTCTCTGGAATCGAGGCTTGCTTGGGGCCTGGTAGAGGTTGTAATCGATCGTGGCGATGAGATCGGCAGTATCAGTGCCAAGAATGGCGAGTTTCTCAGTATCGCCTTTTTGCGGGATATAGCCTCGAGAACGAAGGCAAATTCGCCCATCTTTGAGCTCCTGGATGGCTCCAACGTGCACCAGTTCGTCGAAGATCGCGCGGACTGGCATGTCCCCACTGTAGCGTTTGACCAACGCACTAAACGACCCACGTTTGCCATTCAGTTCAAGCGGCGCGGGGTGTCCCTTCCCGTCACCGAAGGCCGGGTCTTTCAGCCACCCGCCAATCACTCTCGCGGCTCGGTTGTATTGCTCTTCCGGGGCTGTGTCGCGGGCTTCGGGGTTGGTCAGCAGCAGCTGGACCTCTTTGCGAGTCAGCCCGGTCAGAATGGCGATTCGGGAGATTGAGGCGTGTTTCCCTTTGACCCCACACTCGTCGCGGGCAACTTCAACATACGTCTGCTTGGCGAGTTCGAAGAAGGTTTTCGCCGAGAAGCCGTTCCGGAGAAAGAGCCGGACCAGCGGACGGAGAAAGGTGAGCGTGGCAGCCGAGAGGGCTTTCGTGTGGCCTGGTTTCACAGAATTGGGAATCTAGTCCCACGCCGAGTCTAAGTCAAGTTGGGCTAGCGGAAATTAGAACAGTCATGGACTTCAATGAGGAAAGGCAGCGGGAGGGGATAGACAGCGTTCTTACATCGCGCGGTCGGGTGCGCCATGGCAGGAGTCCGTTTTCGGCTCACTGTCTTCACTGCTGCGCTCATGGTGAGTCGAGGGTTGGCGGGCTGTGCGGCGGCAGCGTGACGGTGAAGACCGACCCCTTGCCGAGGGTGCTGGCTGCGTGCACGGCTCCCCCATGGGCTTCCGCGATTTCTTTCACAATCGCGAGTCCGAGGCCCGCTCCGCCTGACTCCCTGTCGCGCGCAGGATCACCCCGGTAGAATCGCTCAAACAGATGGGGCAGATGTTCTGGCGCAATGCCGGGGCCTGTATCCTCCACTTCCATCACCACCTGTCCGTCCTCCGGTCTGAGCCGTAGGGTGACCTCGCCCGCTGATGGTGTATGGGCCAATGCATTATCGAGCAGATTGATCAGCAGTTGTGTCAGTCGCCCGTCATCTCCCAGTATGAGCGGCACCGGGTGCGTCTCCAGCGTGAGTCGAACCTTGCGGTCTTCGGCGAGCACAGTCAGTTCCTTGACCAACTCTTGCACCAGCGGTTTTAACGACAGCGGGACCAGCTTCACGGGCGGGCGATCCCCTGCGAATTGGGCCAGCGTCAGGAGCGAGCGCGTCAAGGTGCTGAGCCGCTCAACCTGCCCCAAGTTGGTGACCAACGCGTTCCGATATTCGTCGGCGCTCCGGCTTTTGTGTAGCGCGACCTCGATCGTGCCTTTGATCACGGTCAGGGGAGTCTGGATCTCATGGGCCGCATCGGCTACGAACTGGCGTTGCCCCTCAAAGACTTTGTGCAGCCGGTCTAACATCGCATTGAACACGCGGGCCAAACGTTCAAACTCTTCGTACGGCGCATCCAGCACCATGCGTGTTTTCAGCGACGGGACGGAGATCTGTTCCGCGGTGGCGGTGAGGACTTCGACCGGTGTCAGCGCCTGGCGGGCGAGCCAGCGACTTCCAAGCCAGGCCGCCCCGACCATGGCCGCGGCTAAGCCGGCAAGCAGGAGGAGCAACAGGCGGAGGGTGTCCTGCACCAGACGGAGCGATGACTCCGTCTGAAGAATGTACTGCACGGCTCCATCGCGCGTGACGGGGAGCGAGATACGCCGGATAGGATCGTTATTCGGTGTAGCGACGGTGTCATAGACTGTGCGTCCGCGTTGGACATCGGCCAGCGATGAGGCCTCCAGTGAGGGGCGCACGACCACCGCCGCCCCCTTCCACATGACTACTCCGGTTGGAGCCAGGACCAGGGTGAAGCGGGCGGCTTCACGTAATTCGTGCTCCTCGTCGTCCTCCGACGCGGTGAGGGCGCCGGTCTTGGTTTCGACCCGTGTGGATGCTTGCTGGGCGAGGGCGAGCAGTTCGCTGTCGATATGGCGATAGAGGAGGTTGGAGAGACCGGCGTGGATCAAGACGGCAAAGGCCGTCAGGAGGACGAGCATGACAGCGAGGGCCGATCGGTGGATGTGAGTGCGGAACGCGACCATGCTTAGGCCTCCGGTGTTTTCAGGACGTACCCGACGCCGCGAACTGTATGAATCAGCGGAGCGGAAAACTCTCGATCGACCTTGGCGCGCAGCGCGCGAATGTGCACATCCACAATATTCGTCATACCGTCATAGTGGATATCCCACACATGTTCGATGATCGCGGTCCTCGTCAGCACGCGGTCTGGATTACGAAGCAGATACTCCAACAACGCGTATTCTTTGTTCGTGAGCGTGATTTCCCTGCCTGCCCGCCAGACCCGATGAGCGAGGGGGTCGACCTCGAGGTCCGCGACCGTGAGGCGAGGCGCGTGGTCGTTGCCCTTTCGCCTGATCAACGCGCGCACCCGCGCGAGCAGTTCGGCAAAGGCAAAGGGTTTGGTGAGGTAGTCATCGGCTCCCATGTCGAGGCCGGTCACCCGGTCCTCAACGGTTCCTCGTGCTGTCAGGAGCAGGATTGGTGTGGTGTTGCCGGCCACACGGAGTCGACGGCAGACCGTGAATCCATCGAGTTTGGGAAGCATGACGTCGAGGATGACGATGTCATAGGGCGTGGTGCTCGCCATGAGGAGCCCTTCTTCGCCGTCTTGTGCGAGGTCCACCGCATAGCGTTCTTCGCGAAGCCCCTTTTGGATGAACCCTGCAAGGTTCGGGTCGTCTTCAACAATTAAGATGCGCATCCTGGTCCCTCTGCCAGGATTCTAGTCTCCTGGCACGATCCGGGCAATCGGGTGTGAGGGCTGTTGTACCGTGTTGACGCCGGCGCCATGCTCATAGACGAGGTTTCCGCCTGTGTGACCGGTCGCACTGACGGCTACGAGTCCGGCGGTCGCCACCACCAGATAGGCGGCGAGAGCCCTCGTACTGAAGCGATTGCGAAGCAGGAGCCGGGATAGAAGCAGGATCGCCATAATCCCGAGCGTGAGGTAGGCCAGCGTTTCGTGGGTCTCGATGAGGGCTTCGGCGACGCCGGCTTTCTCCGCTGCTCCCTCAGCCTGGCCGCCTGCAATCGCGGCGACGATGCCACCCAGGAGCCCCAATCCCAACAGCCAGAGAGCGGCTTCGCGGAGACTGTCGCGCGTGAGGGCTGTACTGGCCACATCAAAGAGGACACTGGCGAACAGCAGCGCGATCGGGAAATGGACGAGCATTGGATGAAACGGGATAGTCATAGCCGGGTCTCCTTTGTCATGAGGATACACTGCGTGGGATCAGGCCGGATTCTTCCGGCCTGATCCCGTCGGAATCACTGCCGCGCTTACTTCTTGTGGCTTCCTTCGTGCTTAGCTGCGTCCTTGTCTTCTGAGACCAGGCCCGATTGTGCGTCGACGGTATACTCCAGGCTCTCCCCGCTGTTGCTGACCACGGTGACCTCATACTCGGCCTTGCCGTCCTCAGCTTCCAGTTCAGCTTCGATGACCCGGCCCGGGTACTTGTCCGTAACGGCTTTGATCGCCTGTTCCAGCGAGACCGCCGTCTTGGGGATGTTCTTATGATCCTTGTCGGCGAGTGCCAAGCCGGCAAAGGCGGTGAGAGAGACTGCGACACAGGCTGCCATGATGACCTTCTTCATGATGAGACCTCCTTGTTGAATAAAAGTGAACACGTGCTGCTCAGGTATGAAGACTATCTGGTCAACATGAGAGGTCTATGAAGCGAAGATGAAGAATTCTTCATCGAAGCCCGCTCTGTCGAAAAACTCCGTTCCCAAGCAAGGGGCAAAAGGGCATCTGTCTGCGGGCTTGAAAGAATATTCCTTGACGACGGGCGGAAACGACGGTATCCCCATAGCGCATGACACCGCCTTCCACCAGCCTGGCCTACGGATCGGTCATTCTCGCGGCGGTCCTCTGGGGCGGCTCGATTGTGGCGCAGAAAATGGCCCTCGGGTCGTTCTCTGCCGTCGAGGCATCGGTCCTGCGGGACATCGGCGGGTTGGCGATCCTCCTGACCACCTGGTGGTGGCAGGAAGGCACCTTGGCCAAACTGACCAAGGCGGATGTGCGCCTGTTGGGACTGCTCGGACTCGGCGTGTTGGGCAACCACCTGTTCATTCTCATGGGGCTCAACTATGTGAGCGGGGCCGTGGGTGGCGTGATCATCGGATCGAGTCCGGTGGTGACTGCACTGCTCTCGGCCCTGTTGATTCAGGATGTCCCGCTCCGTGCCGTCTGGATCGGCGGCCTCCTGTCCTTTGCGGGTGTAGGGTTGGTTTCCGTGGCTGGGTTTCAGGCCGCGGGCGATCAGCCGCTGCTCGGTAGCCTACTGGTCTTTCTCGGCGTAGTGAGCTGGGCTCTCTATAGTATCGGCAGCCGACAGCTCATGGAGCGCCACTCGGCCCTCACCGTCAATTGGACGACGCT
>ERZ1292630.2150-Hain-H41-02um-R3-2150-length-18556-cov-7_pt1 | contig 18556 bp, 10 predicted proteins | sample MGYA00564408_ERZ1292630 | MGnify/ENA primary metagenome ERZ1292630 (study PRJEB36523, sample SAMEA6512641) | groundwater metagenome | collected 2019-01-08 | study: AquaDiva: Metagenomics assemblies of 32 groundwater samples
TGTGAAGTCTTTGGTCCAGTCGTGAACGAGGCCCAGCACGGCTGGCGCCCCCAGCTCGGCAATCAAGTCAATAATCCACTGAGGGAGCGATTTGCCCAAAGCCTTGTCTAAAATGGACTCAATGTACTGATAGAAATCAATTTGCAGTTGCTGAAATTCCCTCTGGAACAGTTGTCCGTGAGCAAGTCCCATTTCGTACGGTGTGCCCCAAAGATGAACAACGTGGAACGTATCGTTCGTGGTTCCACCGAGGAAACGTTTTCCGTTGTCGACGGTTTTCACGAAGGTCGGCTTTCCGGTGAACGCTGGGTACTGAGAAACGTGGCCACTGCACCGAGGAGGAGGAGGTGCGGCTGCTGTCGCCACGCCCATTGTGATCAAGCAGGAGACCAATAAAATGGAGGCGGCGAGAAAGCAGACGCGCATTGCCGAAAAACCGAAGAGATAAAAATGTTTGAGAATGGTCTGTTGTCCCTTCGAAAACCTGTGGGAAACAACACTGCCTATTAACATGGATGTGAGGCAAGAAATCGACGCCGCATGATTACGACTGGGTCGTAGAAAATGGCAGGGGGCGGTTTGTGCCTTTGATCGGAGCGACCATTCCCTCCCCTCGGTCGCCTCCATTTCAACAAGAGTTTAGGGGGAAAAAAACAAAATTTGGTCGTCCGAAGTATTTCCTCACCTTCAATCGCCGTGTTGACAACAGCGGTGTCACAAATCTCACATGCGCACCACGACTTCGCCGCCGCCCATGCCGCCTCCCACGCAGCGCGTCGTCACACCGATAGACTTGCCGCGCAGTCCCAGCTGGTGGACCATGTCCACGACTTGCCGGACACCGGTGCAGCCAACCGGATGGCCGAGCGAAATGCCAGAGCCCCATTGATTGACCTTGTCGATGTTCAACCCCGCCACGTCCTTGAGCGCGCCAGCGACGACCGCGGCAAAGGCCTCGTTCAGTTCGAAGTAATCGACGTCGGCGATTTTCACGTTGGCGCGCTGAAGCAAGCCGGGGATGATCTTGAAGGCCCCTTCGCCCATGAGCTCTCGGGGAACACCGATGTTGCCAAACGAGCGAAGCTCCGCCAAGATGGGCATGCCAACGGCCTTCGCGTGCTCCTCCGTCGTCAGGACCAGTGCGGCGGCACCGTCGTTGAGTGAGCTAGAGTTGGCGGACGTGATCGTGCCTCCTTCCTTGAGAAAGTAGGGCTTTTGCTTCGTGAAATAAGCCATGTCGAGCTTCTTCGGGCCTTCATCTCGATCGACGACGACGCTCGTCTTTCCAGTGTCCACGGTGAACGGTGTGACGTACGAATACTTTCCGTCCGCCCACGCTTTGATCGCGTTGGCGTGCGACCGGCAGGCGATTTCGTCCTGCAGCGTGCGGTCAAGGTTGTACTTTTGCACCAGACGCTCCGTCAGCAAGCCCATCAACTCGCCCTTTCCCACGGTGGTGTCGGTGAGGGCGGCCATCAGACCGTCCACGAGCGTCACGTCGCCGTACAATTGGCTCTTCAGGCGGCCGGTGTACATGTACCTTGGTACATTGGACATCGATTCCACGCCGCCGGCGACGCCCACTTTGATTTCACCGAGCAACAGGCGCCGGGCGATGTCGTGAATGGCCGCGCCACCAGAGGTGCAGTTTTCGTGAATCGTCGACCCCGGCGACGTTTCCGGGCAGCCCGAAAGGTCCGAAATCGTTCGAGCGATGTTGGGGCTCCGGGGATCCTGCATGACCCATCCTAGCGTCGTGTAGTCGATCTTGTCCGGGGTGATCTTTGCCTTCTCGATGGCCGTCTTCACCGTGAAGAGCGCGAGGGGGCGGGGCAATACACTCGCGAGAACCCCACCGATGGCGCCGATCGGCGTACGCACAGCGGAGGAAATGACCACCTTGCGGGCCGACATTTATTCTTCGGGGTGATTTAAGTTGCTGTTCGTTTTTGGGTTTCACAATGGGCCGCGACCAACAATATTTCGACTCGCCAAAGACCGGTGCGAAACGGGATTGCAACAAGACGAAGCAGGTAACCAGAAATCGTCGGACGAGACCTAACTGCAAAACAAGGATCTCGCTCTCTACTCCACCTCCCCTGACAAGAATCTGGAACATCGAAAGCCGTATGCCAAAAAAAACCCTGCGAAACTACTCCGCATACGCATCGATGTCCTCCCACTCCTCGATATCACATGGCTTCACGGCCAAGATGCGAGGGGGAAGGATCGAAGCTGGCATTGCGGCAGTCGCGTGACGGCGGTCGGTTGGACCGGCGGGAGAAGCGGAGGAGGCCGTGGCTCCTCCCTTTTGGTGCTTCCGCCCTTTTTGCTGCCCCACAGAGTCGACGGCTGCTGCCTCTCCAGAGGTCAAGGTCGACGGCGCGACGAGCCGGAGCGTCAGCCTGCTATGCTTTTGGTGGGTACGCAGGTCCATCCGCGCCCGCCAGTCCGCATGCAGCGCTCGGGTGTGCTCATCCGAACCTGGGGCAAGGGTGGCATCTGGTGCAACAACTCCCCCGGTTTGCAAGGGGCTGCTTCCGCGAGCAGACAGAGCCGCCGTCGCCCAACGGCCTACCACTGCTGGCGCGGGAGGTCCGAATTCGACCACCTTGACCGTACCAAGACACGACAAGGAGGAGCCATCGAGCGCGACGAGAAACTGAGACACACTGCCCGTTGCCTGCGAAATGCTCACGCACGGCCACGCCCCCCCGCGAACTGGCATCACGGACGGAAAAAAAGCGACGGGATTCACCGGTTCGGACGATGGCGCACTCCTCGCGCGACAAGAGGCAACGACGGTAGGCGCTACGTGCGCGTCGGCGTAATCAGGGTGCACGAACGGTCGAGGGTAGTATCCCACACCACTCCCCGGTAGCGAAGGGCCTCTCGCAGCGGTCGTCGTGCTGCGAACGGAGCCTCCTCCGGCTTTGGGCTTTGCCACGATCGCGGGCAGAGCGTAGAAGTGCAACGTCCCCAGCGACGTCCCGACGGCCGCCAACGAGCAGGTCGGGTGAAAGGCGATCGAGGTCACCGTGGAGATGGTCATGCCACGGGCAAGACGATACAGCAGAACCACCGACGTGCGAATGGTCGATGTGGCGCCGCCCCCGCTAATTGGCTCCGGGGAGGTGCGTGCAGCGAGCCCTGCCACAACGTCGCGCACCGTGCCGCCTCCTTCCGGCCACGACAGAATTTGAAACACGTTGATGGAGGTGCCTTGCGTCGACGCGGTGGCGAGCAGCGACCCACTTGGGTCAAACGCCAGGCACTGCAACGCGTGGTTGTGCGCGACAAAGGACGCAATGTCAGTGGACGCGTTCGCGCTGCCGCAATCCGTGACGGCGACGACTCCAAGGTGAGAAGCGTCGCGCTGTTGGCTGTTGGCGCCCCCGGGGTCGTCGCTGGCTCGCAACGCAGGACTGGTCCCCCAAATCGCCTTCTTGGCCATGCCAATGCCATCCAGCACCGACTTCGCCACTTGCTCCACAGCCGATTCCGATTTATTCACGGACACGGTCGTCTGGACATGGGCACCGCTCTGGGGATATGGACCACTGGCCGAGGTGATGTCGTTTGATGGCTCTTCCGCGGTCCTGTTCGGAACGGCCGATAGGTCAGCGGCGGCAGGGGGCAATGCGCAGAGGGGCGGCGGTCCACCCGCGGCCCCGCTGTTGGGGCTTTTCGTTCCGGCGGCTCGAGGTGTGGCGCCACAGTATGCGAGCCATCTCGGCGACGCTGCGACCACAACGCCGTCCGCGACAATGCGGCGAAGAACTCGGCACTGTGGTAATGATTGGGTGACCGATTGCCTTCCCGCCACTGTCGCCGCGGAAGCCTTGAATGCCGTTTGCATCAGCATATATTGCCGGAGGTCGGCAATGTCGACGATGGTGATTTGGGCATACTCCTTACTGACACAGGCGATTTGCCGTCGTGTGGCATGAAGAGTGGCGATGTCCAGTCCCGTGTCGACCTTCGCGAGCAACGTCCACCCACTTTTCGGAGGCGGAGGCGGCGGCAAACTTTCCCCCGCCGTCATCGACTGCTTTCCAAGGCGAGAAGGACTCGTCTCATGCGATGGGGGAGGCACTGCAGGACTTGCGGGCGACACCGGCGCAGGTGGCGAAACATTCTTGAGAGAGTTTGCTGTCGCGTTCCCATTGACACCACCACCTCGTGCGTAGATGCAAAGGCTGGGTCCGACGGCGGCGGCGATCACGTCGGGATGGAGGCACAAGATGTCGCTGATCGTTCCTCCTGCCAGCTGTGGCGTCCCATTCATCGTGGTGGTGTCGGCGATGCCGATCGTCGACGATGCCGCATTCGCGCTGTTGGAGGCGAGGAGGTCCATTTCGACTAGCAACTCGGAGACGATCGCAGAGGAGAGGGCGGCTACGCTGCTGCTGCTGGTGGCCTGCGCGTCATGGGCGGAAGAGGTCGCACCCGCCTTCATCGCGGAGGATGTAGCGGTGGCGGCTCCATCTCCGCGCGGGTCACCACGCGACGCGGCAAAAGAATCAAAATCGTCGTTGCCGTCTGCCGCTGGGACGGATTCCACCTGCTGCGGCGGACGGCTGCCAAGGGCGTGAGAGGCCTGGACCGCTTTGGTGTGGTGATCGGCCGTTGGCAGCCAGGGTCCATTCGCCACGGCGAAGCATCCGACTCCGCGTTTTTCCAAAGTAAACGACACTGTCGCGGCAACGGTCAGCCGGTCCAGGGCGAGCAACGCTTCAGCGTCGACGGCGGCAGCATGCGCCGAGGGCGATGACGAATCCAATAGCTTTTGCATGCAATCCCGATCCCAGCTGGCGACCCAGCCATTCGTCGTCGGAGCCAACAACTTCACCGACTTAATTCCTAAAAGTGCTGCCGCGCCAGTTTCATCGCGTGGATCGTAGTGAGCTTCGGTTTCAAACGAGACGCCCCCGCCGGGCCCTCCCGACTCATCCGTTCCGAATTGACTCGGGTCATGATCCCCCACGACGTCCAACAATTGATTCCGTTGACGCGCACTTGAATCCTGCGAGGATGACGACGACGACGCCATTGCCACCCCCGCGGTGGTGCCACTACGACTTCCCACCCCCCCTCCTCCCTCGCCCGTTCCGCCGGTGCCGCCGCCGCCGGACACATTCATGTGGACCATGGTGTAGGCGGCATGCACGAGGTGCATCGACGCCTTGCCCACGTCACGGGCGTAGTAGTGCGTTGCGTTTCGAACTGTGGGCATTTTCTCCGCGACGGCCGCCGCCCACGACGCCAGGCGAGTGGTGATGTGGGGCGTCGTGCCTTCCTGGGCTTGACGAGCCGCGAGAGCGTACTGCTCCGCTTCGGCGGCGGCAGCCTTGTGCTGGGCGGCGATCGTGCCAGCCATTCCGAGAAATGGTTGAGATGGATTGGTCTCACAACTCACAAAAAAATCAAATGTCGGTGCCAATTCATCGGTCAAAAAAAGTACTTCGAGGCAAAAATGGGTGGCGTTTATTTTTCGCTTCTGAAAAATCTACGGGGGGAAAAAAACGGGGAAATGTGTTTGTGCGAAGTGGGCGAGCAGAAGATGTAAACGGGTAGTTGGTGCGAGAGAGAGATTTGGTCTATGGCTCACGATGTGTCTGCGCGCCGATCCTCCAGTCTATGTGAAGATGTGCTCATCGAGAGTTTTGATGTCAACGGCGGCCGTAGTAGGATTCTATCCACCGGACGGAAAAATGTGGGGAACAAAACGCAACCTGAGCCATGGCCGTTTCAAACGCCCAAACAGTCAAGCTCGGCCCAAAAGCGGGAAAATGGAAACGATAGGGCTGCGATGTGATCGTACCGTGCCAATCCAAATTTGTTTCGCACGGTCAACAGAGGCTGCTGCGGTGGAGTTGACACGGGCTGCTGCCTCAGCGACTCCACCAGCGACGTCGGTCCGTCAGGAGTCCCCACGACTGCTGCAGCAGTGTTCGGCCGCGCACTGGCCGTGACGTTGGGTGCGGCGCCATCCGCGAGGAGTCGTGGTGGTGGTTGCATCATCGGAGGCGGCGGGAGCACGCCACCGGGTACGGTCCGCTGTGGCATGGAGGTTGGTGGAGGTGCCGAGGACGTGCGGTCAGCGGACCAAGACGCCGGCGCGTTGTCGGCTATTGTGGTCGGCTGCTCGTGCAGCTGCTGAAAGGCACGCACGACGGCCGCGACGAGATGTCGCATGCGGGCCGACAGCGTCCGCAGCGGTAGGGTCCCTGACACCGCGAGCATCCATCGCGAAACATACGCGATGGCCTTCGCCAAGTGGCTCGGCATTGCCTCGCCGTACGTCGTGACAACCAGTAACGTCTGCGCCACGTAGTGCGCCAACTGACGCTGCGCGGGCGTCACCGTGGGATCCTGCTCCGCGAGAATGCACTCCAAAAAAGTGTTGACGGTGGGGTACGTGACACGGAACTTCAAGACGACGAAAACGATCCTCTCCATTCGGTAAATCTCCGAGGGAGGGCATTTTTTCCCCGCCAGCAAGGACAGCTCGTCAATCGCGGGTGGGTATACCTCCTCGTATTTCGACGCGAGCATGAGACAACCGAGCGACAAAAGCTGCAGCTCCTTGCGCGGAAGGCGCGGCTGCGTGGAGAGAAACCGATCCATCAGAACCGTCGCGAGGTGCACCGTCTCGTGCTTCTGCTTGAACTGTGAGGCGACGGCGAGGAGCCAGTCGACGAGCGCCGCGCGCATCCGCGGCGTTACGTCGCCGTGCGGTCCAAACACGGGCGGCCACGTGAGCGTATCCTCGGCTTGCAAGAGCGCGTCGATGTACGTGTCAAAGTGCTGATGAGGGGCGCATCGGTCTGCGAATGACACCACCGCAGGGGCAGCTGCTGTGGCTTGGCATGGTCGCGGTCGAATCTCGCCGACCATGGAGCTGTTCGAGTCGTCGCCAGGAGGATGGGCGAGGATCTGCATTGGCCACACTCGGCGCAGCGCGACGTAACTCGCCTCGAACAACGTGGCGCGTCGGGGGAGTGCCGCCTCGCACGTTGGCGCCGCCCTCGTCTGAGTGGCGTCGTGGGTTGGTGATGCATCCGCGGGGATGAAGCGGTGGCGGTGGGACTCAGCCGCAACGCGTCGCAATACCTCAGAGGCGGCAGCTTTCCCCTCCGGACCCAACTGCCGGATCAACCGGCGCAGCTGACGCATCGCCTCATCGGATTGGTCATCCGCGTCGGACGCTGTACCGCGTTTGCCCGCGGCTTGGCGGGACTCACCCGGGCTGGACTCGTTGGAGCCTGGCAAGGCGGGGGACGATGCGGTGCCGTCGGAGTCAGGGGGGCTGGACGGTGATCTCCCGCAGCCGTCGTTTGGTTCTTCGTGATTCCGTGCCGCCATCGGGGATCGCCGCCGCATTTGATGCGATTCGCGGCCGCGGCCCTCTTCATCGTCGTCCACCGATCGAGGACTTTTACACATCACGCGGCGGGGGATTCGCGACGACGGCTGTTGAGCGCCGATGGGTCGCGCGCTCGTCGCTTGCGAGAATTGCAGCTTCCGGGTGGGTGTGCTCACTTCCAGACTTAGTTCCAGCGCGCGCGACACGCTGCGGGACGCGTCGTCGCAAGGTCCCCCCGTCCAAGCTGCGACACTCCGCTCTTCTTGCTTGCGGTTGCCATTCGCGTCAGGACTGTTACCGTCGGCGGGCTGTGGTTCTTCACCGCCACCGTCGTCGTCACTGTCGTCCCCTCTTGCGACCACGTCGTCGTCGTACAGTTCCAGGTCACCAGCGGCTTCCCCTTTCCCATTCCAGTTGTCCAAGGCGTCGCCCTCGCCTCCACCCGCAGTCGCCGTTGTCGTGTCGTCGCCTCCCGCGCTACTGGGCGTGTGGTCGTCCGGAAAGGTGATGTGCGTGTTGGTGGAGGCCGGACTGCGACCTTGTGATGGGGACTCCACGGGGGAGCCCACCGCACCAACGAGCGCGGCGGCCGCCAAACCACCACCTGGAGGGGCCAAACACTTCCTCGGAAAGCGCGCTCGCCGGTGAAAGCGACGGTGCAACTGGTCTAGACGCTGCTGAAACTCGCGCCAGGAAGCCTCCCATCCTAGCCGACAACTGTGCTTGAGCTTTAAAATGTCCGTGACGATACGTGCCATGGCTTCGTCCGCCGCCGAAGCCACCGGGACGGCGGCAGCCGACGGGGCAGTGATCGGCCGTACCGCAACGACATCGCCACTGGAAGCCGCGGCAGAAGCCGTCGGATCACAGAAGACCTTCCGCGAGGGCACCGATCCACGGGACGTTTGCGGTCGAAGGTGCTGCGCGCGAGAGGTGCAGGCGGTCATAGCCGGCGGCGGCGGTGGACCATCGTGCAAGGCCGGCGCACCTAGTCGTGCGGTGGTAAGAACAACTCCGCTGCCGTCACCGCTCGAAAAACTGGGAACAAGTCGCAGTCGCCGCTCTAAAAACGTAGCGAGCTCAGATGGCAGGTGCGGATAGAGACCGCGAACGTATGTCGGCGTCAGTAGCTTTGGTGTGACAGCGAGGCAATGCCGCATCGCCGTCTGCAAGTCCAACAACCCCATGCGGCGAGTAGCGGTTGCCGTTGAGATCGGTGGGGAAATCCGTCGCGCCGCCGCATCAACGGCGACGTGGTTTGCCGCCGCAGTGGCCAATTCGGGGCGTAGATCGATGATGGCTTCCGTTGCAGAGATGCGCGGCGGGGGAGGGGGCGCATAGGTGCTGTGGCATCGCTGCTGCCGACCAGGTGCGGCTTCGTCGTCGCACGATGAGGGTTGCCTATTCGTCGCGTTGATGACGTGAGGCTGTGCCGGTTGAAGGGGACCCCCACGACGGCTCATCTCGAACCAACCGCCACACGAAGCAAACCACCGCGGATGGGAAGGGGGGAGCTTCAAGAGGGGATGATGAGTGAAGTGTACCATGCAGTTGTTTTTCGCCCCACCATTCAGAACGACGAGGGAATTCCCATCTCATCGGGAAAGTACCGATTGCGGGTCAAATGAGGGTCTCCGTGACCGACCCATCGGAAAGAAAACCCGCTTTCTCTTTCCTTTTGTAAAGAAACAAAAAGGACGGAATGGTCTCGGCGACGGTCTTGAGATGGTTGGGGGTCTAACCCGCGAATGGCAAGCCGATGATGCTCACCCACTGCGCCCAGATGAGCCCGGCGTCCACGTCGAGCACCACGCGGTCCATGTCGGCGTCGTTCGACGTGGTCGAAACGTTAGCCGCCTTTCCCAGGCGGCCTGTTACGGTCCAGTCGTCAGGTGCGACCACGACCGTCAGCCTGCCCTGGTTAATTTGAGCCGTGCCGCGGACCCTCCAGTCGACCGCCAGCGCGGCAGTGACCACGTCCCCGATGCTTTGCACAGCAGGGTTGCTTGCCGCGGTGGGATTGCGGCGCACGGCGTCCGCCATCGCCGCGGTGACGTGCAACATGGACAGTGGCCGCCCTGACCTCGCAGCGGGATCGGCCGCGCTGTTCACAAAGTAGGCCGCGGGATACTTCGGCGTCACAGAGGGTAACAAGGCGGCGAGAGGCGCCCAAACGGTGCTACTACTCAGCGATAATTTCATTCTCGCCTCCAACAGCGTGATCAGTGTGGGCAACGCCAAGTCGTATGTAACAGTCCGCGCCGCATCCGCATCCCAGAAAAAGTTGGCCTCCGAGACGGTGTTCTTCGCTACGCGCGTCAATAACGAGACATCGCCAGCCGACAAGGTGCCGCCCGACATGACTACGCGTATGAGTTTCTTGACGAGTTGAGGGCGCGTCAGCAGAAAAGTCGCCACGTCGGTCAGCGGCGCCAAACATACGAAAGTCACGGACTGATCCGGCGATGCAGTCAGTAGGTCCGACAGCGGCTGCTCGAAAGGCAGAGGCGGGCCAGCAAGATTGGAGGGTGGGATGTCAGTCGGCGTCCGCGCACCTGACAACGCTTGGCGCAGAACCGCGGACGCGCCGTAGATGGCGTCCGCTTGGAGCAACCGTGGCCCGTCAAGCCACGGGCGGCCATCGCGACACGTTGCGTTTCCTTGGTCGCGGATCGAATACACATTGCCGACACCAACGCGGAGGCGACCGACCGGGCCCGCCCCTCCGAACAACGCGGTCAGCGCCAGAAAGTTGACCACGTTTTGAAACGCGCCACTCAGATGGGTCCGCCCGACGCCAGTTACGACGACCATTTGAAGGTTGACATCACCGCGGCGCAGGAGATACTGCAGGGCATAGAGATCGTCGAGGTTCCCGTCGACGAACGCGACGACGGAGGATTTCGGCACCGACGCCGTTTTCGCGGTCGACAGAAGAAAGAGCACCAAAATGACGACGAAGACGGCGGCGCAAAATGCAGAAGCGAATTGAAAGATCGTGCCCTTTTGGGACTGACTGAGCGCGTCGACGCGCTGCATGAAAGTCGGGTGCTGGTGTCCGCTGGGTGCGGAGGCGGCCCGGGTGGAGTCAGCTGGAACGCCACCGGCAGGAGCACTCGGACGCCTTGACGCCATTTGAGTGTTGTGCGAGAGAAAATCGTTTCGTAACCCTTTGAGTGGTTATCAGTCGACGGCGGCAATTCTCTTCGGGTTGTCGCTTCGGTTGATAGAGTCCGACGTTGCTCCACCGTTTGCGCGCGCAGAATCATGTTTTTCTCAACACGATGTCGATCCGGGTTTCCACAACCCAGGGAGCAGTAACGCCCAAGGAGGGCGGTAAATGGCGCAGCAGTGAGCAAAAAAAAGAAAAAGAAACCACAAGGTGTCGTAGGACGACAAGACCCCGGGACAGAGCCAATCGTCTTTCGCCCATCCTTCCCTTTTCTTTTTCCATCAAATTGGAGGTCTGGGGGGAAAAAACCCGCCTCCGCCAGCGATATTCCGGTCGCTGAGAGGACATGCAACCGCTAGAGTTTGGCAACCCGACTGCGCCAGAAGTCTCCTAGTAGACCCGTGGCAACGGTGACCGCCTCGCCGGCGACGTACACCGTCTGCCCTCGCACGTCGATGGCCAACTCTCCGCCCCTCGGACTCGGCTGCAGGGCGCGCAGCGTCGCGTTCGCGGCGCCTTGGCGGGCCGCGGTGGTCCAATACCGCGCCAACAGCGCGTGCGACGCACCTGACACCGCGTCTTCGAGGATCCCAATTTTTGGAGCAAATAGACGTGACACGAAGTCATACTTTTGCAGGCGTTCGTCGTCATCGTCGCCAACAGGGATCGGGGTCGCTTTGTCACGTCCTTCACGAGGCCGCAGATTGGGCACCGCTGTAATGGTCACTTTCAGAAAATCGTCGCGCAGCGCGAGCAGCTGATCTTTGTTGGGTTTCGCGCGGATGACGGCCGCGACGGATTTCAAGACGAGAATGATGTTGGAGGAGTGAACATGGGTCAGCACGTGGGCAACGTCGAACGTCTCCAGACCGAGAGCATCAACGTATGGGCGGAGCTTGTCCACGCTAAAAAGGGGCACCGGGGCGGTCAACAACGCCCCTGCTGCCGGAGCCGACGTCACAGCGGCAGGAACGCTTTTCGAAGTAGGCCGCTCGACATCGTGAACGACCACGGCCGACGGTCGCAACACCAACACGTATTCCGACACATTGCGTCGGCGCCGGCGAATGTTGGCCACTGCACCGTTTTCGCACGTGAAGAGAAATTCGTCGCGGGTATCGCCATATGACGTGGTCAAAATGTGCGCTGCTGCCAACAACGCGTGGCCACAAAACGCGGTTTCCTTGTTTCGGGAAAAGAACCGAACATGGAAGTCGGTCTTCGGTCGCGTGGGCGGAAACACAAAAACCGTCTCGACCGTCGACAACTCGGACGCCACTTCTTGCAGAATCGTGGTAATTTGACCGGCATTGCGTCCCGACAGCAGCAGCGTCCCTGGCTCCGTGACGTCGCCCGTCGCGTGACACAGCATGCAGACCACGGCCGGGTTGCCCTTAAACGGCTGCGACGTGAAGGCGTTCACCATGTAGAACGGGATGCCATCGCCCCGGAGCAGCCGTCGTTCACCAGTTGACATGGCCATAGAATGAAAAAACTACAGTAACCAGTGACGATACAAAAAAGACCACACCACCGATTGAGGAGGAGCATTTCCAACCACCTCTTTCTCAATGGGAAAATAATGAAGGTACGAAACGACTGGTGTGATTTTTTTGCGGAGGGGGGTGGAATCATGCGCGTACTCTGCCACGCAGGAGGAGGTGTACAAGGGGCACTTCGACGGTCTCTGTGTGAGTGAGTCGATGTACAGTAGACTGTAGGATGGGCTCGATGTTTTCCGCGATCGCCTACCCCATCAAATCTTGCTCTCTTTCGTCCCCGTCAAACAAAGTGTCAGATCATCAGAAGAGACTGGTGTTGACATCGATCGACGAGACGAGAGAAAATGACATTATTGTGCGTGTAGTGTGGATAGAAACGGCGGTGGATCTGCGAGAGATACAGTGTCGCGAAATGATATAGCTTACCGCCGGAAGCTGGGCAGCAGCCTCATGGCATCGTTTCCGTCCACGGCGCCGACGACGTTGGGTCGCTGCCGCAGGAGTTCCTCCGTCCTTTCGGGGGACACGGATGACGTCGCTCCTCCACTTCCGCTGCTATTGGACGCGACGGTCGTCGCGTGAGACTCGGCACGGAGGGGCGAAGCATCCGCAGCACTGAGACCTTTACGCGCGGCGGCGGTGCTGATAAAGGCGTTCCATCCTCCATGGTGGCCGCGGTGCCCTCCGCGGCTGGGCACCGTGGATGGAACCGCCACCCCTGATGAGTCGTCCGCCGCTGAATTCAACTCCCTGCGTCGAAGGGGTTGCCCCCCTGCCGCCGCCTCCTCCTCCTCCTGTTCAGAAAGACGAGGATCATGCTCATCGCCCCGGTCAATGCCGATTTGCGGCGCTGGAGAATTACCGCGTTCCGGCGTGGTCCCGTCTTGCGGGCTGTGCATGTCGAACAGTCGCGTCGCCCCCGGAAGCACTCTTGTGGTCGTCCACCCCAGGTGCTTGCGATGGACGTCTAACTTGTAGAAGGTCGCGAAATCCCACGTGACGGTCACGTACCATGCCGAGGTCAACTCTCGTCGCCCCCTTGTGGGCGACGCCCCATTGCGGCGCCGTAACTCGGGTGGGACCACCGCGTGTCGAAGCGGCTCGGTGCCGATATGCCTCGGAGGCGACGATACGGCTGATCGTGATGCCACGGCCGCGAAGGTCGTCGCGGATGGAGGAATCGAATCCGGAGGCGGAACGAGTGGCCTTTGATGGCCCATGATCCATGGCGGCCGGAGCGACGACGACGATGGGGAACTTTGCAACGCTGTGACCAAAGGCAACGGCGGCGTTCGGACAAGGGGAGCCGCCGCCCTCGACGACATCACGGGGGGCGACGCGACGGCCGTGAAGGGGGAAGCCGGTGGCGACCCCTCGTACGGCTGAGCGGGGACATCTTCAACGCTGAAAATGAATCCCGGACCATCGCGCGCGGAGTCAGGAACGACTGGAAGCTCGTGCCGACGCCAACTCCTACCTCGGAAGTCCCAGGACCACAAATCGTGCGTCACCCTTGGGGCCGTCGTTGCATCGTCTAGCGTCACACCTCCTAGAACGAAAAACTCGGTCAACGCGACCGCGCAGGGCGCCGAAAACCGCTCCCGAGGTGAAGGATTGAGATCGAACACATGCGCCCAAGAAAATGCCCCAATGTCGAAGATGTAGACACGGTTGCTCGGCTCCGCCGATGGGAGGCTATCCACATCGCGACTTATATCTAAGCGACAGCTCAATCCCCCAAACAGAACCAAGTAGCGTTGATCGGCGGTGGCCGCTGCGCTATGATGGGACAACATGGGATGCCCAGGGGCCGACGAGAGCCACCGTTTGCCAACTAAATCGAACGCGAACATGTCGAAGAAGCCAAGATCCACTGCGGTCCTCCACTGCCGCACCGTGCTTTGCTCATGGGAGCCGCCGTGGACAAACATTGTGTTGCCGACGGCAACCGCCACGTGAAACACGCGCGGACTCGGGGCGGGCGCGTCGACGACCGCATCATGGTAGTGACGGGGCGGCGAAGGGTAGTGATTGAGCGGCGGGTCATACGAGCCGCCGGAATGCCCATCGTCCAAGAACCTATCAGAGTCGCCACCGCCGCGAACCGTGTGGTGGTCCGCGGTGAGAGTGGCTGACGCCAGCGACACGGAACGATGAACCAGCCGCCCGCCGACGACGACATCCCCAGCATGGCTGCTGCTTGTCGGCGGCGGCCACAACAACGCCCAAGTCATGGTCACTAAGTCGAGTCGGTGCACCTCAGCGTCACAAAGTAAACCTCCGCCACGGCTGCCACCGAAGACCACGAGGCCGTCGTTGGCCACCACCGCCGTGTAACCATGGCGTCGCGACGGCAGCTGCCCTTGACAGCGGTGCTGCGTCGTGGCGGCGGCGGCGGCCACTAGCGTCACGTGCTCGGGGTCGCGGCCGTCGTATAGGACGAGCGATGCGGCGGCGTTCCAAAACGCGGCGGTGACCATCGGCGCCGCGCCATCCCCCAAGCCATGTGTCGGAGATCCCGCGGCCGTGAAGTCGTCACGGCGGAGGCCGCTCGGCGCCGCTGCGGACGCCGCGGAGGGCGACCGACCCTGACCCCCTCGAGAATGGGCCCCTCCGGCACCAGCGTGGCGGTGAGGGGAGGCGCGCTCCATCGAATCGTACAGTCTCGATGGGAGCGGCATAGAACAGTTGAGGGGGGCGTTGGGTCGCGTGGGAGAATGACGGTACTTGACTATGTCAAAAATGTGTTCAAAAACGCATTGTTATTTTCATATCGCCTTTGGTCGACTTGGATGATGTAAAAGCCGGGAACAAGGGAAACAACGCGATGACCGACCCGGTGACAGAGCGCACGCGAGTTCATTGCGGCAGCCGACTCGTCGCCGCACCGACGGGGGCGTGGAGCCTTGTGCATGGGATTCTCACTTCGACAATATCCAGTTGTATCGATGGTTCATCATCGTCGCCGTCCTCAGCGCTATCGTCGGCGTTCGTGCCGTCTTTTTGGACGTCAACATTGCCCTCCCTTTCGACGACCGCGCTCGGTTGCGGCGCTTCCTCTACGGCGGTCGCTGCCTCCGTGGCCCGTTTCCGACTGTCCGTTTGCATCTTCGCCGAAGTCGAAAGAGGAGGCGTCGCGCCTTCGTCACCCACGGCCTCCACCTTTAATGGCTCGGCAACGATGTGCCGCCTGGCTTTTCGCGACGACGGTTTCGGCCCTCCATTGGCGACGACCTTTTTCCCTTTGTCGCTTCGTTTCGACGCTGAGGCCGCCGCGGCGGCATTCCTTCCTCCCCCGATGTCCACTGGGATTTCCACGAACTGGAACGTTCCTTTCATAAACCCGACGTCCCCGCGGAACGCCGTGCCCGAGTCGTACGTGTGGCACTCTCCGCAGCTGAGAACAGGAAACTGGCCGACCACGCCCGGCCCCACTACCTCCACGAGGCTGCCTTCGCTGACGTCCACGAAGTACCAATGCCGGGAGAGAAGCAACAGTTTCTTGGCACCGCCAACAGCTGCCGCAGCAGGAACGGCCGTCGGGGGAGGCGATCCGCTGTTCGTCGCGGCAGCGGCCGGGAACGAGTCCACAAGTCCTTCTGATTTTCGGGCCGGCGCCGGCTTCTGGCGCGTGGACGGCGACGTGCCAGATTGCGCCCCTTCTAGCTGCGATGACTCCCCTAAGTACCGAATGCTCACGATGTACTTAAAGACATTCTCGTGCGCGGCGAGCGGGGCCGATGACGCGCGGCGCTGTCCACCCACGTCCGCTGCCGCCGCGTCGGGGTGTCGAAGTCGATCCGCAAGCGAGGGAGTGCTGGTTGCGACCGAGGAGTTATCGAAGTGGGTGGAGTTGACGTTATCCCATCCTCCTACGTCCTGAGGCTGAGGCAGCATCCTCCTGGTGAGCCACTGCGTGCGACATTCAACTTCGACTCGACCACAGGCCGAGCGGCATACACTCCGGGTACCGGGCGGCTGACCGACCATGTCCAGAAGGGAGCGGAACGACGGTGGCCGCAACACTGGTAGAAGCGATGGCGACGACAACGGCGATGATGATGAAGGATGGGTAGCACTGGCGACTTCGAGATTGAATAACAGCCAAGCGACTGGAAGTTTTTCAGTCTGGGAAACGAATGCTGGGAAGAAACTTTCCGTAGGGACGCAGGCGATCCTGGACGGGGGCATTAGCTTGCCCGCCTTGGGAGCCACGGAGAGCACCTCCGCGTTTGCCAGCGAATTCGCCACGCGCTCGCCCACCGAAATCACCGACATGTTGCCAAAGAACACGACCTTGGTGGGCAGTCGAATGTGGAAATCATCGGCATCGCCTTTTTGCGGCAGAGCCATCGCACATTGACGCAACATCCAGAACATTTCTTCGTGTCGCAGTACCGTTAGCGACGGCGTGTCGCCGCCGCTGCCGGAATCTCCAACACTACCACAACCCCCCCGCCCCGCGGCCGCCCATCGGAACATTCGCCGTGCAAGATCCATGGCGGACGTGCCGAAGCCAAGACATGCTAGCTGATCCGCGTGAAGCAAGGTGCCAAAGACGCTTCGACAAACATGGTCCACGTTGCCGCCGCAATAGCGGTCGATGGCCTTCACGTCTCGCAACAGACGGCGGTAGAGGGCGTAGGTGAGATTAGGGGCTGCCGCTGATGGGACAGTGGCTTGGGATGCGGCCGAGGAGTGGCGGACGCCGCCGGAAAGCGCGGAAGGGGTCGCTGAGCTTCTGAACGCAGCGAACCGGCGCATCGCCCTTTGTGTGTGTGAGAGAAGGAAAATATGTTGCCCGCTTTGAATTTTAACACCCCTCGCCCGAAACGGGCGCTCAATATCTCCCGTTTTCCCCCATTTTTTTTCAAACGGATAAAGCCGAAGCTGGGAAAAATGAGTGTGATACAGTCACGTCGTCGTCGTGAGTTGACATTTTTACATAAGAAGGATGTGCGGCTTCGGCGCGGCCAGACATGCGTTCACGAGAACTGTGTCGCCTGTTGTGCTTCCTGCTGCCGCTGGCGGGAGCACAAGAAAATCAACCTTGATGGACCCCACGAATTTCACGAGCTGCAGCGGCACTTCGTCGACGGTCGGCGTGGGCAGCGCGTGCGTCGGCTCGAGAAACAAAACGTTAATCAAAGGGAACGATTCCTGGGCCACGGAGGTCGCGCCATCGTCCGTGCCGGTGCCGTCGGCATCGCGCAGGCCGGCAGCGGCTAGAATATCTAGGCACTGCGCCGTCGTTGAGGACAGAAGTGCCGCCGGGGACGTGTCTACTGCGTCTTTTTCGTACTGGTTGGGGCCTCCGGCTCCTCCTCTACCTCCTCCTGCTTGCGGGGAGCCTCCGGATGGTGAGTCGGCAGGCTGCAGTTGCAAGACGTCGGCTGCCGGTTTCAGACACCCGTTGTTCCCCACGATCACGACGCCGAGGCGGTCCTGACGTTGCTGCACCTTGGCGATGGCCAAGGCTTTGCGCAAGTGAGTCAGCGGCCGACCCGGGACGATCAGCACCAGCATACGTAACGGGGCAGTGGGTCTCACGGTCGGGCCCGTCGCCTTGACGGCAAAGAGGAAAGGCACGCGGGAGCGCTGCTGGTGCACCATCGCCTTCGCCACGGAGCCGAGCACGATGTTTTTGCCTTGAAGCTGATTGCCGACGCCCAGGACGAGCGCCTTGGTGCCATAATGCGACATGCGGCTCGCCGCGTAGTCGGAGACATAAGCTGCGACCTTCGCGGGGACGATGACATCATTTTGAGAACCTCCCGCGGGTAGCTCTACGACAGGCGGCGGCACAGCGTCGGCTTTGCCAGCTCCCTTGCCGCCTTTCGTCGGGCTGGCTGGGCCCGCCGTCGAGGGTGACGCGGACGACGCGGCAGTCGGTGCCGCAGCGCCGTTTCCAGCGGCGGCTTTACCGTCCGCAAGGGGAGGCGTGACCGGCATTGGGACGCCGCCTAAAGGCGTTGACGCGCCGTGCTGCCCGGCGACGATGTCGGACGGCAACTTTAGCATATCTAACTTGTAGTTCAGCGTTGCTTGAGCCACCCGACTTTTGGCGATCGCGTCCACCACCGTCGCTGGTACCGTGAGTTGCGTGGGGTCTCGACTGTCTTTCCATGCGTGAACCACGACAAGCTGCTCCGAGTTGTGTTGGACCAGAAAACCAGGAACACACGCCAACTCGAGGGCCCGCCCGGATGCGGGGGCGCCGTCGTAGAGGACCACTGCCGCCATTCACAGAGCGGATTGGGGGGAAGCCGACGTAGGGGAGAGAAATGATTCAATGAGAGGGTAGCGGCCCGCGATGCCAATCAACAACCACTTGAAACACAATGGATAAGTTTCGGTTTAAGTTTCAAAAAATAAAAAAAATGAAAAAAAGATGCGACGCCAGTCATACTACCGCTTTGACCACCGCACTCGTGCAGTCTAGAGAAGGGACGGATGGGAGAGGGGAAGGAAGGAAGGAAGGAAGTTGTGGTTCTGGCCCAGGTGGGCATAACC
>ERZ1292630.2151-Hain-H41-02um-R3-2151-length-18548-cov-4_pt1 | contig 18548 bp, 19 predicted proteins | sample MGYA00564408_ERZ1292630 | MGnify/ENA primary metagenome ERZ1292630 (study PRJEB36523, sample SAMEA6512641) | groundwater metagenome | collected 2019-01-08 | study: AquaDiva: Metagenomics assemblies of 32 groundwater samples
TTTCAGCACCACACGGCGCTCGTCGAGCCGCTGTCGCTGGATGAGGCCTACCTCGACGTGACGCACGAGCTCACCGGACTGCCCACCGCGACCGCGACCGCCAAGGCGATTCGCCAGGCGATCCGCGACGAGACGGCGCTCACCGCCTCGGCCGGTGTGGCGCCCAACAAGTTCCTGGCCAAGATCGCCTCGGACTGGAAAAAGCCCGACGGCCTCTTCGTCATCCAGCCGCACGAAATCGAGGGCTTCCTCGCCCCTCTTCCCGTCGGCAAGCTCCCGGGCGTCGGGCAGATGACCGGCGAAGCGCTCGCCGAGATGGGAATCGCGACCGTGGGCGATCTGCGCGCGCGACCTCTGGTCGAGCTCGAGGCCCGCTTCGGGAAATTCGGCCGCCGCCTGCACGACCTTTCGTTGGGCAGGGACGAGAGCCCCGTCGAGCCCGATCGACCGGTGAAGTCGGTGTCGAGCGAGACAACGTTCGAGAACGACCTGCCGCTCGAGGCGCTGCCGCCGACGCTCGAGAAGCTGGCGCGGCAGGTCTGGGAGGCGACGCGGCGGCGGGATCGCGCCGGCCGGACGATCACGCTCAAGCTCAAGACCGGGGACTTCCGCACCGTCACCCGTCGCGTAACGCCGGCGCATCCGCCAGCTTCGGCGGCCGAGCTCGCCGGCCATGCGCTGGCGCTCCTCGAACAGTTCGTCGAGGGCCGCGCGCTGCGCTTTCGCCTCGCCGGCGTCGGGGTCTCCAACTTCCCCGAAGACGACGAGGAGAGCCCGCAAACGGTGCTTTTCGAGAACCCGGCATAGAATCGCCCTCTGGATGCAACAGGCTTCTCTCCCGCAGCACCCGGTTCCTGAGACCAACCGCTCCTTCGACGATCTCGGCATGACCCCCGAGCTCCGGCTCGCGGTGGCGGAGCTCGGCTGGATTCATCCAACTCCGATCCAGGCGGCGGTCCTCCCCGGAGCGATCGCCGGCCGCGACATCCTTGGCCTCGCCGAGACCGGCTCGGGCAAGACCGCCGCGTTCGCCATCCCGATGGCGCAACGGCTCGGGCACGGCCGCGCGGTCCGCGGCCTGATCCTCTCGCCGACGCGCGAGATCACGCTGCAGACCAAGGCTTTTCTCGACTATTTCGGCGCCAGCCACCAGTTGCGCACGGTCTCGCTCATCGGTGGCCTCAACATCAGGCATCAGATGGACGCCCTGGCCAAGCGGCCGGACATCGTGGTCGCGACCCCAGGCCGCCTCCTCGATCACCTCGAGCGCGGCACGGTGAAACTCGACCGGGTCGAGATGTTGGTGCTCGACGAGGCCGATCACATGCTGGACATGGGCTTCCTGCCGCAGATCAACGCCATCCTCGAAAAGCTGCCCAAGAAGCGCCACACGATGATGTTCTCGGCGACGATGCCGCCGCCGATCGAACGACTGACGCAGCGCTTCCTGACCGATCCGCTGCGCGTCGACATCATGCCGCCCGGCCGCGCCGCCGCCGGCATCTCGCACCGGATCTACCTCGTCGACATCGACAACAAGAAGCCGTGCATCCTGTCGCTCTTGAATCAGGAGCTCGGCTCGACGCTGGTCTTCGTTCGCCGCCGGAGCGACGCCGAGTGGCTCTACCGGGCGCTTCACCGCGCCGGCCACCCGGTCGATCGCATCCACGCCGACCTCACGCAGAAGGAGCGCATCGCTTCGCTCGACGGCTTCCGTGAAGGCCAGCACCGCATCCTGATCGCCACCGACATCGCGGCGCGCGGCATCGACGTGCCGGGGATCCAGCACATCATCAACTACGACCTGCCCGAGACGGTCGAGGACTACGTCCACCGCGCCGGCCGCACCGCGCGCGGCAACGCCACCGGACTGGTCTCCTCGATCGCCTCCTGGATCGAGCTCGAGCGGATCCGCGACATCGAAGCCGCGATCCAGGAGCCCCTCCCGCGCTGCACCACCCCCGGTGTGGAGCCCTACGTCGAGCGCACCAAGTCGGCCTCCCGCCCCCAACGCCGCCTGCGCTGAGTCGCGACGCGATCTTCCTTCAAGGAAGCGGCAAGCCGCTTTTCAGATCGAAGCGGTCGCCGGCGACCAGGATTCGGGTGACGAGCTCGGCGGCGGCGAGGCGGGTGACGGCGTCGGCGACAATGCGGCGGATCGCGCTCTTTCTGGCGTCGAAGATCATCACCCAGCCGTCGCCCAGAACCTCGAAGGTGCGGTCGGGCTTCACCCAGATCGTCGTCCGTTCGTCGACGCCGACACCCAGGAGCGTCGGGTTCTCGAGCACCGCGGAAATCAGGCGGTTCTGCCGTTGCCGTGAGACGAAGTGCTGGTCGAGAATCGCCTCGGTCACGAAGCCCAGGCCCGGCTTGAGCTCGACGTTGCCGGCGGTGAGCCGGGTGAAGTCGCCCTCGCCGGTGAGCATCTTCTCGCTCATGCAGGCGAGACCGGCCGAGCTTCCGCCCAGCACTCCGCCAGTTTCGTAGACGGCACGGATCGCTTTCTCGGCCGCCGTACCGAGAATCGCCGCGGTGATCCGGCTCTGGTCGCCGCCGGTGAAGAAGATCGCTCTTGCCCCGGCGAGCGCCGCGACGATCTCGGGCTGCTCGGCGTCCTGGCGCGTTCGGATCGGCAGCCAACGCGCGTTCGTGGCGCCCAGCGGCACGAGCTCTTCGACGTACTCGGGGCCCGCCTCTGGCCGCTCGGAGGCGGTCGGCACGATGACGATCGGCTGATCTTTGCCGCCCGCGAGCTCGAAGAACTTCAGCCAGTAACCGGTCGCCTCGCCGCCGCCGCCGTTCAGCAGGAGGTGGCCGCGAGGCGGCGTGGACTCAGCCGCCGCGGGCATCGCAGCCAGCGCGGCCAGCGGCAGGAGGAGCGCCGCCGCGAATCGACGCCTCGCCCGCCGGGTCCTCAGGCTCATCGCTGAAGAACGCCAGCCGAGGTCAGTCGCAGACGCTCGACTGCCGCCTTTTCGATCGCGGCTTCGCTCCACGGCACGGCGCGCGCTTCGCCGCGCAGATAGAGCGGCAGCTGATCGTCGTAATGCGGATCCGCGGGATGGCCCGACTGGCCGCCGGGCAGGATCGAGAGCCCCCGGTCGGCGTCGCCGAGATCGTTCACCAGCCGCATCGACGGACCGTAGTCGATGTCGAGCAGCTCACCCTGCCACGGGCCCCCGAACGCCATGACCGTCGTGGCGGAGCCCGGCAGCGCGAACGGACCCCGGTTCCACCAGCGGCCGAGCAGTGGAATCGATCCGAGTGGGTGATCCAGAGCGAGGCGGTGGATCGACGCGTACGGCCAGGTCGAAACGTCGCTCCCCCACCGTGTCGCCCCCGTCGCCCAGCCCGCGGCGAGCGCCTTCTCCACGATCGCGCGGCGATCTTCCACCGCCGGCGTCGACAGGTCGTCGAACCACCCAGCGGCCGCCTTCCCTTCGAGCAGATAGATCAACCGCCAGCGCGTGTCGAATCGCGCGATACGCGCCCGCTCGGCTTCGTCTTCGAAAATGGCTCGACGAAGCTCACGCTCGACGAGCACGAAGAGGGCCGCGGGTCCCTTCTCCTCCATCGCGAAGTCCCACTTCGACAGCGCTTCCCATGCCTTGGCGGCGGCGCCCGCGTACCTGGCACCGTCCATCCGGCCGACCAGCCACTTCGCCCACAGCGACGTAGCGTCGCTCTGCAGGCGGATGAGGTCCGCCGGCTTCCAGTCGGCTCGCTCCACCAACCGCTCGCGGATCCGGTCGGCGCGAAACGAAGTGTCGAATTCGCCCTCGAACCAGGTTGGCTGGGCAACGGGCAGGAAGCTGTTGGCCGTGGCGATCGCGCCGTTCTCCGGGTCGAGCAGCGTCGGATTCTGCGCGGCCGAAACCAAACCCGACCAGCCGACGTCGAGGCGCTCGCCTGGGGCTGGAAAGCGACCGTCCCAACCAAACCGATTCGGCGCCCGGCCGATCGGTGTCCAGAGCAGGTGCCCGGCGCGGTCGGCGACCACGAGGTTCTGCGGCGGGAAAACATAGCTCTCGATCGCGGCCGGCACCTCCGCGACCGACTTCGCCCGCGCCAGGCCGAGGAAGGCCGCCATCTGGTCGGCGGGCTCGTAGCCAGTCCAGGCGACGCTGCGTGCCGGCAGTCCGCTCGCCGGGTCCGCCTCAAGGAGCGGCCCTCGATCGGTCGAGCGCGCCTCGAAGCGCACCTCCTCGCCGTCGTCGAGGCGGATGACCTCGGTCTCGACGCGGATCGGCACCCATAGAGCGCCGCGCAGCACCTTGGTGTTGGTCGCGTCGACGCGCTCCAGGAAGAGATCGACGTCGTCGAGGTAGAGGTTCGTGAACGCCCAGGCCAGGTGCTCGCTCCGGCCGAGCACCACCCCCGGGACACCGGGGATCGTCATGCCGGAGACCTCGTAACCAGGCGAACGGATCGACGCCTGGAACCAGACTCCCGGGATTCCGAGCCCGAGATGGGGATCGTTGGCCACCAGCGCCGAACCCGTGGCGCTGCGGGACGGGCCAACCGCCCAGTCGTTGCTGCCGAGGCCGGCGCCCTCTTCGCGATGATCGACTTTCTCGCCCGCCGCCCGCGCCTCTCGCGCCGCGCGCAAGACCTCGTCGAAGATCGTCGCGGCGGATTCGCCGGCGAGCTCGCGCGCCCGCTCGGGGCCGAACGCACGCAGCAGTACGAACAGCTCTTCTTCGTTGGGCTCGAAAATCGCCGAGAGCTGCCGCGCCATCAGGAAGACGATGCCGATCGAGTCGGGCGCCGTCCACGGTTCGACCCCGGCCCGCAACAGTCGCAGCTCAGGGGGCAAGTCGCCCTTCCGGTTCGCGACCCAGGCGTTGACTCCTTCGGCGTAGGCGGCAAGGGTGGCGCGGCTCTCCTCCGCTCCGCCGAGCACGAGCTTCTCCGCGGCGCGGCGAATGCGCAGCCGCCGAACCTTCTTGTCGAACTCGAGGGCGCGCTCGCCGAAGAGCTCCGAGAGCCTCCCGGCCGCGGCGCGGCGCGAGAGCTCCATCTGGAAGAGTCGATCGTTGGCATGGAGCCAGCCCAGGGCGCGCGCCGCGTCAAGACTCGAAGCAGCGCGCACGTACGGCATTCCCCAGCGGTCGAAGCGCACCTCGACATCCGCGGCGAGACCGGCGAGCGACGCCGTCCCGGTCCGCTGCGGCATCCCGCGGCTCTCGAGCCAGACGAAGGCGCCGGTCGCGAGCGCCGCGAGCACCAACGACAGCCCACCGGCTCTCACGAGCAGCTTGCGCCAGGACATGGCCGCGCAGTCTACCCCTCGCGCCTCAACCTCCGACTCCGCATCTGCGTAGTATCAGCGAGTGGAACCGTGGAGCCTCTACCCCAAGAGCCGAGCCTGCGGCTCGATTCATCACGCTGCAACCGTGGCCGCGATCGCCCTGTCGCTGTTCGCGCTTCCCGAACCGCTCGCGGCGGCGACGGGCGCCTGGTCGACGACCCCCGAGGCCAAAGTCCGGCTGATCTCCGGCTGGAGCGCTGCCCCCGCCTCCGAAACTGACCTCGATCTCGGCCTCGACTTCGAGCTCGCGCCCGGCTGGCATGTTTATTGGAAGAACAGCGGCGATGCCGGATACGCTCCGAAGCTCGACCTGTCGGCGACTCCCGAAGTTACGGGCTCGAAGCTGCTTTTCCCGGCGCCGCATCGACTTGACCTTCCCGGCGGGCTGGTGAGCTTCGGCTACGAAAACGCGGTGGTCTATCCGATCGCCGGCCGATGGCACGGTGCACCGGGAAAGGCGCTTCATCTGCGCGCCAGGCTCGAATACCTGGTCTGTGCCGACGAGTGCGTTCCGTACGCGGCGGAGCTCGCGCTTCTCCTTCCCGCGGCGGATCCCGAGGCGAACGCGGCTCTGGATCCAGAGAGCTCGGAGCGCCTCGCCCGCTTTCGCCGTCAGCTGCCGGTCGATTCCTCCGAAGTCGCGGGAGCGCCCGCGGTCGCCGTCCACGCTGAGGCCGGGGCACCTCCTTTCTCGGTGCTGGTCCTCGTCGCAGAAGGCGGCAAGTTCAGCGCCGCCTCTCCCGACCTTTTCTTCGAAACCCATCCCTTCTTCGCCCTCGGCAAGCCCGAGCTTTCGATCGGCGCCTCCGGGTTGCGATTTCGCGTGCCGTTCCGGCCGTTCGACGAAACCAAGTCTCCGCCGGCGACCGCGGAGATCGCCTGGACGATCACCGGGCTCGAAGGGCAAGACGGTCCCTACGCTCTCACCGGTCGCGGCACGATTCCGCTTCCTGCGCGCCAGTCGTCCCGCCGAACGACCTGGGTCGCGGCCCTGTCCTTGCTCATCACGGCGGCGGCTCTCGCTTTCTGGCGTCGCCGCCGGAGATCGCCCAACCCGCATCCTTAAGGAGCCAAGATGAAAGCGCAGAGTTCCTCGATGTCCGTACTCGTCCTCACCACTCTCTTCGCCGTCGCCTGCGGTCCGGCGGTGGCCGACGTGGCTGTCGGCACGGCCGCGCCGGCGTTCAGCCTCAAGAATCTCGACGGCAAGACCGTGTCGCTCGCCGACTTCAGGGGCAAACCGGTCGTCCTCGAATGGATCAATCCGAACTGCCCGTTCTCGCGCCGGCACTCGGAAGCGAAGACCATGGCATCCACGGCGGGCAAGCATCCGGAAGCGGTCTGGCTCGGCATCAACAGCACCAATGGCGGAAGCGGGGACTTCGTCGCGCCCGAGCAGCACAGGGCATTCAACGCCAAGAACGGCATCGGCTACGACGTGCTCTACGACACCAGCGGCGAGACCGGCCGCGCTTACGGCGCCAATACCACGCCGCACATGATCGTCGTCGACAAGAACGGCATGGTGGCCTACAACGGCGCCATCGACGAGGGGGCGATGAGCGGCGGCAAGGGCAACTACGTCGACGCCGCGCTCACCGCGCTCAGCGTTGGGAAGTCGCCGGATCCTTCCACGACGAAACCGTACGGCTGCTCGGTGAAGTACTGAGGGTCTTCAGAAAGGGGAGGGCACGCGCCCTCCCCTCGGTCGCCGGAGTGAATCCGGCGGCCTCACCCCTCCGCGCCCGCGAACTTGCTGGTTCGCTGCTGACCTGCGACTCCCGCAGATTCCTCGCACGCCGCAAATTTCTCGAGGAGTCGCAGCTCAGAACGGCCCGCCCAGCTCGCGGATCGTCGGCTTGCGCTTGACCGCCAGGCCGATGCCGTCGCCCAGCGGCAAGAGCACCGACGCGAGCTGGGGGTGGATCGTGAGATACGGATTGAAGCGCTCGATCTCGAGGGCCTCGCGGTCGTCGTCGCGACGCAGGTCGGGATCGGCGATCGCGCCGCTCCAGAGCAGATTGTCGACCACGACGAATCCGCCCACGACGAGCTTGGGCAGCAGCAGATCGAGCGTACGGCGATACTCCTTCTTGTCGCCGTCGAGATAGACGAGGTCGAACGGACCGGGTACGGACTGAAGCGTCGACAGAGCCTCGCCCTCGAGAATCTCCACTCGATTCAAAACACCGGCGCGGGCGAGAAAGTCCCGCGCCAGGGCAAGTCGAGCCGGATCACGGTCCACGGTCACGACGTGACCTTCCCGCGCTCCCCGCGCCAAGGCCAGCGTGCCGTAGCCGATCGCCGTGCCGACTTCGAGGAGGCGACCGGCCGGGCGGCTCGCCGCCAGCGCTTCGAGAAGCCGCGCCAGCTCGGGGCGCGCGATCGGTATCTCGCTCCTGGACGCGAAGCTCTCCATCTCCCGCACCAACGCGTCGCGGGGCGGCAGAAGTCCCTCGAGGTATCGCGCCTGTTTCGGCCGCAGGATCGGAGAGGCCGGCTTACTCAACCTCCGTCCCCGCTCGCCAGGCGAGGACCTCGATGGCGCTCGACCGCACCTGGCCATCGACCCCGACGCGGGCGGTGAAGTTCGGCGCCACCTCAATGTCGCACGAAACCTCGTCCGTCGTCGCCGGCACGTCGATCAGCGTCTCGACGCCGGGGTCTCCCGACACTTCGGCTTCGAATCCGCCGCACGACGATCGCAGCCGCACCCGCGGCGAGTCGGAGCCGGCGCGAATCTCGATCCGATCCTGAGCCACTCCTGGCGCCGGCGCTAGCCGGAGCAGCAGCTGACCCGGCCCGCGCAGCGGCCCGATCTGCAGCGTCGCCGGGCCAGCTCCCGCGAGGCTCCGCCGCACCAGGATCTGTCGGTCGTAGCCAGGTTCGGCGGCGAGCCAGCCTTCCGAGAAGCGCACAGTAGGCAGCGAACTTCCAGCCACCGGCACCGTGACCGTCGCGATCTGGTATTCGAGCCGGGCCACCTCCTCGCCCGAGCTCTTGAGCGCGAACCGATCCGCCCGGAGATCGTAGAGCCCGGCGGTGAGGAGATAGCTCCCCGGCTCCAGCGGATCCGCCAGCGCCGACTGCGCCAGGCGCACCTGGAGACGGATCCGGTGCCCGACCTGCCAGTCGCCCGGAATCGGTTGATCAAAGGTGCGGATGACCGATCCCGGCTCATCGAGGAGATGGAGAAAGAGCTTCGGTTCGCTCCCGGGAGGAAGCGTGGTCAGCGGCTCGAGCGTGACGCCGAGGTCGACGAACTCCGGAAACGGCAACCGCAGCTCGGTCGGTTCGACGGTGAGAACAGCTACCGGATCCGCCTGCCGTGAACAACCGGCCATCCCGAGGATCGCGACCACGAGCCCCAGCCAGCCGATTCCCTGCCGCGGATCGCGGTGCACCTTCCGTGTCGTCACTTCGCAGCCTCCTTGAGGTCGGCCAGATAAGTCGCCCGACAGTATGGACCCTCCCACACCGTGGCGGAAGCCACGCGTGCGTCGGGAAGCCGGCGTTGCATCTCTTCGCAGAACCAGACGGCCAGCCGCTCGGTGGTCGGGGAGAGCCGATCGAACGGTGGCAGCTCGTTGATGTCGCGGTGATCGAAGCGCGCCGCGAGCTCCTGAAGCGTCGCGCGCGCCGGAATGAAGTCGAACCCGATCCCCTCTTCGTCCAGTTGATCGGCGGCGAGCTCGATCGTGACCCGCCAGCTGTGCCCGTGCGTCGCCTCGGGAGCGCCGCGATACGAGCGCAGGTGATGCGCCGCTTCGAACGACGCTTCCACCGCCAAACGGAACCGGCTCATGGGCGGATCGTATGCGCCGCGCGCTCGTCGCCGCAAACCGGGAGGCGAACTATGCCGGAACCTCGCGCCCGGTCAGCAGCTGCTCGACGCGGGCCACGACCATTTCGAGGGCGACGCGGTTCTCGCCGCCTTCGGGCACGATGACGTCGGCCCAGCGCTTCGACGGTTCGACGAACTCGAGATGCATCGGGCGCACCGTCGACATGTACTGCCGGAGGACGTCGGAAACCAGTCGGCCACGTTCGCCCATATCGCGCTGGATGCGGCGCACGAGCCGAACGTCGGGATCGGTATCGACGAAGACCTTGAAGTCGAGCAGGCGGCGAAGGCGCGCGTCGGCGAAGAGCAGGATCCCCTCGACGAGGATGACCGGACGCGCCTCGATCCGGCAGGTTTCCCCGGTACGACGGTGGCGCACGAAGTCGTAGATCGGCAGGTCGATGCCGCGGCCGGCCTTGAGCTCCCGCAGATGCTCGAGGAAGAGCTCATTGTCGAGCGCGTCCGGATGATCGAAGTTGTGCGCCAGAAGCTCCTGGGGACCCGACCACTCGACATCGCGGTAGTAGTTGTCCTGCGCCAGAAAGGTGATGCGGCTCGGGCCGACGGCCTCGAGGATCTCGCGGGCCACCGTGCTCTTGCCGGAACCACTGCCACCGGCGACCCCCAGGATCATCCCGCCCATGGCGCTTGATTCCATGGAATCTGCTCGCCTCAGTTCGGAGCGTCGCCGGCCGGATCGCCGCCGTCCTGCGCTTCCTGAATGGTGCGCTGCTGTTCCTGGACGAGCTCGCCCGCGGCCTGCGCCTTCTGTTCCGGCGTCATGTCGCTCGCCTGAATCTCGTCGAACCGGCCCTTGTACTCGTCGGCCTTATGCTCGAGCTCCCGGGTCTTCTGCGCTCCGCTCGTGCTCGTCAGCTCGGAGTCGGACTCCGTCGAGCGACTGGTCGGCTTCTCGGCCGCGGGCTTGGAGCAGCCCGCAAGGAGTGCCCACAGGGCGAAGCTGGTCAGGATCGTCAAACGCGTTCGCATCTTCGCCTCCGGGTCCGTTCCCGGGAACTCTACCGCTGACAGCGCGGACAGTAGAAAGAGCTTCTCCCGGCCTGGACGAGACGCCGGATGGGTGCTCGGCAGCGCGGGCATGCCTCGCCTTCGCGGCCGTAGGCCGCGAGCACCATCTGAAACTCACCCGCGAGCCCCGTGCCGTCGGTGAAGTCGTTGATCGTGGTCCCGCCCTCGACGATCGCCTGTTCGAGCACCACGATGACCGAGCTTGCCAGCTCCTGCCAGCGGTCGCGGCCGATGCGCGCGACCGACCGTGCGGGATGGATCCGGGCGCGGAAGAGCGCCTCCGTGGCGTAGATGTTGCCGACGCCGGCGACGAGCCGGCCGTCCATCAGAAAACTCTTCACCGGGCCACGCCGACCGGCGGCGAGCACCGCGAGGCGCTCGCCGTCGAGCTCCCCGGAAAGCGGTTCGAGCCCCAGATCGCGGAAATGTCGGTCGCGCGCGAGGCGCGCCGTCGAAGCCACGAAAGCGGCACCGAAGCGTCGCGGATCGCGCAGCCGGAGCTTTTCGCCGCCGTCGAGGCGGAGCGTCAGATGTTCGTGAGCCTCTCTTGGCGCCGCAGCGTCAGCGAGCGTCAGCCGGCCGCTCATGCCGAGGTGGATGACCAGCGTTTCTGCGTGCTCGAGCTCGATCAACAGGTACTTGCCGCGCCTGCCCAGGGCCGAGATGCGGCGCCCCGCCAGGTTGCTCAGACGCTTGCGGTCGAGGGGTTCGCGCAGCCTCGGCGAATGGACTTCGACCGCCGCGATCGTCCGGCCAGCCAGCCGGCTTTCCAGACTTCGCCTCAAAACCTCGATCTCGGGCAGCTCAGGCACCGGCCGATTCTCTCCCCTTGACAGTTCCGCCGGGATGGCGTAAAAAAGGCGTAAATGATCTCTTCCGCAGCAGCGACTACGCTCCCGCTCTTTCCCGCGCTTCCGGTTCTCGGGCGTCCGGCCCCCGACGCCGAGCTCTTGCGCCAACGCGCCGGTGTGGACTACTTCGACCTCCTGGTGCGCGAGATCCTCAATCGCTCGGAGTCGTCCCGACTGCCGTTCGACTGGACGATCAACCCGTACCGCGGCTGCGAGCTCGGCTGCGTCTACTGCTACGCCCGCTACACCCACGGCTTCTTCGAGACCTCGCGCCCCGAAGAGTTCGAAACCAAGATCTACGTGAAGAGCAACGCCGCCGAGAAGCTTCGCCGGCGGTTGCGCAAGACCGATCTCCGAGGTCAGACGATCGCCATCGGCACCGCGACCGACCCTTATCAGGGAGCGGAGAAACAGTTTCGCGTGACCCGTTCGCTGCTCGAGGTCTTCGCGAGCGTCGAAGGGTTGGCGCTCTCGATCACCACCAAGTCTCCGTTGGTGCTCGAGGACCTGGCGCTGCTGACCGAGCTCGATCGCCGGCACTCGGTCGAAGTCCACATCACTCTGACTACGATCGATCGGCGCCTGGCGCGCCAGCTCGAGCCGGCGGCGCCCGATCCGGAAGCGAGACTGCGAGCCATCCGCGAGCTTTCCGAGGCGGGGATCGCGGTGACAGTCAACTGCATGCCCGTCATGCCAGGAATCAACGACGGCGAAGCGACTCTCGTTCCGCTCTTCGAGGCCAGTCTCGCCGCTGGAGCGCGCGACATCCATCAGCAGGCGCTCTTCCTGCGTCCCGCCAGCCGCGCTGTCTTCTTCCCCTGGCTCGAGAGGGAGTTTCCGCAGCTCGTCGGCACCTATCGCCGACTCTACGCGCGCGCCGACTATCTCGAGGCGCACGCCAAGGAACAGCTGCTCACGACTTTCCGGCGGCTACGACTCGAGCACGGCCTGCCGCGCGGAGCAGCGGCTCGAGCCTGATCGGATCTCAGCCTGGATTCGCGAGAGCGAGCACCAGATTGGCGAGAGCGGCATCGGGCTCACCCGAGTCACCCTTCAGCCGCCGCTCCGTCTCCAATACCAGGTCGGGCAGGCGTTCGATCGCCGAGAGCGGCAACCTAGCGGCTGCCTGGGAGGCCTTGAACAGCGGATAGGCGGACCAGCTCCCCTTGAGTGGATTGGATTCGATTCCCGGAAGCGGACCGACGAGCTTCTGAAAGTAGCGCTTGTCGAAGTTGCCGTAGTTGCGCTCGGTGAGTGGCAACCCGGTCAGGGCCGCGGCGCCGCGCACGGCCACGATCCGGCGGCAGAGCGCGGCGAGGAGCCCGAAAAAAGACAGGCGCTCGAGGACCGGGTCCTCAGCTCCGGCAATCCTGCGCGTGAGCTTGGCGAGCGCCGCGGCGCCTTTGCCGGCGCTGATCGCGTCGAGGATTCCCCAGACATCCTCTTCGCCGCGATCTTCGACGTTCTCATTCACATGCGCGAGGCCGATTCGTCCTCCAGCGCCGGCGAGCGCCGCGAGCTTGCGGTACTCGCCGGCGAAACGCGCCGTCGAATCCGCCTCGATCGCGCCCTCCTGCCCGCCGCGACGGCGATCTTCGCCCTTCAGGGTCCGCCGCGCCAGCGCCTCGAGCGCCGGGCGATCGATCGCGACTCCCGTCTCGCCTTCGAGCTCCGCGGCGAGCGACCCGAGCCCGCCGAACTTCCCCTTCTCCGCCGTGACTTCGCCCGCCGCGACCAACGCATCTCGCCTGGCCAGCGGTTCGAGAAGCGGATGGCCGTCGGCGAGCGCGCTCTCGACGAGAATGAGGGCGTGACATTCCGGCAGCCCGTCGCGCATCAGATCGGCGACCAGCGAAGCGTCCCCCTCGCCGAGTCCGCGAAGACCGGCGGCGACCGCGGCCGCGAGCAGCGGTTGCAACGCCGCACGCGTCTCGTCGGCGTCCTTCGCCTTCCCGGCTCGGCCGGACTTGCCCGCGAAGACCGCCGCCGGCAGGCCGGCGAGCGCCCGCTCCGCGCCGAGCGTCGCGGCATCGAGATCGAAGAGTCGCAGGATCTGCAGCAACCGGAGCGCCGCATCGCGCGCCTTGCCTTGGAGCTCCTCCGCCGTACCCGACCACGGCAGTTGCGCCCGCACGTCGTCGAAGAGCGTCCCGGCCGCCGCGCGGTCGGCGAAGAGCCCGCTCTCCACGACGATCACGATCTTGCCCTCGGCAAAGAGCGGGAATGTGCGCAGATCGGCGACCACGTCGGCGAGCTCGTCCGGTCGTCGCACGAGCCGCGGCTCGCACCCGAAGCGCGTGCCGAGCGCCTCGGCGAGCCGTCTCGCCGCGGGCTCCGCCAGCACGCGATCGCCGTGCACGAGATAGACCGGCGCGACACGGCCGGCCGCGATGGCTGCGATGGCCGCGAGCGAGCTCTTCAGAGCCTATTTCTCCGGCGGACCAGTCGGAACGCCGAGCGCGGCGAGCGAAAATTCGCCTGAATCCTCGGCCACGCCCCAGACCGGCACTTCGACGATGCCCAGCGCCTCCGAGGAAAGTCGCTCCTCCTCGAAGTCGAGCTCGATCGAATTCCAGGAGCCGCAGCGCAGGCACGAATCGCTCCAATCGCGCGAGCTCGCCTGGCAGACGCGGCAGACGAACTCGGCGCTCCCCACCTCGAGCTGGCGCAGGCAGGCGCCGTAGGAATCGACCGCCTTGGCGAGGTCGCCGCGGCGGTGATGGATGCGTCCGATCAGGAAGTGATACGTCGGCGACGACTGAATGCGCTCCTCGATTGAACCGAGCTGCTTCGCCGCCTCGTCGAGCATCTCGAGCCGGTAGTAGAGGCGTCCGAGGTAGAAGCGCGGCAAGAGGTCGTTCCCGGCCTCGGCGATCGTCGCGCGCAGGGTCTCGATGGCGCGCATCGGCTCCTCCTGCTCGATGAAGTAGTCCTCGATGCGCTGCAGGAAGACCGGGCTTCCCGTCTCCGTGTAGCCGGCGCGCCAGGCAGCGATCGCCGCCTCCTCGCGATCGCCCAGGAGCTCGGATTCTCCCAGCATGATGCGCGCCGGAATGAAGCGCGGCTCGTGCGCGAGCAGCTCGCCGAAGAGCGCCGCCGCCTCGGCCGGACGATCCTCCTCGAGGAAGCGGACACCCTTCTGGTAGGCAAGGCCCTGCGCCAGGCTCGACTCACGCGCGAGCGCCATGGCGTCGCCAGTGCCCGCGAGCATCTCTGTCACCCGCTCGTGCAGGCGCCCGGCCTCCGCGAAGTCGCGGCGCGAGAGCGCTGCGCAGCGGCGCTTCTTCAGCACCTTCAGGCCGAAGCCCGGAAACTCGCGCACGATCCGGCTCTCGATCTCGGCCGCGACCTCGGCTTCGCCGCGTTCGGCGTGGTCCGCGGCGAGCTCGTGAAGAAGGCACACGGAGCTCGGATGCACGGTGATGGCCCGGCGATGGACTTCGATCGCCTCGGCGCAACGGCCAAGCTGGCGCAGCACGCAGCCGTAGAGGAGCTGTCCGGAGAAGTCATCGGGCTTGCCGGCGAGGTAGGCCTCGAGCTCGGCGGCGGCCTGGTTCCATTGCCCGTCGGACTCGAAGGCGACGGCGCGACGGAAGGCGGCGGCGAGACCTTCCTCCTCGCGTTGCCGCCGACGTTCGCGCCGCAGACCGAGATCGCGCCGCAGCGTGTCGAAGACGAGAGTGATGCCGGTGGGAAGGAATCCCGCGAGGAAGACCGTGAGCAGCGCGCCCCAGAGGGGAATCGACGTCTCGGGGCCGAGGAAAAAGCGCTCCGCAAAGAGCGCCCGATTGTGGGTGTGAAGGATCGTCGCGTAAACGGCCGCGGCGATCGCGAGGAGGAGTCCCAGGAACGAGCGGACGCGCATCGGTCCTCAGGCCTCCGAGAGCAGTCCCTTCTCCAGCAGCTCCTGCGCTTCCACGCCGTACTTCGCCCAGGGAAGCGCTTCCAGACGCGCAATCCCGATCGGCTGACCGGTATGAAGGCAGTAGCCGTAGGTCCCCGCGTCCAGGCGTGCGATCGCCTGATCGATCTGGAAAATGAACTCGCGCTCATTGTCGGAAATCGAAAAGGCGAGCTCCCGGCTGTACGCGTTGTTGGCGCGATCGACGATGTCCTCGGTCGGACTGTCGTTCGACTCCTGACCGCTCCGCAGGTCTTTCTTGTACATCGCCAGGATTTCGGCCTTCTTCGTCAGCAGCCGCTGGCGCTGGCGCTCGAGAAAATCGCGACTGAACACGTTTCGCGAGGCCGGCGGAGCGGCCTCTCGAGCGTCGCCCACGCGCTGCATCTCGCGCGCCAATCGGCGCGGCACCGGGCTCTTTGCCGCGGCCGCCTTCTCACGGCTCTGCGGCCTCGCGGGAAAGCTCTTGATCGGCGGCGCCGGCTTGGCGACAGGCGGAGAGACAAAGCCCCCCACAGGCGACAGCGTCGCGAAAGCGGACGGAGCCGGCGGCGCCATTCGACCCATCGACTTGCCTGTCACGCGCGTTGCCGGACGCGCGGTGACCGGGACCCTGACGGGAGTGGCGGCCTTGACGGCGCTGGCGACGCTGGCCGAACGAGCGGCCCTGGCCACGGCCGGCTTTGACCTGACGGCCTTGGAGCGCGACTTGGGTGCGACGGCTCGCTTCCTGGCCCGAGACGATTTCGCCGCCGGGCGCTTCTTCGCCGGCTTGGGCGCCGACTTCCGCGCTGGCTTCCGCGCCGGTTGGCGCGCCTTCGCGCGGGACTTTCCGCCCGTCTTTTTCACCGGGCGGGCGGCCTTGCGCTTCGCCGCTTTCGTTCTCGACTTTCCGGCCGCCTTGGACCGCGAGCCCTTGGTCTTCGTCCGCGCCACCCTTCGCCTCCTCGATCTCACCGGCACCAGCCGGGGCGAGCCCCTGCTTCACAACGTCGGGCGATGATAGTGGATTCCCGCGTTGATCGAAAGCGCGCGATAAAGCTGTTCCACCAGGACCAGGCGCGCGAGCTGATGGGGCAGGGTCACCCGCCCGAAGGCCAACCGCAATCGGCACGAGGAGACGAGCCCGGGGTCGAGTCCGAGATCGCTCCCGAGGTAGAAAACCACCGGGTGCGGCCATTCCGAGCGCCAACTCTCCACCTGGCGGGAGAGCCTTTCGGAGGTCCAGAGCTCGCCCTGCTCGGTGAGCGCCACGGTGAACGCCGCGGCCGGTGTCGCGGCGCGGAGCGCATCCCCTTCGATCCGCCGGCGAACCCTGCCGCCGGACTTCCCGGGAATGCGGATCGCCCGCTCGCGCACCGTAACCCAGGGCTCGATGCGGCGGCAGTAGTCGCGAGAGAGCGACTCCCAGGGCTCCGGGCTGTTGCGGCCGGCCCAGAGGATCTCGAATCTGAGACCCACTACTCGGGCTTGCTGGCGCGTTCGCCGTCGCCGGCGCCGCGCAGGTGCTCTTCCCACTCGTCGTAGAAGGAGAGCGACTTCAGATCGCGCATCCGATCGACGAAGAGCACGCCGTTGAGGTGATCGAACTCGTGCTGCACGATGCGCGCCTCATAACCTTCGGCGACGAAATCGAGAGGGGCCCCCAGCCGATCCAGGCCGCGCACGCGGACCGCCGGATACCGCGGCACCAGGCCGCGAAGGTCGGGGATGGAAAGGCAGCCCTCCCAGTCGTAGACCAGCTCGCCCGGGAGTGGCTCGACCATCGGGTTGACGACCACGCGCAGCGGAATACCCGCCGCCGGGTCCTCCGCGTCGGTCGCTTCGTAGACGAAGAGCTGGATGACTTCCGCCACCTGCGGCGCCGCCAAGCCGACGCCATCGGCGTCGCGCATCGTATCGATCATGTCGTCGACGAAACGCTGCAATTCGGCGTCCCTGAGTCGCTCGGCAGAGAGCGGCTCCGCGGCCGTCCGCAGCCCCGGATCCCCCATGCGAACGATCGGCAGAACTGGCATCGGAGGGCCATTCTACGACGAGCTGCATGCTATTCTGGCCCGCCCATGGCCGCCTGGACGTCGGAGGAAGAACAGCGGCGGAAGCGTCGCAAGAGGATCCTGCGCGGCCTTCTCCTCGGGGGCGCGGCGATCGGTGTTCCGGCGCTCATCAACGCCGCGATCGCCCGGCAGGCGCGCCGCGTCGACTCGACCGTCTGGGGCCGGCGCCATCGCTACGCCTGGGATCTCGCCGACGTCCTCTTTCAGCGTCTCGGCGCCGGCGACCCGGTCGTCCTGCTGCACTCGTTCGGTCCCGGCCACGACTCGCTTGAATGGCGCGGGGTCGGCGAGAAGCTCGCCGACTCTCACCAGATCTTCGCCCCCGACCTGCCCGGCTGGGGTCAGTCCGAAGCGCCCGCCGGCGGCAAAGCCGCCCTCGACGGCGAGCTCTACATCGAATTCCTGGTCGACTTCCTCGACGACGTCGTCCGCCGCCGCGCGGTCGTGGTCGCCTCGGGGCTCGCGGCCGCCTATGCCGTCGAGATCGCCGTGGATCATCCCGAGCTGGTGCGAGGACTTGTTCTCTCCTGCCCAATCGGCATCGATTCGGCGAGTGACGAGCCGGACCTCAAAGACGCCGTCATTCACCGCCTCCTGAGGATGCCCGTCTTTGGCACCTCGGCGATGAACCTTTACACGAACCGCAAGGGGATCACGCGCTACCTCCTGGAGGACCTCTACGCGAACCCGGAGCTGGTGACCGAGACGCTCATCGATCACCATTACAGAGGATCGCACCAGTCCTCGAACCGGTCGGCACTCGTCGCCTACCTCTCCGGCTACCTGAACCACCGCGTCGCGCCGGCCGTCGCGCGTCTCGCGACGCCGACGCTTCTAGTCTGGGGGCGCCAGGCCACCAATCCAGCGGTCGAGACCGCCGACCTCTGGCTCTCCATGGCGCCCGCGGCCTCGACAGCCGCCGGGATGGAGCTCGAGGTTCTCGACCGCGCCGGCGCCCTGCCGCACGCCGAGCGTCCCGGCGCCTTCGCCAAGCGACTCGCGCAGTTCGTCGACGAGCTTCCGCCGGCATAGGCACCGGATGACCGCGCCGCGCTTTCCACCGGTTCCGGCCGGATTTCCGTTCCCGGAGCTCGAGCAGCGGATTCTCGAACGCTGGCGGGAAGAGCGGATCTTCGAGCGCGCCCTCGCGGCGACGAGCGACGGCGAGGCGTTCGTCTTTTACGAGGGGCCGCCGACGGCGAACAACACGCCGCACGTCGGACACGTGCTGACCCGCGTCGTGAAGGACCTCTTCCAGCGCTTCCAGACCATGCGCGGCAAGCACGTGGCGCGCATGGCCGGCTGGGATACGCACGGCCTCGCGGTCGAGATCGAGGTCGAGAAGCGCCTCGGGCTCTCCGGCAAGAAGGACATCGAGCAGCTCGTACCTGGCGACGCCCGCGCTTCGATCGAGAAGTTCAATCGCGCCTGCTTCGACTCGGTGATGACCTACGAGCGCCAGTGGCGTGCGATGACCGAGCGCGTCGGCTACTGGCTCGACCTCGACAATGCCTACTTCACCTACTCCAACGAGTACATCGAGTCTGTCTGGTGG
>ERZ1292630.772-Hain-H41-02um-R3-772-length-32651-cov-6_pt2 | contig 18543 bp, 19 predicted proteins | sample MGYA00564408_ERZ1292630 | MGnify/ENA primary metagenome ERZ1292630 (study PRJEB36523, sample SAMEA6512641) | groundwater metagenome | collected 2019-01-08 | study: AquaDiva: Metagenomics assemblies of 32 groundwater samples
GAGATGGAATATTAACCGTGATTTCCCCTATTGAAGGAACTCCTGCATTCAGGGCAGGCCTTAAATCAGGAGATAAAATTATTGCAATTGATGAAGATTCAACCATAAACATGTCATTACAGGAGGCGGTCAACAAGCTAAGAGGCGATCCTTCTACCTCCGTTATCCTCTTAGTGGAAAGCGAAAAATCCCAAACTAGTAAAACAGTAACACTGATAAGGGAAATTATCGCGATACCAAGCGTGGACTCGAAATTAGTTGACGGTAACATAGGATACATAAAGATAAGAAACTTCCAGGAAGATACATCACAAGCTTTAGAAGAAAAAATTGCACAATTGACACAAGAAAGTGGAACATTAAAGGGGATTATTCTAGACCTTCGCAATAACTCCGGGGGTTTATTAGGCCAGGCAATCGCCGTAGCAGATAAATTTCTTTCTTCAGGCATGATTGTAGTAACGGTGGAACCAATGGGTAAACAAAAAATTGAGAAGGCTAAAAAGTCCTCTAAAGATCTCACAAAATGTCCGCTTGTTGTAATTATTGATGCCGGAAGTGCATCTGGTGCAGAAATAGTTGCCGGAGCCCTGAAAGACAATAATCGGGCTCCTCTTATTGGTGATACCAGTTTCGGCAAAGGTTCGATACAACAACTAATCGACCTGATGAATGGCGCTGCATTAAAACTTACGGTAGGAAAGTACCTGACCCCAAACTTTACTGATATACAGTCGGTAGGTGTTACTCCTGATATTTTGCTTGTTCAATCACAGGTATCGGAAGATGAAATTATCTTATTCAACGAAAGCAAACACTTCAGAGAAAAAGATTTAAAAAAACACTTAGATGAACATTCAAAAGCTGAATTACCTTATGAAAAGATTAAATATCTCTCCTTTGCTGATAACGAGACAAAGGAACAAGAAGAAAAAGAAAAAGAAGAAAATTACTATAAAATACCGGACTTGGAGAAAGATACACATGTGCAATTCGCCAAAGAAATTATCCTTAACGCTCCTTCTTACGACAGCAATGACGACCTCCTGTACCAGCTAAAACCAGTATTCGAAGATTTTAAAAAAAATGAAGAAGTAAAAATTTCAACTGCCTTAAACACTCTGGGTATTGACTGGTCTACCGGGAAAGCGGCCGTTCCCCCATCAGCTACCGCAAATCTTTTTCTTTTTCCGCCCAATGGGAAACTTAAAGCATCGGAAGAATTAAAAATAGAAATTAGTGTCACAAATAATAGTGAAGACGCCTTATACCAATTGAGAGGTATTACAGAAACTAAGAACCTGCTTCTCGACAAGCATGAGTTTATTTTTGGCAAGGTAGGGAGCGGGATGACAAGAACATCTTCCAAAACAATCAAAATTCCACAAAATTCTCTAAGCAGAAGAGATGAACTTATCATTAAATTCTCTGAATTTAATGGACATGCGCCGGAAAACATAAAAAGCTCAATATCAATTGATGAACTGCCAAAACCTGTTTTCTCATATTCACATCAGATAATTGACGAAGGCGAGGGGCTGACAGGAAACGGAGACGGAATAATACAAAAAGGGGAGGTCGTAGATCTTGTGCTTTTTGTTAAAAACGTTGGCAACGGCACATCAGAAAAAAATATTATCGCCCTGAGAGATTTGAACCATAAAGAAGTCTTTATAGAAAGAGGTAAAATGGAATTAGGAGAATTACCCCCAGGGGAATCTAAATCCTTCAAATTAAAACTCTCGGTAAGAGACACTCTGGAAGCTGACAGCTTTTCTGTTGATATCACTATTGCAGATACCACTTTTGGAACCCGTATTTCCGGTAAATTGGAATTTAATGTAGACCAGAATGGTAATGGAGAGAAAATACAATTAACGGAAAAGGTTCTTGAGGTAAATGATAATTATACCCCTATTTACAATGGCAAATCCCCCTCAACTCCCGTTATAGCCTATGCGAGCAAGGGAACAATTCTTACGGCTGACGAAGAAACGCAGTCGTGGTATCGCGTAAAAATGCCGGAAGGCAGATTTGGATGGATACCTTCAGATAAGGTGGAAATTAATAAGCTTGCTGGCGCTAATCAGCAAAAGGCCCTGGATCTCTTTTTGCAAAACGTTCCTCCGCAAATAGAACTCGATACGCAAAGCCCGCATGACACATTCAGGCAGGAGCATCTATCTCTCTCCGGTATTGCCAGAGATGACAATACAATAAAATATGTCTACATTCTTGTAAATGATGATAAGGTGTTTTATAAGTCTAATAGGAGTGCTTCTGAAGCAGATAAGTCAAACCTCTCTTTTGCCAGTGACATTCCACTTAAGGATGGCCCAAATATTATCTCCATAATCGCCAAAGACAACCAGGATTTGCTATCAACTAAATCATTTGTTGTTACAAAAATTCCTTCCCCGGAAGTTATAAAAACAGTTTCCTCGGGAAAAGATAAGTCATAAGAAACACAAGGGAGTGTTCAGTGGCGGGAAGACCATAGTAATGGATAGTTAAACAGCCCCATCTGTCCCATTTTTCCATAAGTAATTTCACTTAATAAACTTTTGTCAATAGATAAGGTTTAGCCGCATATTATGACGAGAGGATAATACAAAAGTGGAGAATCAAAGTGACTACAAAAGGCACTTCAGACTTTAATCAATGGTCCACAGCTATCTGGAGATTCTTGAGGTCATTGACTATTACTGCTGTAGGCGTAACTTTAATTTACCTGATTTGCAGGTGGTTAATAAGTTAAATATCTGCGCTGAATCAATAATGAATAAACTTGACGAAAATCTCAAAAAGGCTATGGGAAAAGAGCTATCGGCTCAGCTAAGGGAGATTTTTGGTAAACTAGAAGAGGCTGGTAATAGACACACCCAGTATAACTTCTTAGTGAACGCTGGTTGACCGCTGCTGTTTTAGCGTTTCTTGGAACGAAAACTGGCTCTACTTTCGCAATTTGGCCATTGCTGTTTTTCGTAGCTGGGGTGATCGCCTGCGGTATCCAATTACTTATGATGGTTTACGTTAACAAGACAATGTTTCATGATGCCGTGAATCGTAGAAATAAATGCAGGGAAAAAGATGTTACATTAGAAGAACTTTTTCCAAGAGAAGACATATTGAAAGGGAAAGCGTTTCGAATGGCTTGCTGTACTTGCTACTTTGCTCACGGTGCATTCATAGTAGGAGTATTTGTTGGAGGTTTTGCGTATTTATGTTCACCCCCTCCGAATTAACAGGGACAGATGCTTCTTCTTATCATCAATCTGCCTCGTTCCCTGTCGTCGCAGGAATTACATACTCTTCTTTAATGCCGTTCCCGTTTCTTATTTCCCAGATGGTATGCTGCTTTTTGCACTGCGCTCTGAGAGAAACTTTACTTTTGAGTATTTGGGATGGTAATTTTAAATCTATCGCCTGAACCGGACACGCCTTCACGCATGCCCCGCACGTCCAGCAATCTGCCTGGGATATAATCTCAGCCTTGTGTGCCGCATTACGGAACAATAAATCACCTGGACATATCCTTTCGCAAAGTGTTTCTTCAAGCTTTCCGCATCCATTACACACGTTTTTATTTATAAAGATACTCATTTTCTTTTTTCAATGCCCTTTTGATAATTTTCACTCTGTCTTCCACAGAGTCATACACAGAGTTAACAAATCCCAACCAGTTTGCATCGTCTCTTTCCGGAAAATCAGTGCGGGTCTGAAACCCCGGCCAGCGCGTCTCTTTTCTGTAAATAAGATGTTCTATCAAAACCTTTGCAACATCAAATCTGTCAATTAACTCCAGACACGAAACAAGCCCGTGTCTATCTTCCGCTCTGAGGATCTGTAACTTACCCTCTAATTCCTTAACCTTTTTCCTGGCAATAATCAGTTTAGATTCTGTCAATTCGTAATGTGACGTTGCCCCGCCGGCATATTCGTCCATTATCTCCTGAAGATTCCTTTCCAGTTCTTCAGGAGATATTCCTTCTTTACCATTCATACATCTCAGTATTCTTTCTTTCTCTTTGTTTGCTTCGTTACCATTAATTTGCAGTAACTCAACTTCTTTAACTTCTTCGACAGCCGCTTTTGCCGCTATCTTTCCTTCAACCCAGGCGCCGCTTACATATTTCTTGGGAGCACCGCCTGCAACATCACCGGCGGCAAACAGGCCGCTTATGGTTGTCCTCCTCTCGCCATCAATCCAATAACCCGCCTGACAATGCCCTCCGATTACGACCGGCTCCATACCTCCAATTTCCACAGGCCGTTTCCTCGGATTATATCCATCATTTGCCCATAAAAGAACGATAGCAGGATTCATGTTTAAATAGACTTCCTTGAGCTTCTCCTCCTCCTCAACACTCAAGCCCGTGGTATCCAGGTAGCATGGGCCTCTGCCTGCTTTTTCCTCCTGTAACGTTGCCAGTAAGCGGTAGAGAGACAAACATTTCCTCCCCCCAAGATGTTTATATCGTTGCGCCAGATATTCCTCGCCAAGTGCGTTTCTTTGTCTTATATTTGACCCCTGAGCTATTGTTCCGGTTGGAGCATTGACCCCCTTAACCCTTAAGGGGATAAATCGGTTTTCAAAACTCGTCATCTCGGCGCCGATACGGATTCCCATCGCGTAGCCAGTACCTACATTCCAGGGACAGTACCAGGTTGTGTTACGTGCATCACCTGTTTTTATTGGCTTATAAAGCCTCGTGGCGCCACCCGTAGTTACTATTACAGCTTTGGCATGAACAACATAAAACTTGCCATCCCTGTTGCCAAACCCATAGGCTCCTCTTACTCGCTCACCATCAAAAATAAAATTTGTTGCGACTACCCTGTTTAAAACTTTTACGTCCGCACGATTCACAGCTGCGGCAAGAATCGGCTTTAACCTCTCTCCATAAATTCTTATACTCCTCTTTCCCCTGCTCACATAATTACCATTTCGATCTTTTTCAATCGGAAGTCCCAGTTCCTCAACCTGTCTGACCGACTCATTAAGACCTTTTGCAATTGAATATACCAGGTCTTCTCTGATTATGCCGAAAAACTCATCCTTTACATACTTGACATACGTCTCTGGGGTTTGACCAGTAGTAAGATAAGCATTTATCGCATTAAGTCCCATTGCAAGACAACCGCTTCTTTCAATATGTGCTTTTTCCATAACAACACATTTAATACTTTGATCAAGTTTTTTCGCCTCAATTGCCGCCATACATCCCGCAGCGCCACCCCCAATAATCAAAATATCAGTATCTAATTTTATTGTAGATATATCTTTCATTATTCGTCTATAATCCTGACTTCACACGTTACTTTTTCTTTTAGCTCTGCCACGGCTGATCCGAAAAAGAACCTTGATAAACCGGATCTTTTTCTCCTTGTAACTATAATCAGGTTTACCTCCTCTTTTTCGGCAACAGTTAACGCCACATCTAAAAACGTACCTCTTTTGACGATCGATTTGTAGTTAATGCCCCTGTTTTTAGCCACTTCTTCGATCTCCAGAATCTTATCTTTCCCTTGAACTGAGTATTCATCCAAAACAGCATTAAAAAGGTTCTCGGTTGTTTTTCCCCCAATCCATCCCTCTTCAGTCAGACTGTCAAATATTTTCTGTGGTACCTCATAATCAACGACAAAAAGTATTATCAGTTTGGCATTTTCCTTACATGCAATGTCAACCGCCTCTTGAACACACTTGTCCGATTTTCTTGTAGTCGAAAGTATAAGAAGTATTTTATCCATCATTCACTATTTTGATCTGACAAATTCCCCAATTTCCCCCTTTAAAAAAGGGGGATTGAAAATTAAACAGAACCTTAAATCACCATCCAAGGCCCAGTATTGGCCAGTAAAAATAAGCAAAAAAATTGAATAATATCCATGCCGCAATGTTCAGTATTATTCCCCCTTTAAACGCATCACCTGTCTTAATGAAGCCAGATGAGTACGCAATGGCGACTGCCGGAGCACCTATGGGCAGAATAAAGCCCAGTCCCGATGGAACAGCTACGGCCAATGTAGTAATTGCTGGATTTATCGAAAAATCTATCGCAAGTCCAATAGCGATCGGCGTTAAGAGCGCAACTACTGCTGAATTGCTTATGGCTTCGGTCATAATAATCGCAACAAGTGATATTATCATAATTAAAGTAAATGGTGATTGGATTGATCCTGAGATGGTTATATCTACCAACCAATGGGTTGCGCCTGTCTTTCCCAGAGCAGAGCCGAGACATATTGCACCTCCGTACATAAATATCAGGCCCCAGTTCACATCTTCCTCCACTTCTTTCCATCGCAACAGCTTAAAAACAAAGGCGATAACAACCGCAGCCAATGTAATATTAGCCAAACCAAATCTCTTCCCGAAACAAATCCATGAGAATATTGTCAGTAACATCAGAATCCCGATAGACCATTCATCCCGTTTCATTTTCCCTATGCACGCAGTCCTATTAATTAAGAGTATTCGTGCCCTTTTTACATCTTTTATTTCTGCAGGAAAGAGGATAATCAACAACAAATATGTGACGGCCAGCATTACTATAACCGTTGGCAAAGCTGCCAGGGTCCATTTGATAAAGTCTATAGATTCGCCTGTAGCATCCTGAAGTATACCAACTGCCAAAGGCGCTCTTGCGCCGCCCAGGAATGTCGCTATCCCACCGATAACGCATCCCCACGCCATGCCTAAAAACAGGGCCTTGCCATAATTGCTTTTTGTCGGCTTTAGTTCCAGGCTGGCAGAAATAGCCACAACAACAGGAAACATCATGGCCGCCACAGCATGTTCTGACATCCAAAATGAAAAGAATGCGGGCAGCGTAATAACACCCAGAAGCAATATCTTCGGCGAACGGCCAAACCATTTCAAGACTATCAATGCCACTCGATTACCTAAACCTGTCCTCGTAACAGAAGATGCCAAAATAAACGCCCCCAGAATAAAAAAAACAGCCTGATTACCGAAAAGGGAGTAAGTTTTGTCTGCCGGTAATACCCCCATTAATGGAAAAAGTATGATGGCAAGAAGGCTTGTTATCATCAATGGTATTACCTGGCTAACCCAGAAAACAACGCAGAGTACGAATATAGCTAGTGCCTTTTTCCCGTCATCTGTAAGCCCTTCCGGAGCAGGCATATAAACCATCAAGCCAAACAAAAATATGGCAACTAATATAATAATATATCTATAGTTTTTTGTTAGAAGGAATGAATCCAATTTGATCCTCCGTAAATTTAATCATATTACTTTGTTTGCAGCTTAGTCAACAATAGGTGAAAAATTTATATATGATACATTGCGCCTTCTTTTTGTGTCCTCTCCTGAGTAATGAGATCCTTAATCGTAATATTTTCTATACTTGCCAACATCGCATCATACATTTTTTGCCATAGATCCTTTAACACGCATGAAGCCTCAATGGAACAACATGCAGATAGAGATGATATTCTCTCATTTACGCAGTCAATCGGTGCCAGAGACCCCTCAAACAACTCTATTATCTCTCTGACACTTATTTTGCCAGGATCTCTGGCAAGACAATGTCCCCCATTTGCCCCTCTAACACTGACTATCACATTGCCGTTTCTAAGTGTTAACAATATTCGCTCAATGAATGACTCAGGAATATCCCTGCTGCTTGCTATGTTTCTACTTAATACATACCCTTTACCATATCTTTGCCCCAACTCCAAAAGCGCAAGTATTGCGTATTCTGTTTTGCTGGATAGTTTCATTGTAAACTATATGAATATAAAAAGCTATTCTTGACTAACTTTGCAACAAAGTCAAATTATATTATTTTAAAAAGAGTTGTCAACTTAATTCTTTTGACTCGCTTATCTTTACCATGCTGTCAGCTCTCCAACAATCTCTTCTACAAGATCTTTAATCGTTACAATTCCTATTGATTCATTATCTTTGTTGGTAACAATCGCCATCCTCTGTTTAGTTTTTTGCATTCTTACCAGTGCATCATCTACAAGTGTTTCTGAGTTGAGGCGTTCGGTATCTTTTAAGAAGTCGCTTATTGTTGACTTTTCTGTACCAACACTCAAAAAATCGAATAAGTTTATTATACCAACAATATTACTTCTCGAATCTTTATAAACAGGAAACCTGGAAAACTTTGCATTTTTTGCGTAACCAATTATTTGATCAGCACTTGCATTATATGAGACCAGGGTTGTCTTTTTAAGCGGTATCATAATTTTTTTTATCGGGATACTTCCAAGCTTCATAATATTTCTTGCCATCATATCCTGATAGCCGGAAATGATTCCTTCTTCAACCCCTTCCCTTATGAAAAATCCTAATCTGTACGGTGTAAAAATCGTTGTCCTTTTACTCACATTTTTTAAAAATAGTTGTGGAATTTTATTAGCGCCTTTCAAAACGTATACTAAAGGAAGGAATAGTTGTGAAAAAAATTTGACACTTGGCGATGCGGTGTAAAGAAATGTGTCCGCCCTTCTCTGACAAATAATCTTCGGCATAACCTCTGCAAAAACCAGCATAATTGGCGCCAGGATCAGGGTTGCAACCAGTTCCGGATTAGCTTGAGACATATTTTTTGATATGATATTTGTAAACGTTACAGCAGCCAAATAATTCACAATATTATTGCCGATTAATATTGTGCATATTAAAGCTTGCGGATCTTCTAATAATCTCTTAATAATTTTTGCGCTTCTTATTCCCCTGTCTACCTTATACTGTAATCTGACAGGGTTGATACAGTAAATGGCAATCTCAATCCCTGAAAAATACGAAGATAATAAAATAAACAGAATTAACAAATAAAATTCAACCATCTTTGTCTTCGTCCGCCTCTTTTTTTATTTTCATTTCTTGTAATATCGAAGTAATACGCCTCTTCCTGACTCCCTCGACTGTAAAAACAAAATCCTCATATTCCACAGAATCGCCTTTTTTTGGAATATGTTCAAGCAAAGTAATGACAAATCCGCCTACAGTATCAACTCCCATTGGTTCTATCTCCACGCCAAAAGTATCGGACCAATCGCGAATACTCAAGTTACCGGAAATCAGGTATTTATTTTCATCAATCTTTTCGAGTGTTTCTCTGGGCTTCTCATGTTCATCCTGAATTTCACCAACAATTTCCTCTATAATATCTTCAAGTGTAATAAGTCCTGCAGTACCGCCATACTCATCTACAACAATGGCCATCTGACTACCTTCTCGTATAAACTGCCGCAACAATCCTTCAATACTCTTCGTTTCAGGAACAAATTGAATTGGTTTCAAAATACTCCTTAATTCTACATTCGGATCAAGAAAAACATCCTTTGCGTGTATTGTGCCTATAATGTTGTCTGTCGTTTCTTCATAAGCGGGAATCTTGGTATGTTTTGTTTCACGTGCAAGTTCAATAAGCACCTCTGCCGGGTCGGCGATGTTATACAAATTCATATCAACCCTTGGAATCATTATCTCTTTTACCTGTACTCTTTTAAAATCTAAAATACCATGTATCATCGAGAGTTCCTCTCTATCGACAATACCCTGTTTTTCGCTAAACTCTACAAGCATCTTTAATTCATTAATAGTTACACATTTCTCCTCGTCTCCACTTTTAACAAAAATTTTGCTTATTACATTGATAAATGAAACAATGGGAACACGAAATGGCAAAAAGATCCTATCGAAAATATAAATAGGCATAGCTGCCCACCTGGAATACTTATCTGGAACTTTTATTGTTATATTTTTGGGGATTACTTCTCCCATAATAATAATCGCAAGTAAGCTGAAAACACACACCATCCCTGCCGTCCAGACACCACCATTGGGACCGGCGACAGCTATTTTTCGGGCGATGCCATAAGAAACACAAAAAAAACCAATATTTGACAGCATATTTCCAAGCAGAATGGTTGTTAACAAATTCTTCGGTGTTTTCAGGAGTGTATTTACCAATCTTTCGGATTTGCTATCGCTTTTGCCAAACCGGCTAATCTCTTCTCTGGTTAATGAAAAAAAAGCGGCCTCTGTGGCAGAAAAAAAAGCGGAGAAACAGAGCAGGAACAACATAAACAGGATTTGCGGCAGGTAATTTAAAAGTATATATAAGTTGTCTTCTTCCAAGAATATCACCCGGTATGGGGAATGAGTGGCGTTATTTATATATTACGAGAAATTAAATGTAAATTTAAAATTTTTATACCAACTAATAAACGCCTGCCTTCAAAATTATAACCGTTAAATCACAAAAATGTCAATTACAAAACAACATGAAAATAAATACAAATTGACAACGCCTAATTGTTTTAATAAACTGAAATCTTTAACACTTAATTTTAAAATAATAGAGATAGTTTTCAGCATGTCGATATCACAGGTTGTAAATAAAATAAAACCTTCTGCAACATTATCTATTACCAGCAAGGTTAAATCCTTGGTCTCAGAAGGTGTAAGCGTAATCGGTTTTAGTGCAGGAGAGCCGGATTTTGATACCCCGGAAAACATAAAGCTTGCGGCAATCGAATCTCTAAAAAGCGGTTTCACAAAGTATACACCCACTTCTGGCATTATAGATCTAAAAGAAGCTATCTGCGAGAAGTTGTCGAAAGAAAATAATATAAGTTATACGCCCCAACAAGTGATTGTCTCGTGCGGCGCTAAACAGGCAATTTATAATTGCCTCCTTGCTTTATGTAATGATGGCGATGAGGTTCTGATTCCCTCGCCATATTGGGTAAGCTATCCGGAACAAGTTGTCCTCGCAAGGGGGGTTTCCGTGTTTATTAATTCTTCCGATGAGAATGACTTTAAGATTACAAAAAGCGACATTGAACGTAACATAACGAACAAGACAAAAGTACTTATAATAAACAGCCCCTGTAATCCTACCGGCAGCGTTTATACAAAAGATGAACTTTATGAAATAGTCCATGTTGCAATTAACGCAGGCTTGTATGTTATATCAGATGAAATATACGAAAAAATTATATATGACGGAGAGAAGCACTTTAGTCCTGCTTCATTCGGTAAAAAGTTTTTTGAGAAGATAATTACCGTAAATGGATTCTCAAAAACGTATTCGATGACAGGTTGGCGAATTGGCTATGCAGTTGGTCCTGCCGATATTATAAAAGCTGCCACGCTCGTCCAGGATCATTCAACTTCCGGCCCAAACTCATTTACCCAGAAAGCGGCAATAACAGCCCTGCGAGGAGATGAAAAGGCGATTACAGATATGGTTGCAGAATTTGATAAGAGGAGACGATACATTGTAGAAAGGCTCAACAATATAGACGGGATAACCTGCATGTTACCCAAAGGCGCTTTCTATGTATTTCCGAATGTATCCGCTCTGTATGGGCGTGATATCTGCGGCCAGACAACTGCTAACTCGGTCGATTTATCAAATTTAATCCTGGATAAAGCCCGAACGGCCGTTGTTCCCGGTGAATGCTTCGGTTCTGATCATCACGTCAGGATATCATACGCAACATCCATGGAAAATATCAGGGAAGGCATGGACAGGCTGGAAAAACTCCTGTCTCAAGGTGTTTCATACGAAGGCTAATTTTTTATAGCGCACCTTCTGGCTTCACGTTCTAGCAGGCCTGAATTTAGATCATACTATTTTTTTAGTATCTCCACCTTCCACACCTCCGGCCCTGTCAGGATATACTTCCATTCTAATTTGCCTGCTCGTTCTGCTTCCAGTTGATACTTTAATGGTTTTGGATCATGATCATTTATCAACACCATCTTATCTCCCGGTTGAAGAGAATCAAAAGAATCAAAAATCTTCGGGTGTCTTTCACGTGGAGGAATGTTTTGTACGTCTAGCGTAATAACCTTGCCTTTGCTCATTTACTTTATCCTTTCATCATATAGATAGTATTTATAATAATATTCTTTTGGAAATTTACCTTAACTTTCTGACAGGACAGTTACCGTTATCCTTTGGATATGACGTTTACTAAAGCTGTTAACTTTGACTTCGCTTTGAGCAAACGGGATTCACCGCTTTCAAACAATATAAAAGTTCCTTCTTCTACTTCCTGCTCTCCATCATCTGTGACAACAGAGCCATTGCCAGAATTAATTATGACTATTACCTTTTGCTCTTTAGTATCTTCCAGTGCCGTTTGGCCCTCCTCCATACAAAGGAAGTTGGCACAAACTTTTTGAGAATCGTATAAGGTTGTCGATACTACGTTCTTTGCAGAAAATTTTGTAACTTCTTCTAGATTAAATTCTCCCATTTCAATCCCCTCAGCTAACGTGAACAGCGACTGCAACCAGTCTTTCCACTCCCTTGATACCCCTTTTTGACCCTTCAGGAGCAATCACTACCGTGCCTTTTGACAAACTTATCTCTTCATCGTCCAGATACATAACCCCTTTTCCTTCCAGGACATAAAAAATGCCGGTACCACTGGGATGTGACGGTATTTCCTGACCTGGTTCTAAGCATATTAAAGGTGCCTTTGCATCAGGGGCGGCGCACAAGATTTGTGGACGAAACTGTTTGTTAAACTGTACTTTTTCCCGTAATCTTATAAGATTCAAGATATCTTTCCTCCCAGCAAGCCTTTAGTTTATCTACAATGTTAGAAAAAGCCCGCGTTCCTGCGCCTGTCAAGAAGTCTTTGACTCCGCCTCTTTCTGAGCAGCTTCAATTAATTCGTTAACAAACATTTCAACATCTGTATTGTGCATCATACATGCCAGGTTTACGTCTTCCGTGCCAAATGCGGGACAATCAAAACAACTCTTACCAAAATGTTTCGAGAACACTTCTCTCGTTGCTGGATATTTTTTCGTTACCTCACCTGTAGTCATTTTTTTTGTGATGTATACTTTATTTGTTTCCGGCGCTTCAGGCTGGTCGTCCTTTGGTTCTTGCATTATATGATTTCTCAGGTTTTCTTGTTTTAAAAAAGAGTCTAATGCGAAGAGTAACAAATTACAATATATCATTTAAGGGTGAGAGAGTCAATTATTTTTTCTTCCAGCCCAGTAATAAATCAGTATACTCTCCGTGTTTCCAAAAGGAATATGCACGGTGTTTGATTCCTATTTTTTCTTCGATTTTTGCAAAGCGTTTGAGTTTGCTTGCTTCGTCCTTAATCTGTATAAGCCATCGGTCCTGTGCCCATTCCCAATACCCGTATATCGGGCTGTAATAAGCATTGTGCGACTTGGCCTTATAGATGGCATCAATAATGTCTACCAGCATTTCGTAGGTTAATCTTTCTATGTTAGATATGTTATATTTTCTCATCTCTCCCTTTCCCGGCAAAAGACTGAATACATTATGGCCCGTGGAATCCGGGGCAAGGTCAATGGGCATGGGATCTATCAGATTGTTATTATACAAGTCCATCACAATACGCATTGCCTCGCGGTATTTTGTAAAGCTCAGCTTAACTGCCTCGTCCATAGCCTCTAAATGATCCCTTGCGAATCTGGGCGAATGGCAATCCTTGCAAACCGTAATCCATGCATCTCTTGTCGCCTTGTATTGGTTAGCCCCTCGATCCACAAGAGAAGTTCCCATGTAGGTATAAACCGTTGATGTATTGATAACATTGTGATCTCCTTTAGGCATATGGCAGTATGCACAGGTTGGAACGGGATAGTTTTCTGCGTTGAGTGGCTTTGTCCAATCCCAGGTCTGCCCCTCTCCCTGAAAAATCATACCGTGGTATGATTGCATGTACATCTCATACTCGTATTGCTCAGGACCTGAATGACAGACTGCACAGCTGTTTGGTTTTCTGGCTTCAGCCGTAGAAAATCGGTGCCGGGTATGACAGCCATCGCATCGGTTCTCAACAGCGTGACAGCCGAGGCAGGCAGCCGTTTCTTCGGCAGGTTTCTCCGTCTGGCATCCCAGTTCTATCAATTCAAAATGATAGGCGTGTGCATGCGAACCTTGACCACCTTCACGATGTCCTTTCAATTGTTTTTCGTGACATTCACCACAGAGATCGTAAGAAGGCATTGTGAGTTTCTTGTGATTTTTTCCATGGCATTTATCACATCCAACCACGTCTTTTCCTCTGGAAGGTGTTCCGTGTTTACTCTGTTTCCATTGGGTTACAATCCCAGGACTTTCTACCATGTGGCAGGTGACGCACTCTTTATTTGTGAATTCTCCATCCACAGTACTGCCCGGATGGAAAGTATCGCTGTTGTAGTAGTATGCAGGATCGTACCATCGTACCACAGGTAAGAAACTGTAAAGATGACCAAACTTTCCCTTTCCGGAAAAGAGTTGCTTTGGGCCGGTATAAAAACTTGAAAGCCCGCCTGCATGGTAAACGTTTCCAGAATCATCTGGGCCAACTCTTTCACCAAGGAGTTCGGCCATCTTGTATTGGAATTTCATGTTACCTGACATTTCCCGTGATGTTGCCGTTGTCTCACCTAAAAGTGTTTCAATGTCTAAGAACCTTGTCCTTTCCACTTCTTGAGCAAAAGAAAGAGTTGAAATATGAGGAAGAAAAAAGACGCATATAACAAATAAAAATGTGATGATCGAGAATTGTTTTGTGTTAATATTTAACATAATCACCTCCATATTATTTTAGTGCCAAGGAGTGTTGGAAACGCATGCTAAATAACGTGTTAATCCTAACATGGAATGAAAATAAATACACTTTTTTATTTTGCTTAAATTAACTGATAAACATTGATATATTGAAAGTTGCATACTATACTTCTAATATAAAGTTTCTTATTAAAAGATATATAACAATTATAATCCCCTTAAGTCCCCTTTTATTAAAGGGGAAATCAGGGGGATTCAAGGTGTTTTTTGGATGAAAGCAGTCGTTAAGACAAAACGTTCGAAGGGTATGGCGTATATAAAGATACCAGTTCCACAGATAGGGCCAAGAGACGTGCTTATTAAGGTTAAGCTCGCATCTATCTGTGGTACGGACGTACATATACACGATTGGACACGCTGGGCGCAACATCGTCTTACGCCACCACGTATCATAGGCCATGAGTTTGTTGGAAAAGTGGAAAAGATTGGTGCTGAAGTAACCCATGTAGAAATTGGAGACCGTGTTTCTGCCGAGAGTCACATCTCATGCGGAAGCTGCTACCAATGCCGAAACGGATATTCTGAAGTATGTAAAAATCTCAAATTGCTGGGAGTAGACTATGATGGTGCGTGTGCTGAGTACCTTACCCTGCCGGAACATGTTGTGTGGGAAAACGATCCAGATATTCCTGATGAATGGGCTACTATTCAAGAGCCATTCGGGAACGCCATTGATACAGTTATGGCGGAGGATGTTACTGCAAAGACGGTCTTAATCCTTGGCGCAGGACCCATCGGACTCTTTGCCACGGGTATTGCCAGGGCCAGCGGCGCATCATTAATCATTGTATCAGACCCCAATAATTACCGACTGAATATCAGCAAAAAAATGGGAGCTCACATAGCCCTTAATCCAGGAAAACAGGATATAACTCCCCTTATCCTTGAGGCCACAAATAATAATGGTGTAGATGTAGTTCTTGAATTTTCTGGTAACTATCAGGCATTGAATCAGGGACTGAAAGTCATTACACCCGGAGGCAGAATCTCCATCTTAGGCATTTACGAAAGACGTGTTTCAGTCGATCTCAACAAAGAGGTTATTTTCAAAAAAATCCGCATCTATGGAATAACAGGACGCAAGATATTTTCTACCTGGCACAAGACATCGCGTTTCTTATCCTCCGGTCTTGTAGATCCAAGTCCCATCATTACCCACCAGTTTCCATTAAAGGATTACGAAAAGGGCATAAGACTCATGAGAGATGGAAAGTGCGGGAAGGTTATTTTGAAAATATAAGAATTGTGATTGAGGAATTTAAGGATTGAGGGATTGAGAGATTTCAGAATTCCTGAATTCCCTAATTACCTTAATTCCTAAATTAACTAACGACAAATGACTAATTTATCTGTGTGAATCTGCGTCCTATTAGAAAAGGAAAAGTATTATGGATAAGCTGGGTTTTATTAAAGAAGAATTAGACAACCTCAAGGAGGCCTGCCTGCTTATTAACGTCCGTACGATTGAAGGGCCTCAGGGAGCGTGGGTTACTGTAGATGGAAAAAAGGTGCTTAATCTCTGTTCGAACAACTATCTGGGACTTGCCAACGACCCACAATTAAAGTCGGCTTCTCAAAAGGCTATTGATGCTTATGGTGTAGGCCCTGCAGCCGTCAGAACGATTGCCGGGACAACAACACTCCACAAGGAACTCGAAAGAAAACTTGCACTTTTTAAAGGCGTGGAAAGCACGCTAACCTTTCAATCGGGGTTCTGTGCGAACTTGGCTGTTATTCCTGCAATCGTTGGTGAAGGGGACGTTGTCTTCTCTGATGAACTCAATCATGCAAGTATTATCGATGGATGTCGCCTTTCTAAGGCAAAGATTGTCCGCTATGGGCACTGTAACCCCAAAGACCTTCAGGCAAAGATTTCTGATGAAAAGGATGCCAGACGCATGCTTATTATTACCGACGGTGTCTTCAGCATGGAAGGAGATATAGCGCCGCTTCCGGAAATTGTTGAGATTGCCGATAAATTCGGGGCGATTACCATGGTGGACGATGCACACGGCGAGGGGGTATTGGGACGGGGCGGCAGGGGTATTGTTGACCACTTCAATCTGCACGGCAAGGTGGATATTGAAGTGGGCACCATGTCAAAGGCATTCGGAGTTGTGGGAGGTTATGTTGCAGGGACTAAAAAATTGACGGATTTCCTGGCGCAAAAGGGACGTCCCTTTCTCTTTTCAAGCGCCGTAACAGCAGCCGACGTAGCGGCATGTATTGCCGTTGTGGATACCCTGATCAAATCAGATGATATGGTCAAGAAACTCTGGTCAAACACCAGATTCTTCCAGGACAGGATGAAACAGACAGGATTTAACATCGGTAAGACAAAGACGCCTATCACGCCTGTTATGATAGGTGATGCCAAGGTGGCCAGGGATTTTAGCCAGAAGCTATTTGAAGAAGGCATATTTGCACAATCAATTGGTTACCCCACTGTGCCTGTGGGCAAGGCGCGTATTCGCGTAATGCTCTCAGCTACACATAGTGAGGGAGACCTTACGTGGGCGATAGGACATTTCGAAAAGATTGGAATGGCTTTGAGCATCATATAGTCGGTAGGGGTTTAAGATTTTAAACCTCTCCTAAAATTATATAAACCAGAAAGACAGAGGAGAAACATGTCATGAAAAGAAAAGTTATTATAATTCCGCTTATTGTATTTGCTGTATTGATTGTACTTTTTCTTGGCAAAAATTTCATAATTAAGGCTTCCGTATCAACCGGAGTCGGGGCAATGACCGGCCTTAAGTTAAGTATCGGGAGTATGAATGTTGGTGTATTTAAATCCTTAATTGGCATAAAGGAATTGCAATTATATAATCCGTCAGGATTCGAAGATGAGTTAATGATAGATTTACCTGAAATTTATGTAGATTATAACCTGGGTGCCTTTATCGCAGGGAAAGCACACCTTGAAGAGATCAGGCTAAATCTAAAAGAATTTATAGTTGTGAAGAATGAAGCTGGCGAGCTTAACCTTGATTCATTGAAAGTTGTCAAGGAAGAAGCAGCAGAAGAAGAAAAGGACGATGGCAAAAAGGAGAAAACCAAAATGCCCGAGCTTCAAATAGATGTATTAGAGTTAAAGATAGACAAGGTTACATATAAAGATTATTCAAAAGGAACTCCACCAAAGGTGAAAGAATATAACGTAAATATTGACGAACGGTATGAAAATATAACAGACCCTAAATCTTTTGTGCGCCTTATTGTACTTAAGGCCCTTAAGAATACTACCATTGCCAGTCTTGCAAATCTTGATATAGGGAAGTTACAGAAAGGGGTTACTGAGACCGTCAAGAAAACAGCCGAGATGGCTCTGGAAACCCCAGGCAAGGCAGTAGAAGTTGGAAAAGATGGAGGGGAGAAAGTTAAAGAAACTGCTAAGGAAACAGTAGAAAAGGCTGCTGATGCTATTAAGAAGATTTTACCTTTCGGGAAAAAAGAGGACAAATAATTGAATAAAAAAAATACAAATGGATACTCACAATACCAGAAAAAGGTTATCAGAAATTTTTACGACAATAAAGACCTTCGTCTCGTACAGAAACTGGGAGAATTAGTCTCGAATTTATATGTAGAAACCAGCGAGAAGAAGAAAGAAACCGGGTGGAAGAAGATAAAGAAGATGCTCACCGATTTGAAGGTTCATCCAGGCGAAGTAGAATACCTGACGAAAGACAAAAACCTTTCTCTGATTTCAAAGAAACTGGATGAGATATTTTAGTATTATGAAGAAAAACCAACCACGGAAATTCGCTAAATGACACGGAAAAAATAAAACAATGAGCACACAAACCTCTATAGAATGGACGGAACAAACTTGGAATCCAACGACAGGCTGCACAAAGGTTTCACCTGGATGTCAACATTGTTATGCAGAGACCATGGCACACCGCTTAAAGGCTATGGGTGTTAA
>ERZ1292630.2152-Hain-H41-02um-R3-2152-length-18540-cov-4_pt1 | contig 18540 bp, 25 predicted proteins | sample MGYA00564408_ERZ1292630 | MGnify/ENA primary metagenome ERZ1292630 (study PRJEB36523, sample SAMEA6512641) | groundwater metagenome | collected 2019-01-08 | study: AquaDiva: Metagenomics assemblies of 32 groundwater samples
TTCCGGTTACACCTACACCTATCTCATGAACGGCGTTGCGCCGGCCGGCAACTGGACCGGGCTGTTCCGTCCGGGCGAGAAAGTACGGCTGCGTTTCATCAACTCCGGCGCGATGACCTTTTTCGACGTGCGCATCCCCGGGCTCAAGATGACCGTGGTTCAGACCGACGGCCAGAATGTCGAGCCCGTGACCGTGGACGAGATCCGCATCGGGGTCGCCGAGACCTATGACGTGATCGTCACGCCCCAGGACGATGCCTACACGATCTTCGCCCAGTCCATGGATCGCACCGGCTTCGCCCGCGGCACGCTGGCCGCGCGCGCCGGCATGGTGGCGGCGGTTCCCGCGCCGGACAAACCCGAGCCGCTCACCATGGGGGACATGATGGGCGACATGGGCGGCGGGATGGGCGCGATGGACCACGGCGCGCACGGCGGCATGTCCATGGATCACAGCATGCATGCCGGCATGGCTGCTGCGGGCGCAAGCACGCGCGCGCGCCACGCCCGGACCGAGTACGGCCCGAGCGTGGACATGCGCGTCGACACGCCGCGCACCAATCTCGACGACCCCGGTATCGGACTGCGCGACAACGGCCGCCGCGTGCTCACTTATGCCGATCTGCATACGATCGGCGGGCCGCTCGAACCCCGGGGCGCGGGGCGGGAGATCGAACTGCATCTTACCGGCAACATGGAGCGCTACACCTGGTCGTTAGACGGGCTGGAGTTCGGCAAGTCCACGCCGGTGCATTTCCGCCACAATGAGCGGCTGCGCGTAGTCCTGGTGAATGACACGATGATGACGCATCCCATGCACATGCACGGCATGTGGAACGAGTTGGAAAGCCCGGACGGGCGCTTCCAGGTGCGCAAGCACACCATCGCCGTACAGCCGGCGCAGCGCATCACGTTCCTCGTCACCGCCGATGCCCTCGGCCGCTGGGCCTGGCATTGCCATCTCATGTTCCACATGGACGCGGGCATGTTCCGCGAAGTGGTGGTGGCTTGAATGCGGTGCAATCGAACAACGGAGAAAGCAACATGATGAACAAACCCATGATATGGCAAGACGAGCGAGCGCAGCGAGCAGGGCTACGTTTGTATGCGATCGCCTTGGCAGCGATGGCAATCGGCTTGTCGCCCGTTTGGGCGCAAGAGCCGGCGCAGAAGGCCGGTGAAATGGAATCGATGCCGGGCATGGACCATAGTCAGATGGATCACGGTGCCATGTCAGGTTCGGCGCCGGACGCAGGCCATGACATGGGCGGCATGGACCATGGTTCCATGCAAGGCGGCTCGGCCCCGCCCGATGCGCGCGACCCGCATGCCTATTCGGGGGGCCAGGACTTCGGCCCGATTCCACCCCCGCGAATGGGTGACACGCATCTTTTTCATGGGCTCATGGTCGATCGGCTCGAAAGGGTGCGCACGCGCGACAACTTGTCCACGGAGTATGAACTGCAGGGCTGGTTCGGGCGGGATTACGACCGCGCGGTGCTCAAGGCCGAGGGCGAGATCGACGGCGGCGAGTTTCAGGAAGCGCGCACCGAATTGCTGTGGGGGCATGCGGTCGCCGCCTACTGGGACACGCAACTGGGCGTGCGCTATGACGGCGGCGTGGGGCCGGACCGGAGCTGGCTGGCCTTCGGTGTGCAGGGACTTGCGCCCTACTGGTTCGAGGTCGATGCCGCCGCCTATGTCGGCGAAAGCGGACGCACCGCGCTGCGGCTGGAAGCGGAATACGAGCTGCTGCTCACGCAGAAACTGATCCTGCAGCCGCGCATCGAGACGAACGTCTACGGCAAGCGAGACGCTGCGCGCGAACGCGGTTCCGGCTTGTCCGATCTTGCGGCGGGAATCCGCCTGCGTTACGAAATCAAACGTGAGTTCGCGCCCTACATCGGCATCGAATGGGCCGCCAAGTACGGGGCCACGGCGGATTATGCGCGCGCGGCCGGTGAAGACGCTAAAGAAACGCGACTCGTCGCGGGGCTGCGTTTCTGGTTCTGAGTATTGTGCAGAGGCAACGGGCGGGGGCATTTCCCTAAATCAATCTTTATTCAAAGAGGGTATTAAATATGATGAAACACCAAAGAGGCGACGCCGGGGCCAGCATGCTGGTGATCATGGCGGTCATGATGCTCGGCTTCTGGATCTTTTCGAGTCGTGACGGTGGGCATGGAGGCGGAGGCCATCATCACATGACGGGTGAACATGGCGGAGCGCACGTGGAGCAATCCACGCCGGAGAAAACCGGCTCTGATAAGACGCAATCGCTCGGGGTTCCTCCAGCGGTCATTGATTATCAAGAAAGGGCACCAGGAGCAACGTCATGAAACCGATTACATGTCCCTAATTTAGTGTGTCAGTCGGGGGCATTGATCCAACCCACCCTCGCGTGTGCGCAGGGATGGTTTTTTTCATTTCTATAATTTAAGGAGCGAAGCGATGCGACAAGTAAATGCCAATAGTTTTTGCCAAGCGATGCTGTTGCTGCTAATCCTCTCGCCATCGGTCGTGCTCGGTGAGGTTGGATATGACGCGAAGAAAGAACCGGCGGCGATGGAAGGAATGGATCACAGTAAAATGAAAATGAATGGTCAGACTGACGCGGCTGCCGCAGGCGGTCACTGGATGGCGCCGGAGGAAGCGGCCAAGCGGCCCAATCCGGTGAAGGCCAATAACGCCTCGCGGGTGCGTGGCAAGAAACTGTTCGCGGCGAACTGCGCCAGCTGTCATGGCGCCAGCGCGCGCGGCGACGGACCCGCGGGCGCGGCGCTCAATCCCAAACCGGCCGATTTGGCGGCCATGGCCGGACGGCATCCGGACGGGGATTTCGCCTGGAAGATCGCCAACGGCCGCGGGCCGATGCCGCCGTGGAACGGACAGCTGAGTGAAAAAAATATCTGGGATCTGGTGAATTTCATTCAGGGCCTCGCCGGGCCGAAGAAAAACCATCAGCACAATCATCGGCATTGAACGCTTGACGGGCGCAACGATTTTCTTTGGCTCGCGCAACGATATATCATTGCGGCAACGGCGACGGGCGTACCGATTCCAAGGGCATGAAAAAAATTGCACTGGTAATGGCAGCAGCGCTGCTGGTCGGCGCCTGCGGCAAAAAAGAACCGGAGGCGCCGGCCGTCAAGGATCAAACCAACCGGCCTTTCTCTACGGAAAGCCTGTTCCGCGGCGTGCGTCTGTACCAGGAGCACTGCGCCCTGTGTCACGGGCCGGAGGCGCAGGGACATCCGGATTGGCGTAATCCCCAGGTGACGGCGGCCCCGCCGCTCAACGGCACCGGCAACGAGTGGAAACGGCGCAAGCAGGATATGATCGCGGCCATCCAAAACGGCGCCAAGCGCAACGGCGATCCAGTGATGCCGGCCTGGAAGGGCCGGCTGAGCGATCAGGATATCGAGGACATCATTGCGTGGTATCAGGCGCTGTGGCCGGCGGACGTTTATGAGCGCTGGCGCAAGGCCAATGCACAGTCAACTCTGCCGAAGGGCTGAGCGCGGCCGGTTTCCGGTCTGGATTGTTTCAAAAAATTTAAAGGAGACCCTAATGGGTATTGCCGTCTGGATCATCGTTATTCTGATCATCGCCGCGCTCATCAAATACCTGTTGAGTGATTCGGACAAAAAATAGGAGCCACACCATGTATGGATTCAACGTCACCCTGACAGACAGTTTTGACAACACCATCAAGCGCGTCACCGAGGCGCTGAAGACCGAGGGCTTCGGCGTGCTCACCGATATCGACGTGCAGGCGACGATGAAGGCCAAGCTCAACGTCGACGGCGCGCCTTACCGCATCCTCGGTGCGTGCAACCCGCCGCTGGCGCACAAGGCGCTCACCGCCGATCCCGACATCGGCCTGCTGCTGCCATGCAACGTGGTGGTGCGCGAGCAGCCGGACAAGAAGATCAATGTCGGATTCATGGACCCGATCGCGGTTCTGAAACTTACCGACAATCCCGCCATTGCGGAAATGGCGAAAGCTGTGCGTGGCAAGTTGGAGCGCGTGCGCGATCAGCTGCGCGGCTAGCGCCCCGCTTTTTCATGTTCCGCAACACCTTGAAACGCCTGCTGCACTGGGCGCTGCTGGCGCTCGTGCTGCATGGTTTGTGGGAGACGGCGCAGTTGCCGCTTTACACGTTGTGGCATGAGGCGACCGCCTCGCGCATCGCTGTCTACGTGTTTCACTGCCTCATGGGAGACGTGCTGATTGCCATGGGCGCCTACCTGATAACGGCCATGATATTCAGGAATATTGACTGGCCGTGGCACAATGTTTGGCGCGGTGGCGCAATCATGATCGTTTCTGGTCTTGCCTATACCGTTTTCAGCGAGTGGTATAACGTATATCAGTTGCGCGCGTGGAGCTACGCGGCCTCCATGCCGCTTGTGATGGGAATCGGAGTGGCGCCGCTGATGCAGTGGATCGTGGTGCCGATCCTCATGATCGTGATAATTCGCCGCCGGCGATGACGATCCCCACTGTGTCAGCCTGGCAGTAAAATGACTGGCGCCGTTTGGTGACGCAGCGTCATGAGGGTATCTCCGATCAAGACGCGGAACCTTGATGGTTGATTCCTATCAAAGAACGTATTCGGCAGTCTTGTAAGCTTTGCGCCTGGGACTTTCTTCCCGCGCGATTTGTTGCCGAACGAAGCATTCCTGGATAATTTCAACCAACCGAGGGTACATATATGAACAGACTGACGCTGGCCGCCACCGTGGCCGTGTTGATGTTTTCCATTCCTCAGGCGTACGCCGTCGATGAACACCATCCGGACAAACCCGGCGCCCCGGCCAAGGCGGCGCCGGGCAAGGACACCAAGGCCCCCGCCGGCAAGGAAGCCGGCATGCCGATGGCGATGATGCAGGAAAACATGCTGAAAATGCACGACCTGATGCACCGTATCCGCGACACCCAGGATCCCCAGGAACGGGAAAAGCTCATGCAGGATCAGATGCGCATGATGCAGGAGAACATGAAGATGATGCACGGCATGAAGGGATGCAACATGATGGGTGACGGCGCCAAGGGTGGGATGATGGGGCGCTAAACCGTGGGCGGCATGGAAATGGGCGATTGGGGAATGGGATTCGGCTGGATGGGAATTCTGTTCTGGATCGTCGTGATCCTGGCGGTTGCCGCCCTGATTAAATACCTGTTCACGGGGCCGCGTGCCTGATGTGAAATAGGCGAGGGGAGAACCATGAACACAAGCGTTGAGACAAGATACAAGGTTAGCGGAATGAAATGCGGCGGCTGCATCGCCAAGGCGACCGAGGCGTTGTCGAAGCTGCCCGGTTACGTCAGCGCCGAGTTCGATCTGAAGAGCGGCAGCGCCGTGGTGAAGGGCGGCGTGGACCCGCAGGCCGCGGTCAATGCCCTGACCCAGGTCGGTTATCCCGCACAAGTGGCTGAGGACTGATTCGTCGGAACACCTTGGAAAAATGTTGGTATCGATGAGGTTTTAAGGAAATTTGATCGGCGTCAATATAATTCTGACTGAGCGGGTCTCTAATCATGCCGATAATTCCCAATGAGCCTGGATCCCATTGAGCCATACCGTCTATAAAGTGCTGCGTCTATTATTGGCATTGGTCCTGATCCTCTCGCCGATGCAATTCGTGTCTGCGCATGCATGCGATATGTCGCAGGGCACGGAGAGTCCCCATCGGCTCGCCTCGCCTCAGCATGAGGACCACGGCGGGGGCATGAAAAGTGTCCGAAGCGCAGCGGGCGCGCCGCACGACTGTTGTTGCGAAGGACAGTGCGACTGCCATGACGCCAGCTGCGATAACGCTTGTTCCACTTTTGCGCACAGCGCTGGTTACATCTCCCGCGGATTTCCAGGCGGAGCGGCTCGCCTGGTTTTACGTGCTGTTTCCTCCCAACCCACCACGGGGTTTATTCCCCTGACCGAAGCACGACCTCCACGAAGTCTCTAAATTAGTCGATCCGGGCGGTTCTGTCGCCCGGCTTGAGTTCGCGTGCCGTTAACGCGCAGTGAACTTACGTGGAGGCTGCCGTGATCCCAGCGGGAAATTATCCCAATGTTGCCGAAACGCCGAACTGGCGCGGCACCGCCTGCGCCTTGCTGATGGTCCTTCTGATGACAGCCGTTTCGTCAGGCGCGGCCGTGGGGCGTGACAGCGGATGGCATCGGCAGACAAAGCATTACAGCGTGTATCTGGGGGTGGTCCCGGTCCGGCTTCTCAAGGAACAGCCGAAGCTCGTGGACATGGACAAGACCTTGCACGGCGGATTGATGCAGGAACCGGATACGCAACATCTGACCGTCGCCGTCTTTGACGCCAAGACGGAAAAGCGCGTTACCGACGCAACGGTGATTGCCGAAGTCAGACACAAGAGCTGGATCGACCGCAAAACGATCGAACGGCCGCTGGAAAGAATGTATGTCGGCGGTGTCGTCAGCTACGGGAATTTTTTCCCGATGGCGAAACATGGCGATTACGAGATCAATCTGAAGATTTACGTCACACCAAGCGAAGGTCCGGAGACAGTGAAGTTCGTATACAAAAAGTCAGAGTAATTTTACAACCGAAAGGAGAACCCATATGAAAAGTTCGATTCTTACCGCTGTGATTGCCGCTACCGTGTTATGCGCTCAGGGGGCGTACGCAGACGAGGCGCATCATCCCGACAAGAAGGATGCGCCGGCGAAAGATGTGAAGGCGTCCACGGGCAAAAGCGCGGGAGCGGTGTCGCCACAGATGCAGGAAAACATGATGAAGATGCACGACCTCATGCACAAAATTCGTGACACGCAGGACCCCCAGGAGCGGGGGAAGCTCATGCAGGAACATAGGCAGATGATGCAGGAGCACATGAAGACGATGGGCGGCATGATGGGTGGCGGGATGATGGGCCCCGGCATGATGGGCGGTGATGGAAAAGGCGGCACGATGGGCGCGCCGGCCGGCAAGTAACAGACCGACAGGCGCATCGCAAAACTCGCCCGCGCTGCGGGCGTTCGCGGAACCGGTCGAAGGAGGCGGATCATGAAAGGCTCTCAATGGAAAGTGCAGGCATTATCGCTGGCGACGACCCTGGGCATAGCGTATGTCCTTTGCGCCATCTTCGATGCGCTGTTCCCGCCGTTTGGCCTGATTCGCTGGCTGTCCCAGGCCAGCCCCTGGCCGATCTACGGCAGTCCCACGGCGTTCATTACCGGGTTGGTGACGTTTACCGTTGCCGGGTTTGTGCTCGGCGCGCTCCATGACCTCGCTTGGAGATTCTGGAGCAAGCGACTCAAATGAGGTGACACGATGGATATTGAAAGTCTCAAAAGTCTCGGCTGGCTGTTGCTCTGGGGCGGGCTGTTTTTGGTGATGATGCGCTACGGCTGCGGCGCGCACATGGCGGGCGGCCACGGAAAGCACGGCGGTCATGGTCAGGGCGAAGCGACAGCGGGCGGCAAGACCCGCGACCCGGTCTGCGGCATGGAGGTGGACCCGCACAGCGCGCTGTCGTTCATGCACCGCGGCCAGCACTATTATTTCTGTTCCACCGATTGCCGCGAGCGCTTCGCCAAAGCGCCGGATCAGTACACCGGCGTGTCCATGCAGGGAGGGCATCACCATGGATAGACTGGATTGGCGCGTGGTGGGGCTGACGATGGGTTCATTTCTGACCATCAGCTATGTCGCGTGCGTGATTGGCGATCTCGTCTTTGAGCACCGAATGTACGAAGTCTGGCTCAAGCTGCTTCCGGGTTTTACCTGGATCAGCTGGCCCAGCTTTTTTCTGGGGCTCATTGAAACATTTGGGTACGGGATCTATTTCGGCTTGGTGTTCGTGCCGCTGTACAACTTTTTCCATGATCGTTTTGCGGCCAGGAAAGGAGGTGAGTCATGAACAAGGGGTTCCGGTGAATGTAAGCAGGCCCGGAAAAATGCGCCGCCATCGGAGACGCCACCATGGCTGAATCGCCGCGCATCGGTGTGGTGTTGAGCTCCGGCGGCATACGCGGCGTTTATGCGCATACCGGTTTTCTGCTGGCGCTCGCGCGGTTGGAGATTCCCATTGCCGCGGCCGCCGGCTGCAGCGCCGGCGCCGTGGTGGGCGGCATCGCCGCGAGCGGCGCCGATCTGCACGCTTGGTCGGATGCGCTGGCGCGCGTGGACCGTCGGCGCTTCTGGACGCCGGATTCACTGGCGTATTTTCTCTGGCAGGTCGTGGTGCGCCGGGGCCGCGGCTATACGGGTGTGTCCGGCACCGAGGCGCCGATGGAATTTTGCCGCAGCCAGCTGGCGGTTCAGACCTTCGAGGAATGTCGTTACCCGTTTCACGCCCTGGCCGTGAGCCTGGCGCGGGGACGCAAGGTGATGTTTTCGCACGGTGCGCTGGCACCACGCATGGTGGCAAGCGCCGCCATGCCGCTGCTGTACCGCCAGGTGGAGATCGACGGCGATTGGTATTGCGACGGCGCGCTCGTGGACCTCGCGCCGATGGACGCCATCTGCTGCAAGCACGGTCTGGACGCGCTCATCATTCACCACGTCGCCACGCGGCACGCGGATATGCGGCGTATCTTTCAGAGCCGCTGGTCCATGCTGGGAATTCTGGAACGGCTGCTCCTGCGTCAGCGGCCGTGGTATTTGTCCGAGGAGCGGCTGACGTTTAACCGCTGTCCCTGTCACTGCGGGGCCGCGGTGGTGGTGATTGAACCATCGTTGCCGGAGCTGCCTTGGCCGGTGACCGAAGGCGGCCCGCAGGCGCAGGCGGCGGCCATGGCGCAGACTGAGCTGCTGCTTCGTCCCTATCGGGAGGCACTGCTGAGCGATCCGCGCGGCCGGCTGCCGGCGCCGCGAAACGCAGGCAATGGCTTACCCGATACGAAGGCGCCGGCATGCAGCGGGTGACGGATAAACGGTTTATATAGATACGTCCCGGCAGGCGGGGCGTCGAACAAACGGGGGTTTCCCCCAAGGAGATAAGGATGAAGATGAAAAAAGCGCTGTTGAATGCATTTTGGACGGCAATACTGGTGACGGGTATGGCGCTGGCTGTTGCTGTTTATGCCGAAAAGCAGGGCGGTATGATGGGAGGCCAGATGGGCATGGGCTCTCAGCCAATGTCGGGCGTCATGCATGACATGTCGAAAGAGATGGGCACGATGTCCGGTCAGATGTCCAAGGGCAATATGAGTCCCGAGATGCAGAAGCAGATGGCGGAGCGGATGAAGCAGATGTCCGGCATGCTGGAAAACATGTCGGGCATGACCGGCAAAGGCATGATGATGGACGCCGACATGCAGAAACAGATGGACCAGATGCGCAAGCAGATGGACGAGATGATGAAAGGCTCGTCCATGACGCCCCAGAAGAAGTATTAGGGAAGCTCTGAACAAGTGCCGCTCGCACCGAGCTGGTCGAAGGGTGAGCGGCACAAGGAGTTGATTCGACGTCGTCCTCCGTTCATGGTTCGACGGGCTCACCACGAACGATTGTTCATTGATCATGCCGTGAAGGTTAGTGCCCGGCTCCCCGCGGTACAACGGGGAAAGGAGCGAAGATGACGAAGCATTATCAACGGGGAGACGCCGGGGTCGCCATGGTCGTCGTGATGGTGGTGATGATGATCGGGTTTCTCTGGCACGGCGGCATGGGGCACGGCGGCGATCGCGCCGGTCACCTGTCCACCGCCAGCGAGACGGCGAAATCGCCGCTCGATACGTTGGATGAAGCCTATGCACGCGGCGAGATCGGCCGCGAAGAGTATCTGCGGAAGCGCGAGGATTTGATGAGGCGCTGACAGGCACGCAAGCCGGCGGGCAAGCGCCCGAGTAAAAGGAGCGATGATGGCAACTGATCCAGTATGTGGCATGTCCGTGGATGAAAAATCGGCCGCCGGGAAACAGGCGCATCAGGGAACGACATACTATTTTTGCTCCAATGCGTGCCTGAACAAATTCAAAGCCAATCCGGCGGCGTATGTGCCTGCCGCGGCCGGGATTATCCCCATGAAAACGGCCGTGGGCCAGAGCCATGTACACGCGCCGGGCATGGCGGCTGTCGCGCCACCCAAGACAAAATCCGCGAAGGACATGGCCAAGGACCCGATCTGTGGCATGGTGGTGGAAAAAAGCAAGGCGCTCAAAACCGAGCGCGCCGGGCGCGCGTACTATTTCTGCAGCGCCGGTTGTCAGCGCACCTTTGAATCCCCCGAACAGGAACTCAAGAGCATGCGCACCCGTGTGGCCATCGCGCTCACCGGCGTGCTGGCGCTCGCGATCCTGCGCGCCGGGGCGTTCATTGCGCTCGCCGCGGGTGCGACGCTCGTTACCTGGGCGCCGATCCCGCAGCTGCCGTGGTTCACCTGGGGCATGTGGTTATTTATCCTCGTCACTCCGGTGCAGTTCATCGGCGGCTGGGGCTTCTACAAGGGCACGTGGACGGCGATCAAGACGCGCAGCATTAATATGGACACGCTGATCGCGCTCGGCACCACTGTCGCCTACCTCTACAGCGTGGCCGTGATCTTCTTCCCCGAGGTGCTGCCGGTGAAGGTCGAGGAGCGCGACGTGTACTTCGAGGTCTCGGCCGTCATCATCGCGTTCGTGCTGCTCGGCAAGTACATGGAAGAGCTGATCAAGAAGCGCTCCTCGGCGGCAGTGCGCAAGCTCATGGATCTCAAGCCCGCGACCGCGCACGTAATCCGCGAGGGAAACGAGATGGAGGTGCCGGCGGAAAGCGTGATGGTGAATGAAACCGTGGTGGTGCGCCCGGGCGAGAAAATCCCCACCGACGGCGTGGTCACGGAAGGTTCTTCCGCGGTGGATGAGTCCATGCTGACCGGCGAGTCCATGCCGGTGGAAAAAAGCGCGGGTTCGGAAGTCATCGGCGGCACGCTCAACCGCACCGGCCTGTTCCGCTTCAAAACGACCAAGGTCGGCGCGGAAACGGCGCTCGCCCAGATCATCAAGATGGTGGAAGAGGCGCAGGCGAGCAGCGCGCCGATCCAGCGCATTGCCGATCAGGTGACCGCCTATTTCGTGCCCGCTGTCATTGTCGTGGCCGTTCTTTCCTTCGCCGGCTGGTGGATGCTGGGTAATTTCCCACAGGGTCTGCTCGCCTTTATCGCCGTGCTCATCATCGCCTGCCCGTGCGCGCTCGGCATCGCCACACCGGCCGCGCTCATGGTCGGTGTGGGCAAGGGCGCGGAGGCCGGGATCCTCATCCGCGGCGGCGAGATTCTCGAGCGCGCGCAGCGGCTCACGACTGTTGTGTTCGACAAGACCGGCACGCTCACGCGCGGTGAACCGAATGTGACCGACATCGTTTCGCTTTCCAACATTGCCGAGACCGAGGTGCTGCTATCCGCCGCGGCGGTAGAAGCAGGTTCGGAGCATCCGCTCGGCGAAGCCATCGTGCGCGCGGCCAAACACCACAACATTGGATTGCCGAAGATCAGCGGATTCGAAGCCATTCCCGGCCATGGGATCCGGGGCAGCGTGGCTGGGCATAAGGTGTTGCTCGGCAACCGCCGCCTGTTTCAGCGCGAAGGCATGGCGACGGAGGCGGTCGAAGTTGCCATGACGCGCCTCGAAGGCGAGGGCAAGACCGCGATGCTGGTGGGCCGCGATGGCGTATTGATCGGCATCATCGCGGTGGCGGATACGCTCAAGCCCGAGGCGGCCGAGGCCATCGCCTCGCTCAAGAGCGAGGGCGTGCAGGTGGTGTTGCTGACCGGCGATAACCAGCGCACCGCGCAGGCGATCGCGAAACAGCTCGGCATCGAGAAAGTCATCGCCGAGGTGCTGCCCGCTGACAAGGCGCGTGTGATCCAAAACCTGCAGAAGCAAGGCGAGGTCGTGGCCATGGTCGGCGATGGTGTCAACGACGCGCCGGCGCTCGCGGCCGCCGACATCGGCATCGCCATCGGTTCTGGTTCCGACGTGGCCAAGGAGACCGGCGGTATTATCCTGGTGAAAGATGACGTGCGCGAGGTCGTGGCCGGCATTCGGCTTTCGCGCGCGACCATGCGTAAAATAAAACAGAATCTCTTCTGGGCGTTTATCTATAACACCATCGGCATTCCGGTGGCGGCGCTGGGATATTTAAATCCCATCATCGCCGCCGCCGCCATGGCGCTGAGTTCGCTCTCGGTGATTGTCAACTCGGCGTTGTTGAAGCGGGTGCGGCTGTCCGCCGTTTGAGGATCTGGGCATGAGCATCGGGCCATTCTTTCTGAGTACTTTGCGGGAGCCGGTTGCGGAGACCCGCGGCATGGTCATGAACTGGCAGGCGCCGTTTTACGACGCGGGCTGTACGCTGATCGGGCTGGGCAGGCGCTTCCGCCACGAAACTTTGGACCATGCTGAGCTGCGCGCGGGTGAACAAGTGCTGGATGTGGGTTGCGGCACCGGCGTGCTCACGCGTCTGGCGGCGCAGGCCGTTGGCCCGGCGGGTGCGGCGGTCGGCATCGATCCCGCGCCCAGGATGATCGTGGTGGCGCGCCGCCATGCCGCCCGGGTGCCAAGCCGGCCGGAATTCAGGGTGGGCGTTATTGAGCGGCTTCCGTTTGCCGACCAGAGTTTCGACGTGGTGCTGTCGAGCCTGATGCTGCATCACCTGCCGCCGGAGTTGAAGGTGCAGGGTCTGGGTGAGGTCTATCGTGTGCTCCGGCCCGGCGGGCGCCTGCTGGCGGTGGACCTGGACCGGCCGGAAAATCCTTTGTGGTGGCTGGTGTTCTGGCCGGGGCGGTGGCTGCCGATGCTGGCCGAAAACCTGCGCGGAAAGATTCCGGCTTACCTGCGCGCCGCCGGTTTCGATCCGGTCCGGACGGCGGGCCGGTGGGCCGGCCTGTTCACGTTCTGGACCGCCACGAAGCCAGGCCGACGGCGCGGGACGGAATCGGCAAGCTAAGGAGCGGGAGCGGATTTCCGGCGCTCTTGATGTTACACATTATTCACTGGTACAGAGGAGGTGCGATCATGAAAGCGATTCGAACATTGGCGGCGGCACTGTTGTGTCTGGCTCTTTTCGGCGTGACGGGCGTGCCGCGCGCGGCCCACGCCGCCGATAGCCCGGCTTTCTGGAAATATCAGGTCAAGGGCGATTTCGGCGAAGTGCTGAACCATCTCCGGCACGGTCTGGCGGCCGGGCAGTTCATCCTCACCGCCGAAGAGAATCTGTCCAAGGGCCTCGAGAACAACAAACATCTGTTTCCCGCGGGCCAGTGGAACACCATCGGCTTTGACAACGTGACGGCGGTGCATTTCTGCTCCGTGGTTTTCAACCAGGAGGTGTTCAATATCAACATGGACTGGTCGATCCTGTGTCCGTTCAAGGTGGTCGCTTACACCATGAAGCAGGCGCCCAAGGACGTGACCATCATCATGCTGCGCCCGACGTACCTGCTGGAAAGAGACCCGAATAAACGTGCCCGGGAAATCGGCGGTAAGATCGAAGATCGAATCATCAACGCCATCAAGGAAGGGCTATCTCACTGAGGCGGCTCACAGTCCGCTATTGGAGGCACCGATGGACCATCAGCATCCCCGCCGCGCGGCGGGCCCGCGCCTGGGTCTGGCACTGTTTGGCTTCCTCGCGGTGGCCGGCTTTTTTCTGATTACGGAACACCGCGCCCATGTTCTGGGCGTGTTGCCGTTCGTGCTGGTGGCCCTGTGTCCACTGCTGCATCTCTTCGGACATGGCGGGCACGATCATGACGCGCAAAAAGGAGACAAGCCATGAATCCCTCCACTCCCGCTTATGGCCTGTGGTCGCTCGTCATCATCAATTCGCTGGTGTTCATCATCTTCGCCTTCAGTTTCACCAAGCCGAAGACCAAGCGCGACTGGCGCTCGTTCGGCGCTTTTTCGGCGTTCATTGTTGCGCTGTTTACCGAGATGTACGGCTTTCCGCTCACCATTTACTTGCTGTCGGGCTGGCTGGTAGGCCGCTATCCCGGTGTGGACTGGTCATCGCATGACGCCGGGCATCTGCTGGAGATGCTGTTCGGTTGGAAGGCCAACCCACATTTCGGGCCGTTTCACTTGCTGAGTATGATCTTCATCGGCGGCGGGTTTATCCTGCTGTCGAACGCCTGGCGGGTGCTGTATGCGGCACAGAAGAATCACACGCTGGCGACGACCGGTCCGTACGCGCGCATCCGCCATCCGCAGTACGTGGGCTTCGTGTTGATCATGTTCGGCTTCCTGTTGCAGTGGCCGACGCTGCTCACGCTCATCATGTTTCCGATACTCGTTTATATGTATGTGCGCCTGGCACGACGCGAGGAGCGCGAAGTGCAAAGGGAGTTCGACGCGGCCTACGCGCGCTATGCGGCGGCCACGCCGGCGTTCTTTCCACGTTTTGGCGTTGCCCGCCCACATCCCGGCTGACGCAAGGGGGCAGACGATGCATGAACCATTCATCCTCGAGCCACGCATCGCCTATTTCTCCATGGAGATCGCCCTGCGCCATGAGATTCCCACCTACAGCGGTGGCTTGGGTGTATTGGCCGGGGACACGGTGCGCACGGCGGCGGATTTGGAACTGCCGCTGGTCGCCGTCAGCCTGGCGAGCCGCGCCGGCTATTTTCGCCAGGAGATCGACGCCCAGGGCCGACAGATCGAACATCCCGACCCGTGGGAACCGAGCCGCTGGGGCAGCCCGCTGGAGGCGAAGATCACCGTGCCTATTGAAGGCCGAAACGTCTGGATCGGCGGCTGGCTCTATGTCCTCGGCGGTCACATGGGCGGGCGACAACCCGTCATCCTGCTGGATACCGACCTGAACGAAAATGCGGCGGCCGATCGCGAGATCACCCATTACCTTTACGGTGGCGATACCGCTTACCGGCTGAAACAGGAAATTGTGCTCGGCATCGGCGGCGTGCGCATGTTGCATGCCCTGGGTTTCAAGCTGCGCCAGTATCACATGAACGAGGGGCATTCGGCGTTGCTCGGCCTCGAACTTCTGCGGCGCTACACCTACCCATTTGAGGATGTGCGCCCGGGTGAGTCGCGCTATGACATTCCCCGCGTTCGGGATCTGTGCAATTTCACCACGCACACGCCGGTGGAGACCGGGCATGACCAGTTTCCCTACGATCTGGTGCAGCGCACCCTCGGCGACTTCATCGATATGCCGACGCTGAGGACGCTGGCGGGAGAGGAAAATCTGAACATGACGCGGCTGGCCTTGAACCTAAGCGACTACGTCAACGGTGTGGCCAAACGCCACGCCGAGACCTCGCGCGAAATTTTTCCGGGTTACACCGTGCGCGCGATCACCAACGGCGTGCACCCCTTTGCCTGGACGTGCCCGAGTTTCGCGAAACTTTACGACGCCCATCTCCCCGGATGGTGTCACGAGCCCGAGCTGCTGGTGCGCGCCGATCGGATTCCGGATGAGAGCATCTGGCAGGCGCATGTGCTGGCGAAGCGCGAGCTCATCGAAAAAGTGAAGGCACTTTGCGGCGTGACTTTGCATCCGAAGGTTCCGATCCTGGGATTCGCCCGGCGCATGACCGGATACAAGCGCCCCGATCTGCTCTTCGCCGATCTTGAACGTCTGAAAAGCATTGCGAGCCAATGGCCGTTCCAGATCGTGTTCGCCGGCAAGGCCCACCCGCGCGATGAAGGAGGCAAACGCGTTATCGAAGCATTGCATGAGCACATGCGCGCGCTGGCCGGGACCGTCCCCGTGGTCTTTCTCCCCAACTACGACATGGCGTTGGCGCGCACCATCGTCTCGGGCGTGGACGCGTGGCTCAACACGCCGCTGCGTCCGCTCGAGGCCTCCGGCACCAGCGGCATGAAGGCTGCGTTCAACGGCGTGCCGAACCTGAGCGTGCTCGACGGCTGGTGGATCGAAGGCTGCATCGAGGGTGTAACCGGTTGGGCTATCGGCGATTCCGCCAACGCGCCGAACGACACTGACGTGCATTCACTGTACCAGAAGCTTGAGCAGGTAGTGCTGCCTCTGTACTACTACGCTTCGCGCGCCGCGTGGATCGCGGTGATGAAGGGTGCGATCTGCAAGAACGCCTCGTACTTCAACAGCCACCGAATGATGCGGCGCTATGTCACCGAGGCTTATCTGCGCTAGCAAGGAGACCGCCATGACCGCGCATGAGAAGGAAACGACCGTAATGGCATTGACCGTCGAGCGGATTTGAACCTGACGTTTTAGAATGGTCTAAGTAATGGAAGCGTTTGCTGCATGACATGCAAAGCGGGGTGATGTGCCATGACTATGACAGATGTGCCTGAAGCAGGACTGGTCGCCTGCGAAGTCTGTCTCAAGGAGATTCCGCGATCGGTGGCCCGCAGCCTGGAGGGCGTGGACTACGTTTACCATTTTTGCGGCCAGCGGTGTTACGAAAAATGGCAGGCCGGCGCCGGTATGCGTGAGGTCGGACTGGAGGTGAGCGGGATGGATCTTGATTTCGCGGCGGCGCAGGCGCTGGCGGAATCGGCGGCGAAGCGGTACGCGGAGGACGCCATGCCGCTGGCCTGGTTCGATCGTGAGCGCGGCAAGGAATCGCCGGAAGTCCCCGAATGCCAGCACAAGCCCGGCTGGCTCGCCTACGCCGAGAGCCACGGCGGCGACCTGAAGATAGATATCAACCACGGGGCTTATGTCTTCATCTTCGCCACCGGAAAGCAGGACTGACTTTTTCAAGGAGGCCGCCAAGAATTCCGGACAACTTGACGTTGCGCTGCTCATTCTGCGTATCGCCCTGGCCGCGTTCCTGCTGCTCTTTGGTATCGACAAGCTGGTGGCGACGGAGACGACCGTAAAGGTGTTTGCGCATTTTTATGGCCTCGCTATCGCGCCTGCCGTGGCTCAGACCGCGGGCGTTTTGGAGATCCTGCTGGGTCTTGCCATGCTCGCCGGTCTCTGGAAGACAATCACTTATGGGTTGGGGTTATTGCTCCATGCGATTTCTACCCTGGTGACTTATGAACAGTTGCTGTTTCCTTTTGGCGAGAACCACCTTTTTATCGCGAGTATCCCGGTGCTCGCGGCCTTCATCGCGTTGTTTCTCCTGCGCCGGCTGGATACGTTGTTGAGTCTGGCTGCCTCAGCGCGCGAGGAACACAAATAGCACGATCGTTTGTCCATGACCCTCGATTTTTACGGCCATCCCCCCGCCGCAGCAGGCTGAACGAATTTTTTCTGGCATACTCGGTCTTATAACCAGTTTTCATTGAGGTTGCCGGAAAGTCATGAGTAATCTTGCGGCGGTCAAACGCCTGTCCATTTCGGGAATGAGTTGCGCCGGCTGCGTGGCGACGGTGGAGAACGCGCTCAAGAGCGTACCCGGTGTGGCCGAAGCCACGGTCAATTTTGCCGAGCACACGGCGAGTGTACGAGGCGAAGTTGCCGTCTCCATGTTGATCTCGGCGGTCAAGCAGGCGGGATACGACGCCGCCGAGTTGCGCGGGATTGACGACGAGACCGAGAAGGAGGCGGCGGAGTTCGCGCACTACCGTGCGCTGCTGCGCAAGTTTGCGGTGGCCGCCGCGGTGGGATTCCCCCTGTTCGTGGCCGAGCCGCTGGACTGGCTGCCGCATCTGGCGACGCCGCCGGGCTATGCGTTCTGGAGCGTGACGGGGCTGGCGACGTTGTTTGTGCTGGTCTATTCCGGCGGGCATTTTTTTCGCGGCGCGTGGAAGGCCTTCCGCGCGCACAACGCCAACATGGATACGCTCATCGCGCTCGGTACCGGCGCGGCGTGGGTGTATTCGATGCTGGTGGTGGTCTTTCCCGGTATCGTGCCGAGTCTCGCGCGCCACGCCTATTTCGAGGCCGCGGCCATCATCATCGCCCTGATCAACCTCGGCCAGGCGCTCGAAATGCGCGCCCGTGGAAAAACTTCGGAAGCCATCAAGCGCCTCATCGGTCTCCAGCCCAAAACCGCGCGCGTGATCCGCGACGGCAAGGAATTGGACATCCCGATTTCCGAGGTCGGTCTCGATGAAACCATCCGCGTGCGCCCCGGCGAAAAAATCCCGGTCGATGGCGTCATCATCGAAGGCCATTCCTCCGTGGACGAGTCCATGCTTACCGGCGAGCCGATGCCGGTGGAAAAAAAGACCGGCGATGAAGTCGTCGGCGCCACGTTCAACAAGTCCGGCAGCTTCCTGTTTCAAGCCAAGCGCATCGGCGCGGATACCGCGCTCGCGCGCATCATCGAGATGGTGCGCCGCGCGCAAAGCTCCAAGCCCGCGATCGGGAGACTGGCGGATAAAATTTCCGCCGTGTTCGTGCCATCGGTACTTATTATTGCGGTGCTGACATTCCTGGCGTGGTTCAACCTCGGTCCGGAACCAAGGTTTTCCTTCTCGCTGGTGGCCACGATGACGGTGCTCATAATAGCTTGTCCCTGCGCGCTTGGATTGGCCACGCCCATCTCTATTATGGTAGGCGTGGGCAAGGCGGCGGAATACGGCATTCTCATCCGCAATGGCGAGGCCTTGCAGCAGGCGGGCAGGCTCACCACGATCGTGCTCGACAAGACCGGCACCGTCACCGAAG
>ERZ1292630.2154-Hain-H41-02um-R3-2154-length-18537-cov-6_pt1 | contig 18537 bp, 3 predicted proteins | sample MGYA00564408_ERZ1292630 | MGnify/ENA primary metagenome ERZ1292630 (study PRJEB36523, sample SAMEA6512641) | groundwater metagenome | collected 2019-01-08 | study: AquaDiva: Metagenomics assemblies of 32 groundwater samples
CAACGCCCAAAATGTCTTCCGCTCCTTCCCCCTGCCCAACGTCTCCACTTTCCCCGCAACAACTCCTCCCAGGCCAACGTCGTTCCGACGAGTCCGAAGACCAATTAGCGCGCGCATGCGGTGTCCCCCCTCACCCCATTCCCATCCCGTCGCCGCCGTTCAATGTCTGTAGTCGCCTCGCACCAACCAATTTTTCTTGTCGTTGTCTGTTTTGTTTGACCCCGAGTATTTCGAAGGTGTAATGTGTTCCGGCCGTCGTTGGTAGCGTCACGCGAAGCGAGAGGAGCACATGGAGTGGGGGTCGTTGCCTTCCTCTAGTGATCAGTGATTGCCGATTGAGAATAATATTGACAATCCCCAACTGACTCAAAGTGACATTCGGAAGGACGGCTGTCACTCCCCTCCACTTCGGAGAGGGAGAGATGGATTTTTAGTCGCCCACCGCCGATGAGTTCGGTCCGCGACGCCCCGACCCGTGGTTGGCAACGGCTGCACGCGTCACTGACGTCGACAGAGGCCTCCGCACAGGCCACCGCCCAACTACGAGAATGGCTCGCGACGACAGCAGTTAAGTCGCCCAAGACGGACGAGCCGATGGTGCTGACGCTGCGTGAGACCCTTCTCACGGGAGTAAGGGATAACGCTGCCGCAGAGAGTAGCGCGCGGCACGGCAGTGCACCAAACACATCCCCGGATGCCACGGCGGCGGCGATGGCGGACCGCCTCGAGTGGCTCGTGCGTTTGACAACCGACATCGAGTGTGCAATCCGACGTGTCGTCGAGACGGCGCCCGTCGATGCGGCTGTTGTTGAGGGAGCACGCAAAAAGACGACGGTTGGGCTCAAACTGCTGCATACCTACATGTTTGCACCCGCATTTCTCGCTGCGATCCGTCCCCCATTCGACACGTGGCTAGCCCCGGCACTCTGGGCGGTGCTCGGCAGCCCCGTGGGATTGCACGCGCGCAACGTCGCGTGGCACGGTATGGTGGTCTGGCCGTCGTTGCTCCATGCTTCGTCGTCCGCGACTCTGCCCACGCCTCCGCTCTGCCAAGTCAATGACCTGGTCGACGTCTGTTATGATTTACGCGACGCCCTCTGCCATGCTATGCACCGAGACGCACCCACGCCGTGGTCATTCCCAGAGGTGGCGGGACCGACGGAGGAGGGCGAGGCAAGCCGTGCTGCCGGCGGCATCGGCGAGAATGATGACGAGCCGCCGCACGTTGCGGTGCCGCATATGGCCAGTTACCTCGTGTGCGCGGTGATCGCTCGATCGCTTGGCCATCTGGAACGGTTTTGCTCCGTTGTGGAAGGGCTCGAACGTGACGCAAGAACAAATCCCGTCGGTCGCTGTGACGGCGGCTGGCTATCCCTGATGGGGATGTTCCCGATGCTCGAGGCGCTGCTGCGACGGCACGTCGAACTCAGGTGGATTGCTACGCAGCAGCAGCGGCAACCACCGCACGACGCGGCCACGTCGTCGACTTTTAAAGATGTTGCTGCTACCAACGACGGGGGTGGCGCCGCGATGCCGCCGCCGCCGCGATCGCCATTCCTCGTCGAGGGACGACGTGGAATCCGCTTTCTCACCTTCGACGAAATGCTGGACGTGCAGAGCACCCTGGGCGGCCTCATCGACGCCGACGGAGCCGATTCAAGGCTTTGGGCGACGTTCTCCTCTTTCCCATGCTGTTGCTTGGCCGAGTTGTCGCCGATGGGCATGCCGCCGCGGGGTGCTCTTGAGGGCGGCGGCGACTACGAACTATTTAAACGCTGGCAGGGACTCCTCGCCATCCCGCCGCCTCTCGGTCCGAAGCTACGGGACATGCTGGCGCATGCAAGACTGCCCCTCACGTCGACGACGGCGACAGTTCAAGCGAAAACACCGCCTTGTGGCAGCGGCTGTGACTCGGCGCCGGATCGCGACGAGCAGCACGAACAACCAATTGGGGTAAGGCGGTGCGCATGGTTCGTCGACAGCGCCTGGTCTTTGTTCTTCGACACCCTGCGGCGACTTCTTCCCGACAGCGCCTGGTCGCGGGTTTCAGTTTTCCTGGGAAGACTGGCGGCGTGCAAGGGGACCCTCCGCCGTGGTGTCCGTGACGTAGCATACGGCAACAACGATGCCGTGGGCCACATCGGCGTGCCTCCCGACATGGTTTGGAAATTGACCACCTGCGCGTTGCAGTGCTGCTCGATTGGGGGGCCTGCTCATGATGATGGCGTGCCGTCCCTCACCGCCGACCAGTCGATGGCGTCGCGGATCCTTCTGTCGGTGAGCCAACCGGCGGCGATCGCGCCAGCCACCACGGCTTTGGAAGGAGAGGAGGCGGAGGACAGCGCGTCGTGGGGGCCGCCCACTTCTGCGCTCCTAGCTACATCAAGTGCGACGCATCCGCAGGAGGCGCAGGCGGCGGCGTCGCAGCTGCGCGACATGCTGCAGTACAAAGGTCCACCGTCGAAGGCGCCGCAGATGCCGCTCGTTGAACTCGTGTCCGTCATCAGCCGGGCGGCATCCCTAATACCTCCTCCTTCGACGGGGTGCAGACGAGACGGCCCTCCGCACGACGATGGACTGGACGCCATGAAAGTAATGGCGTTCCGCGAAAACCAATGGTGCGCGACGTTGTTCCGCCTCGCTGGCGCCGTCGTGGCGTGGCTCGCCGCTTGGTTGACGCAGCTGGCGACGTTATCTGCTCACCACCGAGCGGCGGCCTGTCAGCCGCTCACTCGCAGTGAGGCCGCGCAGCTGGAGAGGCTGGCGCAAGCTGCCCCTGCTGCGGCACAGATAACCCAGCTTGCCATGCACCTGATTGCTCGTTGCCGTTCCATACCGGCGCTCCACGGTTCGACCGCGGCGTCGTCGGGACGACCTCTGTCCACCGCAAGCGGCGCGAAGCAGCTGACCGCATGGGTCGTCGAGCTATCGGCGATCGAAGCCCGAATTCGCCTCCACTCCAGCGATGGTGGTGGACAACCGGGGGCATCGCTCACGGCCAGAGAGCTTCTGGACGCCATCGAAATGTTCGACTTGAGCCAGCAGCTACTGACCCAACGCACCGCGGCCCAGAGTCCCTCATCCCTCGCGTCGCCTACTCACTTGGGCTTGCCTCTCGTCGTGACAGCCTGCGTCAAGATGGCGATCTGGTGCGCGGAGGTATCCGGCGTGTAGGGCGGCGCTTGTTGTGAACCTCCATGGTCGCTCCCTCGAATGCATTGAGTGCTTTCCAGAATCCCGCCGTTGTTGTGCGCACCCTTGACCCGTCTCATCGCAAGGCTTTGGCGCCGTAACCTCCCTCTCTCTTTCTCGCTCGCATTTACACCTGGGCACCCCGTCTCCGCTCGTGCCCTTCACGCGCGTACCTCACGTTGATATGCACCGTGTCCAGCAACAGCTGGTAACCTGGCTGCTCGGGTCGCTCGGCGACATCGCGGATATCAAACCGGCAGACGTTCAGGCGCATCTGCTCGGCGGTCACCTAGTGCTCAAAAACGTTCAGCTGCGCCTACCTAAAGTTAACGACTTGTTGTTCCCAGCGAACGTCGCCGCGGAGTGCGCGTCCGCGGCCGTCGACAGTTTGGAAGTAAATGTGCCGTGGTACTCGCTTCAGCCCCTGCCCATCGCCGTGTCCCTTGACGGACTGACCGTCGTCGTACGACCGCGGCCACCTGACCGCGAATTAGCTCAGCTTGCCACGAGAGGCACCGAAGCTGCGCGGCTTGAAGATTTGGTGCGCGTCTTGTCCTCCGAGGTGGAGTTTTTCGACACCCGCTCGACCCATGACGGAGGCGATGATGAGGAAGGGGCCGACGCCACCCGTTCGGGGACGCCATCGGTCACATCCCATGACGATGACCACGGCGGCGGCGGTGCGGCGACCTCCTCCTCGGAATCAGGCGACGGCGATAGCGATGACAACCAATCGATGCATTCGTGCGTCGGCAGCACCGCCAGCCGCGGCCGGGGCGAAGACGGGGCACGGCGGCACCCCGGCGAGGAGCATGACGACGACGACGACTTTAAATCCGCATTGAGCCGTGATGCTGACGACGCCTTTTTAACACCTCGAAGTTTGTCGTCTGCGGCGTCCACGACCGAAGAGCAAGAAGGTAGGCGTTCTCCGAACAACGACAGTGTGGCGAGCGCTGTCCAAGTGCCCACCCAGCCGTCGGACGCAACCGCAGCTGGGTCATGGAACCTGTGGTCGATGATGACCTCCGCCGTCACCGCCGTCGTCCCCGTCCCCGTTTCGTTGTTCGACAGACCCGTTGATTTTTCCGCGACGAAAATCGTCATCCGTTTCGAATTCGGCACCGAAACTGCCGTCGAAGTCGTAATCGACAGAATCAGCTGCGTCATGTCAGCAGACTTTATTCGCCTGCACAAGACGAGTGGGAAAGTGGGCGCCGCGGAATCATCGCCAGCGCCTCCGGGCGCCGCAGCAGGTACGGGCTTCAAGTCGACAACGTCGAAACTGTCGGTAGAAGGAGTGCGACTCGTCGTCCTTCATCGACCAGCAGTACGTGCCCCTTCCGCCCGGCTCGGTGACGTGGTCGATCAACCGCGCCAACCACCTCTCGGTACCGGCGGCGACGAAACGTCATCAGGATGCCGACGCACGACGCTCGTCGAGGCCCCCGCCGTCACCGCCGAGATGACCATGGTCAGCCAACACAAGCAGCATCCCCACCACTACCGTCACGACACGGCGATAGCCGCCGCCTCCACTGTTCAAATCTCCCCAGCGACGGTGGTTGCGGCGAGTGCGGCAAAGCGAGGGGTGGCAGCGACCACGTTTATCCACCGCCACGCCGCGATCCATTGCCCCAGCACGTTGCTCACGGCATCGCCGGACGTCGTCATGACACTCGTGCGCGCGCGCCGCGTCTTCAAGGACCTCACTAGCTTTCCTGCGGCGGCGCGAATGTTGGTGCAACGGTGGAGCAACGCGAAGAATGCCACCGAACGCATCGCGTTTGCATTTCAGCTGCGGAGACTTGAGGATGCGGACCGACATTCACGCTACAATTTTACGATGGAGCATTTGCGTCTGCATCGACGAACGCGGGAGGCCTATTTAACTTCGTTGCGCAAGGCGCTTTCGGAGTCGACACCGTTTGCGGCAGATGAGCGACCGCCGCCGGCGACTCGAACGACGCTCGCGACACCGACCGTGGATCCATCAGTGGTCGCACCTCCGAAAACACTCTTGTTCTTTTCTCCCGCGATCCGCGGCGTCGTGTCGGACCTTCTTCGCCTGGAAGAAGACTTAAGATACACGGACGTCGTTCAGCAGCTGCAGGACGTCGCCCTGTCCGAGTCGCATCGCACGCTGCGCCATTATGGGGTCGGGACGAGCGATAACGACCGAGGTGACCTGTCCGCGACCGACGACGGCGACTCGGCGTCCGTGGCGACAAGCCGCAAATCCGCCGCCGTCTCAAAGACGGGACGGGGGAAGGCCCACGACACCCAAGTCTCAAAAATGTCGGCGATCATCAACCTGGAGCGTGTCGCGGCGACTGTCGTCCTGACGCCGTCCTGCACGTTGACTGCCTCGAGCGTAGGGTGCCAACTCGAGATCACACCCGATGCCGTTTCCGAGTTTCGCGAACCTGCACCGAATCAAAGCCAGCAGCCTCAAACAATGTCAAAAAGGCGATCTACGACGACTGCCAAGACGTCGGCGACCGCCCGAACAACAGCGGAGTCCCACATTGCGAACGTGACGACGCTGCAGCACGCCGCCCGCCTCACCATCCAAAGCGTCGATGTCCAGCTGCACCAATCTGCGGCGGACGACGCCTCCTCCTCCACGGCGGCTGCCTCTGTGATGCCGATTCTCACTTGGTCGGCACTGCCGAAGGACGACACGGCAGTGGGTCCGACGGCTAAAGCTCGCGGCGACGATACGAATTCAAGAGCTTGGCAGCCGACGGCGGCGGCGTGCGTGAGTGCCGCTTCAAATCCCGCGGCTGGACCAGGCGAAGTGCGCCACGCCGCGTTCACGGCGGCCGTTATTCGTCCTGTGGTGCGGCGGAGTCATCCCGGTGCTCCCACCAGAGGGGCGTTCGTAAGCACTTCCAAAGCGACCGGCGCCGCATTCGACGCCCATGACGACGCGGACGAGGTGCAAACCATCCGGCGTTCGTTGGCCATCTTCGCCAAGCAGTCGAAGCTGGTCGACGTCGCGTTGTTCATCGTGGATGTAGAGGGAGTGCAGATTTTGGCGACGACGCAAGTTCTCAATGCCTTGTGCCTTGCCGCTTGTTCCGTCGAAGTTGCGCGGCTCGCTCGTGCTCTGCGCGGCGGCAGTGACGCGGAAGACCGCGGAGCCGACCCAACGGCCGCGCGACCTTGCTCGAGAGGCACGAAGTCGGTACCACCCGCCGCGAACAGCGGCGGGGAGAAAAAGACGACCAGCAGCTCGTCGCGCAGCAGCGCGAGCAATTTGTCGGAACCTGCGGCCGCCGCGACAGTGGGTTCGCTGATCGCGTCACGGCGCGCGGAACGGCGACACTACGTGCTGCTGCTTCGTAGCGGCTCGCGATGCGGCGCGGAGGTTGGGCCCGTCGCGGTCACCGCACATGGCTATCACTTGGAAATTCATTTGTCCGGCACCACCGTGCTGCGCCGTGAGCCACCGTCCTTCACATCCTTCACCCGAAATTTGCCGCTGCGTCTCACACGCTGGACCGTGACCCCAAGCAGCGCGGGCTACCAGCGGCTGCAGGTGACGCTGCCGAGGCCACCTCAAGGCGTCGCGGCTGGTCGCGAGTCGCATCCTCGCGGCATCGTCGTGCCCGCGTGCGACTGGTCCTTCGGACGCCGATGGCTGCCCTACGAAACGTTTCATCGCGGCATCGCGCACTTCGCGAAGGCGCCCCCTACCGCACCATCGCATCCGAATTCATTTGACAACCTTGAGGTTACTCCAAACCGCACCTCCAGAAACCAACCGCGGCACGACGACGATCCACAAACGGCAAACGCAGACGATGTCCTTCGCGTCTCGATCGACACGGCGCTGCAGCAGGTCATGACCCAGTTCCACAACGACCTTCAAAGAATGACCGCTGAGGTGCGAGTCGCTTGGACGCCCGCGGCGGCAAGCTTGGACACGGTCAGTTTGTCCCCGGACGTGAAGCGCGCCGCCGCCATCGCGAGGCGAACCCAAACGGATTTCGTCGTTCCGACGGTGTTGGCATTGCCCCCTGTTTGGGTGAGCGTCGACCTTCCGGATTTGACAATGGACGTGCGCACCTCTCACGTCTGCGTCCGACAATCCGTGCATGCGTCGAGGGGCGTGACCGCCGACGTTCCTCCTGCCTCGCACGTTTCGCCCCCGAGGGTACGACGAAAAAACGAGTCGAATCATAACGCTTCGCTCAACCTAGAGCCGCAGCAACACTTCCACTTGACGCATCACGACTGTTCGACGGCCACCTGCTCACTCCTCTGCGACGCGACGCAAGCGGACTTCCTTGCCGCCCTGGCTCACAGCATCCAGGTGGACGTGGCGTCGCTGCAACTTTCGTTTCTATCCCAAGGCTCCGTGCGCGTCTATGTTCATCACCTGCGGGTCACACGGCACTTCGGCCCCGCACAACTACACCTATCGCCCATTGTCGCCGGCGTCGCGAAGCGAGCGACGACGACCGCGAGCTCCTTTCAGTACGCAGAAGATGACGGGGAAGGCGATCCTCCCGTGTTCTGCGAAGAGGTGACGGAGATGCGGTCCCTGAGAGTATACGTCGGAAGGTCGCTTTTAGAATCTGCAAGTGCCACGCCCGCAGCCCCGGCGTCGACCACGAGCTCACCGACCGTGTCGACCGGCACCAGCTTCCTGCTCTCGGCGTCGACGCACGATAAGCAAGCAGCGGCGGCATTCTCCGCTTCGGCGTGGCATCATGGCCTCGTCGACCGTCGTGAACCACAGCGAGTGCCGTTCGTCGCCATGAGCAGCGTGCGCGCCGAAAAGCTCGTCGCCTTGAATCGCGATGATGGGTCGCCGCGACGTGCCGCAGGTCCACTCCGGACGGATCACGACCGCAGCACGACGATGACGATGACCAAGACGGCGAATGGAGCGACCGAGCCCGCGATGGCACCCGAAGAGAGAAGAGAAGCAGAGTCGTCGACAACGGCAGCGATTCTGCCCGTGTCGGCGCGCGTCACGATTCCGTACCTAAGCATCAGCGACGGGGGCATCGACATGACGAACACCGTGTTGGTGATACGGCGCGACCCCGCCGTCGAGCCCAAGGACGACCAGCCTTTCGTATCCGGCCGACTTCTTTTGTGCACGTCGCTGAGCGGCGTCAACCCTACGGCATTGCGGGCCAGCGACGCCATGTCCGACGCGGAGCTGATGCAGCGCGTGAAGGCCGAGTTTGGTGCAATGATTCGCGGTTTCGTGTCGGAACAGAGTGTTCGGCGCTTTTGGAATGCGTACAATCAAATCGAAATTCGCCTGGCGACCGGCTCCTCCGGCGTCGCGCCGTCGGATCTTCACTGTGGATCGCCGAGGGCAGGTCTCGCCTTGACACCCGGCGGATCGCCTTCGGGCGGCGGATGCGACGACGCCGGCGAGGCCCTGTTGGAGGATGACGAAAGCGATCTCGCCGCAACCGCTGACGAAAGGTCGGACCTCGCTTCCGAGCTTGCTGAGGCGGCCCTTGCTCGCGTGGCCCACCGGCATTGCTGTGTGGTCACGCTGGTCGACCAGTGGAGTGATTCCCATGCCTCACCAGCGCTCTTGCGGCAACAGTCCACGAGCGGGAATGCCGAGTCCGCAATAGCGGATGGCGTCTCGGCGACGCCGTCCGGCTTCCCGAGACAGACCAGCACGACGTCGTCGTCGTCCATGCACTCGTACAGTTCCACGGCCAACGGGGCTCCTCGCCTCGCACCGGACCGTCGCGTCCTTCGGCTCCACGGCGATATTCGCGGCAACGCCTCTCAATCGCCCAGATGGCTGTCGTTGCACATTCACTTTGACGTGGAACGCCGGCTGACAACGACGTCGATCGCTCCTAGCCACGGCACTGAGGTAGCGGTGACCGTGACGATGCTCGACGGCGGCAGTGCAGTACGACCGCCGCCAGGTGCGCGGTGGCGGCGTCCTTCGCACTGCGCCGCCGACGACGACGAGTTCCTTCCGTCGGCGAATGCGCCTCAGTTCCGCGCGGTGGCGGAGATTGAGGGAGTTGCGTTCGTCCGGCCTCTGCGCCGCCAGGACTGGTGGTCGCCACACGCCAACGATGCGAACGCTCGAGTGGAGCAGCGCGTGACATGCAAGGTGCTCCAAGCCGCGTTGGTGCGAGTGCACGACGAGCGGCGACTTGCGGACGTTGCCGTGCACGACGTGGCCTGTGTGGAAACGACGATTCGTTCAGGAGGAGAATCGTCATACGAGGCCTGCGATGCTGCGGTACGTGATGATGCCACCACCACGACGACGAAAGCGATGAGCGTGCGCGTGGGCAGCGCGTCGACGTTGCTCGATTTGCGGCACACCGAGGACTTGCACGCCGTGGTCACTGGCGCCAAGCGCTGCGCGGACGCGACTCGGCCGTGGAAAACCTACGTTGGCACACAGTCCATCTGCGGGGCTGAATGGTGCCCGAGCCTTGAGCCCCGAGGTGCGGATTCCCAGGGGAAGGCGCGATTAAGTCCACCCACCGAAGGGACGCACACCATGCCCATGCCAGTCAAGTTCAGCGAGCCCGGGAGTTCAACTACCTCAACATCGGCCGGGCGTCTCCGTTTTGTGACCTCAGAGGCTGCCGTGTTGTCTGGGGCGGCGTCGACACACCACACGGCTGTTGTCACAGGCCGTCACCAGCCGGCGCCGTCCGCAGCGGTCGGGAGGGAGTGCGCCATGGTGACCGTGCATGACAGCCTCGTGGACTTCACGACGCTCACTGACGTCCTCGTCGGCACTGGCGTGATGCTGCGGTTTGTGCGATGCCACATTGTGCTGCCTCCTACTGCTTCCGTTGCCGGACCACATTGCCGCCAGCCAGACAAGCCAGCCGACGTCGAGGAAGCCGGTGCGTTCGTCCAGAAGGAAGGGTCTTTGGCGTCGGTGGCTTTCGTGCAGTGTAGCGCCGTTCGTTGCCAGCAGCCATCGCCGCTGAGCGCAGACGGTGGCTCATCGGATGACGTAGGGGGCACGAAAAAGGTACAGGAGACCTGGCAATCGCTGACCGGAGCGGTATCCGTCGACGCGTGGCACTCGCTCGTCGTCTTGGAGGGGGGCCAACGCCTGAAGTGTGGCGCGGCCGGTGGCTGGAAGATCGCGGGAAGCGTGACGCGGGCGGTCGGTGCCGGCGAAAAGGAGCGCCGATCAATGAAAAGGAAAGGCGGAAGGGGGGGCGCGCGAGGCTTCACCGCGGCTTTTGGTTCGGCCACCGTTGCCGTGACGTCGGGCGACGTTTACGCCCATGTGACCCCCGCCAGCAGCAGGGATTCGCGGAGCCTTCGCGCCGCTGCGTCGCATCCGTCAGGTCGGAGGGTGTGGTCGTCCGTGAACGCTGTACCCTTGGAGGTGGTGCGAAGAGCGCGATTCACTGCGACGGGGACGTTCACGTCGGCCCAAGTGCGAAAGGCGTCTTCGGCGTTCGCCGCGTCGTCAACTCCGTTGCTGCCAATGATCCAGGTGACGCTTTGCGTCGGTAACCAATCCGCATATTGCGTGCCCTTGTCCGTCTTGACGTCGCTCGCCGAGAGCGCCTCGACTTGGACGAAGCTCGACGCCGCAGCAGCCGCGCCGATCCCCTCTTCCGCTAGTGTGGAGACACCTGCGGCCGCCTCCATCGGTACGCGCGGCGGCATCGATGCCGGGGGTCCTCCGACGTTCCTCCCCTCCCACGGCCAGCCGTTTTGGTCCGCTGTGCGTCCATTTGAATGGGCCCTCATTCCCGTGGAGGTCATCGTGGCCGCGCACACGTCGACCTCCATGCCGGACCACCACGTCGCCACCCCGTCCACCGCAGACGCGACCGCCGCAGCTGCGACGGTGGCTGTCAACTTGCCATCCGCTGCCGCCGAATTGATGGTCATCTGCGACAACGGATTCCCGCTGGTGAGACTGCAGGCGGCGTCCGCCCGCCTCACCTGTACGGCACGCCCTCACGGTGACCGGCTGCTCAGCGTGGAAGGCGTGGTCGATGCCGGCTCGCTCGGTTACTATTCCTCCCGTCAGTTGCGCTTCGCTCCGCTCGTCACGCTATCACCCTTCGCCGCGTTCCGTGTGACCCTGCAGGGCGGAAAGAATGAGTCGGCCGTCGACGTTGACGGCAGCCATGGTGGTAGCAGCCCAACAAGCGACGAGGACGATGTCGACGGCGAGGAAGACGTCCCCTTGCGGGAATGCCCGAACGATCCGTCTTTGCCGACACCCCCTCCGCCGCCCGCACGGAGCCGCGATGAGGGAGGAGGCTCCTCCTCGCCGCCGTCATCTGCCCGTTCGTCCTCGTCGTTCAGCTCCGACCTTGGCACCGCGGCGCTAGCCATGTTCAACCAGGCGGAGGCCACCCAGCAGGCGGCTGCACCAGCAGGGGGCCGATATCCCATACCGACCCCGTCGCCCGTGCGTCGCCAACCCGACCCGCCGGATGCTGCGGCGCGACATTCCGCGGGGCTGCCGAACAGTCGTCGTCGAGAATCGCGTCGCGTCGACCTCACCCCACAACCCGCCGCCGCAGCAACGAGCACGAAACATGAGAACCACCTGCGCGTTACCTGCGAGCTGCACCTGCCGTCCATCGCTGCAAGCATCCATCGTGAATTCATCGCGCATTTGCAGCTGTGGCGCGATATGATGGCGACGGTCCCAGTCCATCCGCCGTGCGAGGCCACCAATGGTGACACGGCGGCCGCTGCGCCGCGGCTGTGTTGCGCGTCCTTCTTGCCGGTGCTCGTGCTGAGGGACGAGACCGGCCTCGGCTTGAGCCTCATGCGCCGTGCAAATCTCCCTCCTTCTACCGCCGTGCTGGGCACAACGGAGTCCCTTTTGGGCGCTACGAGAAGGCGACGCCTGGATTCGCCGCTCAAGGCACGCGGGGGAACGTCGGCGGTGCTCCTGATGCAACCCCCCTACGCGGAGCAGGACGACGCTCCTGAATGGTTCCGCGTGGCCACCGTCCCGCCGGGCAGCCGCGGGGCAGAGACGCCCTTCTACGGCCCGGGCTTCGTGCTGCAATCGGGAGACCGCCTCCTCGTCGGGCCAGCCACCCCCGCGGGATCCACGGAAAGCTCGTCGTCCTCCGCGGCGTTCATCTCGCTGCGCTTCGCGATGCCCGCTGTTGACGCGCCCCACGACAACTGGTACACGGCAGCCGTCCCCGTAGGGCTCACCGGAGGTGCCGCGGCGGCGCGACTCGAATTGAACGGCCCATGCCAGCTGTTGTCGTGCTCCTCGCCGGTGCTCGTATACAACTGGCTGGCCATGCCGCTTACGATTCGCGGGGCAGGTGGACGGCGTGAGACATCGGCGGGGGCCGCTGGACGTCATGGTACCACCGTCCCAGCTGGTTGCATGTCCAGCGTGCCGTTTGGAGTGCTGGAGGACCCCAACTTGACGCTGCAAGTCGAGGATAAGACGTTTCAGTTTGGCGTCTCCGCACGGGCGCTGGCTCACTTGGCGGCTGCCCTGTGTGGCACGTCCGAGCCCGTCAAACGGTTCGACGTTCGCTTTGCCGCCCAGGGGTCCCAGCTTGGGCATGGTGGAGAGGACGCAGAAGGACCGTTTGATCCGGGGGCATCTCCGGACCAAGTAGGGGGTGTGGTGTTCGCGTTCGCCGAAGTGTTTATCTCACGGCCTTGGATGTCGCCCTGTGTCGTTCTCCGCCCCGTTCTCGAGGTAGTCAACACCACGGCGGCCACATTGGACGTTGTGATCACCGACCGGCCCACGAATCGTGTGCGGTTGCCAATTGACAGTCACCACCATCTGGCCGCCCGACGGCCTGGTACTGGGGACGGCGTGTGCGCTCCGCTGGCGGGCACGATGGGATCATCATCCGTTGGTGTCCCTCCAACCTTCCGGTCGCTGCCCCCTGGCGGCACGTACCACGTGTATGACGTCGACCCGGCGCACGCCGTCGCCATGGCCGTGGCCGCGAGCAGACCGGAGTTCCGCACGATCATTCGTGACCAAGAAGCTCCTCCTGGTTGCTCACCCAGCTGCAGCACGACAACGACGACGCTATTGCGTTCGGATTGGATGTTCGTCGATCCCCTTCGGCTGACGGTTGATGTGGCCGCAACGGTGGGTTATTCCTCCAGTGCCACCGGCGACACGGGTCCAGCGGGGAACAGCCACCGCCGACAAGGCGTCGTATCCGCGGACGAGGATGATCGCTGGTGTGACACGCTGTGCCTCAGACGGTGCCGCGTGGCATTCAGCGCAAGGTCCCCTGGAGAAGGACCGTCGGGGGGCCACGCCGTCGTTTGCCTCGACGACACTGCCGACGACGCCGCGGCGACCGAAAGGCCAGAAACCGCACAGGACGTTATCTCAGTCAGTGTGCAGTATATGTCAGGCAACGTAGGTGGTTCACAGCGGCCGAGTCTGTCACTGACCGCGACTTGGTCACTCCTCGTGAATCAGAGCGACGATGATGTGTTCGCCTCTGTCGATGAAGCCGCGCCCCGCGATGCGGTGGAAGCAGCTGGCACGAACGACAGCGGCTCCATGGCGCCATATGTGCCGCGTGGAGACCCGTTGCGTCCTTATGCGCTCTTGATCGACGCGCAGCGGTCGTTTCGCCTGCGAACACCGGGGAGCCGATTCTCCAACGAATCGTGTCTCAAGTCCCAAACGGGCACGCCGCTGGATTGCCCGCTGCTGAACAGCGGCGTGATGACGATGATGATGCTGACCATCCCCAGCACCCAGCCAAATCGCCCCCTCCCTCTGCAGGTGCGTCAGTCGTTCTACCTCACCAAAGACCGCGGCCTAGGTCGCTGTCTGACGAAGATAGGCCAGCAGCCTAGCGAAGGATCAAGGACTCCCGATGCCGGAGAGGACGCCTCGTCGCACCGTCAGGTGGTGCATGCCCAAATCACGACCCCACTCACGTCCGTCTTCAGTCTTACGGCCGCGTGGTCCTTCTACAATCTCGACGCCCGCGATTCCCTCAGAGTGGAACACTACGGCCAGGATCCTTCGTCGGGCACTCCGTTACTCATTCGCGCCGTCTTGCTCGACCCGGGAGCCGGCCCCGTGCCATATTCCTACGTTGCGGGTGGATCCAACTTGTTTAAATTTGTATCTGTCAGGAGGGACTCCGTCAAGGACGCTTTCGCTGTGTCGTCACCGGACGCGAATCCCACAACTGGTCGACCGAGGCGTGGCTCCGTCTCAGCCGGACCGACTCGTGCCGACGGGTCCGCGGGTACTGGTGACCAAGACTGGTCCGAGTTCGTCGAAGGTCGTAACGCGGCGGCCACGGGTACACAAGCGCTAACCCTGACCCTACGCGTCGGCACCCGATCACAGCGAGACGTGACATTTTCTCGCACCGAGGTGTGCGGACCGATAAGCGTCCGTGTCCATCCGCCGCGATCCCTGCCGCTGCTGTTGGTGTACAATCTATTGCTCGCGAACGGCGCGGCGGCATCGACCAACGCCGAAAACACCCTCGTGGTGGTTGATTCGCGTGAAATCACGTTGACGGTGGATACCCGCCATGCCCCAGCACGAGCGTTCACGCCGTCCCTGAAGCGGTTCGGGGCGGATCCGACGTCTTTCAGCGTCCGATTGGGTTCTGGCAACGCGGTGACCATCGCATTGCAAGACGTGCCCCCGGCGGGAATCCGTGCTTTCTCGAGCGGCGGAGAGGATGGCTCGGAACACAACCTCGGCGGAACATGGAACCTGCCGAGAGGTGCGACAATGGGAGGACCCCCAGCCGTGCTGCTTCTTCGGAAAGTGACCGTAAAAGCGACCAGCAGTGCCATCCCCGCTCACGCCGCATCCTTTCACACTGTCTATTGCCTTTGCGTCATGGCCGCGAGTTCAGTCGCTCCTTCCTCCTGGGCTTCACGAAAGGGCCTCCCAGCTCTGCACTCGGCCACTCTCTTCGCGGCTGGCGGAGGCCGTGGCGACATTGACACGCTTCATCAGCAGCAGCAGGGCGCGCTTCTCGGACCATGCTGCTCCCGCCCACGGAGGCAAGCTGGCGGGCTTTTCTCGCTGGTGTCCGCGGTCTCCGCTGACGTCAAGATGGACGTGGCCACCATCGCGTTCCTCCCCGGCTTGATGACGATCGAAATGCGAACGTTTCACTTCGCGTTGCAAAAAGGCGGCGCAATGGCCACCGCGTCGTTTGCGGACCTGAACGTCGGCAGTTTCGCCGTCCTCCGCGACCCGCATCATCGCCCGTCCGCCCAAACCGCCGCCAGCGAGGAGCGTGTTGTTGGCCCTGGGGAATGCACTTGGCGGGAAAATGCATCCCTTCCAGAGGCAAGTGAGTTGACACACTGGTACCAAGGCGATGATGATGCCGGCGACGACGGAGGCGATGTCGACGAGGGCGGTGTCGTTTCGCCCAGCCCAGGGACCTCCCCCAACGGACTTCCGCCCGCGCCGCCACTCATCGAGCCGCTGTCGCTGCGCGCGTCGGTGACCTACGAGGACGGCCCGACGGCCCACGGCCCATCGGTGTTGGTGACCTCCCTCCGGGCGCTGCGAGTGTCGCTGGGTGGTGCCGTGACGCTGAACGTTTCCGACGAGTTCATCGCCAATCTGTCGGGGTTCTTTTCGCCGTCCCTGCGGCCGCTGCAGGAACGCCACGACGTGGCGCTGTCCAAGTGGAATGCACCGTCGACGCTTAAAGCCTGTCTGGACGTGCGGTCGCGAGGTCAAGGTGGCAAGCAAGAGGAAGCCTCTCCGCCGCGCGACTCCTCCGCTGCGGCGGTCCCCGTCCGCCGGCCGCTCTCCATTCTCGCCATTGACGGCGTGTTCGTTTCCGGCAGCACGCTCGTCGTGTCGTGGGCACGCAACGCCCGCAAGCGGAGCCACGATCCGTTCGGCTGGTTGCCCTTCAGCTTTTTCATCCCCACCGTGTCGAGAGCCGTCATTCCCATCCCGGCATTCGTCCTACCAAGGTACGATGGAGCCGCCCTCACGCTGCTCACACGCTACGCGTCGCACCTCGGCTCGGCGGTCATGGCGAACGTGAAGGAGCTCATCACGAGCGTCGACCTCGTCGGGCCGTCCGGCGCAATCGTGGGTGGTCTGCTGGTCACGGCGGGTATGCTGCTCTCGCGGCCGGACGTTCCGCATCACGACGTCCTCCCCGGCTTGGTGCGGTATTCCCTGGGAACTGCGGCCTCGCTGCTCGTGAGCAAGGGCACCTCGCTATGGGGGGCCATCCGCTCGTCGTGGCTCGGCGGTGGCTCCGCGGCCGCGATCAGTGACGCCGTCCCCTCCACCTCACAAAACTCTGCGACGGCCCGGGGCGACGCGGTCGCCGGACGTGTGTCGGCGGGCCGACCTCGCCGCTGCGCGACGACGCAGCATCCACCCCAGTGGCTCATTCTCGACACCGACCGCTTACGCGCCGCGCTCGCGACGCTCAACCCAGCGGCGACCGAGCAGCAAGGAGGTGGAGGGTCGATTGCCCCCCCAAAGGTAATGGACGAAGAGAAGGCCCTTCTGCTTTCGTACGCAGGGCGGCTGCGGAGGTCAATTGCCGCCGTGGAGGGGGTGAGCGACGTGGCCGTTGGAGTCCCAACTCATGGAGGCCGACAGGAGGAGGGACGGAGCGACGCCCCCCTTCCGCTGCGCACCTGTCCCCATCTACCTCCGCCGTACTACGCCGTGGCGGCCGCACAGTTTTTACCATTGTCGATATTTCTGCTAACCGCAGAAAACGCCGACGAAATTTGTCGTCTACTGCCCGCTGCCGCCGCCGCGCACCAATGCCGAACGATGTTTCACGACACGCTGCACCGCCTGCCAAGCGGTTCGCTGCTCACGACCTCTGCGTCCTCGGCATCGTTAGACGATGCAGAGGAGAGCGCGTGGGCCGCCCCGCCGCCACGGCGTCGTGAACGCGGAGACGCTCGCGAAAAGGTCAGCACCCGCGGCGGTAGTTTCGTCCCCGGCGGACGGTCCGCGGCGCCCACCGTGTCTGCCGGCGGGGTGCTGTCGTGCAGTGTGGTCGAGCCGCTACCCGAGGACGACTTGCTGTTCGCGTCCATCACCGGCCACTCGCGCTTCTCCTCCGCGTCGGGGGTCTCATCGTTGGCGTTCCCTGGCGGCGACGAGAGGTCACCGACGATGAATGACCCCTCGTCGAACAGTGACACGGAGATAGACGACGAAGAGGAGAGGCGCGACCGCCCGTCGAGGCGACCACCATTGCCGTTGTTGACGTACGTCATGGCAAATTATGCCCCGGAGGACGCCGCGGTCGACTTGGAGCTCAAAGATGTCCGCAACATGTACGTGCGGTTCGTCGCCGCCGCTGTAGAAGACGGAGATCATCGCGTCGATGGCGGTGATGAGACCGTCGAGAAACCCCCACATCAACAACAACAGTACAACGGCGGCAGCGGCACCGCAACTGCCACCTCTGTTTGCGATGCCTACGTCTGCGATTTGGTGCGGCAGATCGTGCGACGGGCTCGCGCCGTGATGGCGGCAATGGATCCCGTCTAACCCCTTTCGTAGCTCCTCCTGCCGTGGAGCGCCCCCCGATGAACGACACGACGAGCATCCACCGACAAAAACGAATGCATCACCACCACCGGACGGATAATTGATGCGTTTTTGTAAATTTCCTCCCCTCTCTCAAAAAAAATCACCTTGCTTGTCATGGCGTCGGTTGGCCGACTGATGCGGGAGCTGCGCGACGCCCGGGCCTGCAAGGACACGGACATCTCACTCAGCTGCGAGGAGGACCAAATGTACAAATGGAACGCGAGAATCACCGGCCCGCCGGACACCCCCTTCGCCGGCGGCGTCTTCCACGTCGTGCTCCGCGTCGCATCCGACTACCCGCTCGTCCCCCCGACCGCAACGTTCCTGACCAAAGTTTTCCACCCAAACGTCAAGTTTGATACGGGCGAGATCTGCCTGGATATTCTGAAGTCGGCCTGGACGCCGGTGTGGACGTTGACGTCGGTGTGCAGGGCGATCCACTCCCTGATGGCTCACCCCGAGGCCAGTTCGCCCCTCAACTGCGATGCCGGCAACATGTTGCGCGAAGGGGATGAGCTCGCATTCCGGTCGGTCGCGCGATACTACGCCGTATCCGAAGCGGGTGCCCCCGCTCCTTCTTATTCATAGCGGAACACATTTCAGTGGTATTTCCCTGTGTGGTTGCCATCACCAAACACAAAAAACGACCCAGGGTTGACTTCCCAAAATTTGTATGGGGTAAACTGTAAAAATCATATCTTTGTCTCTCTCCCCGTGGTGTATTGTCTAGTTGCTCGCACCCCGCACCCCATCCTTCCTCCTCCTTCTCTCTCTCTGCTCATTCTCCATTATCCCCCTCCTGTTCGCCCCCCCCC
>ERZ1292630.2156-Hain-H41-02um-R3-2156-length-18531-cov-4_pt1 | contig 18531 bp, 14 predicted proteins | sample MGYA00564408_ERZ1292630 | MGnify/ENA primary metagenome ERZ1292630 (study PRJEB36523, sample SAMEA6512641) | groundwater metagenome | collected 2019-01-08 | study: AquaDiva: Metagenomics assemblies of 32 groundwater samples
GATCACGGGCGGAGCAGGATTCTTAGGAAGTCATTTGAGCGATTTGCTGATAGGGAAGGGGCATGAAGTCGTTGCGATGGACAACCTGATTACAGGTCGCGTGGAGAACATCTCGCACTTAATTGGAAATCCGCGATTCAGCTTCGTGAAGTACAATGTCTGCGACTATATTCATGTGGACGGGCAGCTGGACGCGATTTTGCATTTTGCTTCTCCGGCGAGTCCGCAAGACTATCTCGAGATGCCGATTGCCACGCTCAAAGTCGGGGCTCTGGGTACGCACAAAGTGCTGGGTCTGGCAAAGGCAAAAGGGGCACGGCTGCTGTTAGCCAGTACGTCTGAGGTCTACGGCGATCCATTGGTCAATCCTCAGCCGGAGTCCTATTGGGGGAACGTGAATCCACTCAGCCCTCGCGGTGTCTATGATGAAGCAAAACGCTTTGCCGAAGCCATGACGATGGCGTACCACCGGTATCACGGTGTCGACACGCGCATCGTGCGGATCTTTAATACCTATGGTCCGCGGATGCGTCCGCACGATGGGCGGGTGGTCTCAAATTTTGTCGTTCAAGCGCTTCAAGGTACCCCGCTTACCATTTTTGGTGATGGCAACCAGACTCGCAGCTTCTGTTATGTCGACGACCTCGTTCGTGGCATCACGGAGCTTTTATTGATCGACTCTGATAAGTCGGTTGCAGAACGTACGAACAGAGCGAGTTTCTTAACGAAGTCTGAACAGCTGGTTCCGGAGACGATGCACGATCCTGTGAATATCGGGAATCCGCGAGAACTGACCGTCAAGCAGATTGCGGAGGTGGTGCTCAAACTCACTGGCTCAAACAGCAAGATCGAGCATAAGCCATTGCCGGTCGATGATCCAAAAGTAAGGCGTCCTGACATTCGCCGGGCTAAGCTGCTGCTTGGATGGGAGCCGCAAGTCGAATTAGAGGATGGTCTAAGAAAAACCATTGAGTACTTTCGCCAGGAGGTCTTAGGTAGGACCGGTGTGTGAGAGACGCAGTTGGGAGATGGGAGTTTTGCAACACAGGAAGCAGTGGGTCGTTCGTCGTTGGCGCGTAAATTGTGAATGACTATGAAGATTGTTAATATTGTCGGGGCGCGCCCCAACTTCATGAAAATCGCCCCATTAATCAAGTCTATGCAGGCCCACAGACTTATTCACCCTCTGCTCGTCAATACAGGGCAACATTATGATGTGAATATGGCGGGGCGTTTTTTTGACGACTTGCAGATTCCTCGGCCTTATGTATCTCTCGAAGTGGGTTCCGGAACACATGCTGTTCAAACCGGCGAAGTCATGATGCGATTAGAGCCGGTACTGCAAAGAGAATGTCCGGATCTCGTCGTGGTTGTCGGGGATGTCAACTCGACGATGGCGGCTGCGATTACGGCTGCAAAACTGCAGATTCGTGTGGCTCATGTGGAAGCCGGCCTTCGAAGCGGGGATCGTGGCATGCCGGAGGAAATCAATCGAATTGTGACAGATTCCATATCCGATTATCTATTTGTGTCTGAAGAAAGTGGTATTCGCAATCTCAGTAATGAAGGTGTTGATAAAAACAAGATCTTTTTTGTCGGGAATGTGATGATTGATTCACTGGAAGCCTCTCGACGATTGTGGGCGCAGTCGCTGATCCTCGACCGGCTGAAATTGGTCAAAGGACGATACGGGGTCGTGACACTGCATCGACCTTCCAATGTAGACGACCCCAAGACGCTGGTGGGGCTGATGGAGGCGCTGTGTGATGTGGCGGCCCGTTGTCCTCTAATTTTTCCCGTGCATCCGAGGACAAGAAAGGCCTTGCTCGCGATTGAACACTTGGACAGCGTGCTGCACTTTGGAGACGGTCCAACTCCTCCCACCGGAATACATTGCATGGAGCCCATGGGGTATATTGATTTCATGGCTCTGGTAGCAAGTTCCCGTTTGGTGCTGACTGATTCAGGTGGTCTCCAAGAAGAAACCACTGTACTGGGAGTGCCATGTCTGACTCTTCGTGAAAATACCGAACGTCCTGTGACTGTGACTCACGGGACCAATCGTATCATCGGGTCTTCGCCGATGCGCTTGCGTGAAGAAGCTCGACGCATCTTAGATGCACCTCCGCCGGCTCCGGGTTCTCCTCCCTTATGGGATGGACATGCCGCAGACCGTATTGTGAACATCCTTGTAGAAAAGTGCTCGAGGTAGCAGTGGGAGGGCAGTGGGTCATCACGACAAACGCAGGGCGGCGCCTTAATTCGAGAACGCAGAATGAATCAAGGCCGCACGGTGTGAGAAAGGTACTGCTGATTGCATGTTACCCCCCTTCTATTATCACAAGCGGGTCGATGCGTCCGTAGGGATTTTGCCGTTACCGCAAGGACCATGGATGGTTACCTCGGCTTTTTCGTACTGATCCTCGTGCGGCAGTACCACAATTGCTGTATTATCGTGTAGCACTGTTCTTCCTGCTCCGATAACGGCTTCAAGTCAATTCCAGGAGGCTGTGTTACACATAATGAGAGGGCCATCGATGAATGATACTTGTAGTAGAAAAACCTTGCGAGACTTTGGGTTACTCCTAGGAGGAGTGTTGCTTGGCTATTGTGTGTGGCCGTGGTTGTGGCGGGGGGAGCCACTTCGTCTATGGGCGGGGGGAGTCGGGGGTCTATTGGGAGTCATTGGATTGGTTGTGCCAGAGGCGCTGAAGTATCCCTATAAGGGGTGGATGGTGCTCGGGCACGTAATGGGCTGGGTCAATACAAGGATTATCCTTGGCATCATATTTTATGGTGTAGTCACTCCGATGGGGGTGGTCATGAAAATGAAGGGACGGGATCCGATGCGCCGAGCCCTTGTGCCTGTGATGGATACGTATCGAGTAGTGAAAGAGCCAAGACCGCCGTCGCACATGAAGAACATGTTTTGAGTGAAGGTAACTCTTCAGGTAGATAGGCTGAAGGCTTTTAGTCTTCAGTCTTCAGCCTGACCACCGGAGTAGTTACGAGTGATGAAGAACTGGGGCGCTAATTCCACAAGGAGGCGATATGGGCGATTTCATTCAAGAGCTGTGGGCGTTCATGAAGGAACGGAAAAAGTTCTGGCTCTTACCCATCATTCTGGTGTTAGTGCTTCTTGGATCTCTTATTGTATTAACTCAGGGATCAGCCGTGGCCCCGTTTATCTACACACTGTTCTAATTGTTCGGCTAATGCAAAAGCCTATTCCGCAATGCGTTCGCCGTTTTTGAGAGGATAGTGGTACCGTAAGCTTCCCCCCATCTGCGACAGGCCCACAGGAGAATCTTCTGGCATAATAACCGCCTGTAGCCAGGAGATTCCCATGCGCCAACCGAAGCTCACTCTCGATGCCATGATCGGTCATTATGAACTCTCAATAAGCGCTACTTAGAACCATGAGACGCTGCTGTAGGCTTGGCTTGGCGCAAATTGATCGGTTTTCAGTAATAGGTTCGTTCTTCACGGGGTTTCCAATGCCGAGCAAAGCGGACAAGAAGGTAACTGGGATTGCGATTTGGGTCCAATCTATAGTCGAGCAGTGCCGGAGCCTTACGAGAGCGTTAGGGGAGATGGCGGTTCACATCTGCCCACAGGCTCGCGTGCTACGCCGTTGGCACGAGCGCATAAAACCATATCGATTGCCGCGCCCTATACGATCCGTGTTGATTGTCTGCAAAGCGAATATCTGCAGGAGCCCGCTTGCTGAAGCGTCTCTCCGGTCTCACCTCCAGGCCCAAAATAGGACTATCACTGTGCTTTCTGCTGGTTTCGAAGCAGTGGACGGCAAACCGGCAAGCAAGACCGCTATCACGCTGGCCAGAGAGTATCACCTTGATCTTGACATGCATGCGACGAGAATGATTTCCGCAGATCTCATTAAAGAAGCCGATCTCATAGTTGTAATGGAGATTTCTCAAAAAGATCGGATGATGCGTGTGTATCCGGAGGCCGCCGGCAAGGTCGTACTACTGGGGTATTTCGACCCCCAAGGGCCTCTAGAGATCGCAGATCCATACGGGCTGTCATTAGAAGAGTTCAGTGTGTGTTTTGCGCAGATCCGTCGAAGCTGCGATGCCCTATCGAAGTCCCTACCGCCGGCTCCGTCGGCAGCATAAGGGGCGACTGCACTCAGGCGCCTGAGATGGCCGTGGAGTGCCACAAGTAAATGCTGGTTGCCGTGAACTGGTCAGGGTCCTTATTCGGTGCCCCCCCGAGCAAGTATTGATTATGATGTTGCTTGTCGAGGTCATTTTTTTGGTATCGATGGCGTTGATCATGTACGCCTATGCAGGATACCCACTCGTTCTCTGGGTGTGGAGTGTGTGTCATCGACGAACAGTGCTTCGTGCGTCGATTGCCCCTCGTGTCTCGATCGTCATTGCGGCATGGAATGAGGCTCCACGCCTGGCGGCGCGAATTGAGAACTGCCTCAAACAGGAATATCCTTTTGGTCGCCTGGAAGTTATTGTAGTCTCGGATGGATCGTCCGATCAGACGGAATCGGTCGTGCGTGGGTGTGACCCCAGCGTCGTGCGTTTTGTGGCGCTTGCCTCTCGACAAGGCAAAGCTGTCGCACTGAACGAAGGGGTGGCGAACGCCACGGGAGACCTGATCGTCTTTGCAGATGCCAGGCAGCAGTTCAGTCTCACAGCCGTTGCCGACCTGGTGGCGAATTTTGCAGATCCCTCTGTTGGGGCCGTGAGCGGCGAGTTAATCCTCGAGTCAGACCCGGAGAATACAGGTGCCGAAGGCGTTGGTGTGTACTGGAAGCTAGAGAAATGGATCAGACGCAAAGAGTCTGAGACTGGCTCTGTGGTCGGTGTGACAGGTGCTATTTATGCTATCAGGCGAGCACTCTTCACCCCGCTCCCCCCCGGTACGATTCTTGATGACCTATTGGTTCCAATGCGCATTGCCATGAAAGGATATCGCGTACTGTTCGAAGACCGGGCGAAGGCCTACGACCGAGTCAGTCGCGAGTATCGCGATGAGTTTGCGAGAAAGGTTCGTACGCTTGCCGGCAACTATCAAGCGATGGCGTTGTGCCCGGACCTCGTCAACCTGTGGCGGAACCCTTTGTGGTTTCAATTCATGTCGCACAAGGTCTGTCGATTAGCCGCACCCTTCCTACTGGTGACGCTGTTTGTCTCAAGCGCAGTATTGGCGTCCCGCTTTCCCTACAACGTTGTGTTTCTGGCTCAGGTCGCTGGGTATTCCGCGGCATTCATCGGATGGGGCCTCATCAAGGTTGGAGTGCGTGAACGGTGGACGTCGGCTGCCTATACCTTCTGTCTTCTTAATTATGCTGCGCTTGTAGGGGCGATCAGATTTGTCAGGCGTGATCCGGCGTTGTGGGGCAAAACGTCATAGCCAGGTTCATGACGAAGGAACGAACGGTGATAGTTATCTATGCCGTTGGCCCACGACACAACCGTATGTCTGGGGCGGCAAAGCGGCTCAGCGGATTGCCGCAGTGCTGCCCCAACTGTGACTGGCAACCAGGATTCCATGGTCTCTGCGCTATCTAGCCTCAAAACTGAAGTGAAACACCGTGAACCCGCCTCTGGCTCACCAGCCGGTCAAGGACGCCGTGTGCTCGTGATTACGTACAACTGGCCGCCCGATGCCTCAGTCGGAGGAGTCAGACCGCTCAAGGTCGCCACGCAACTCAGGGCAAATGGCTGGGAACCTATTGTCTTGACTGTTAAGGACCAATATTATGGGAAGCTCGATCCATCTTCGTCACGATTGGATAGTGAATTTGTAACAATTCGGACAGGTTGTTTACCGACGTTCCCCAATATGTATCTGGCGCTGCGATCGTGGTTCAGATGGTTTCTGCCCGGGCCGGCGCCCCAATCCTCCGGGCCTTCTGTTTCTGAGCCAACATACGAGAAGGCCAATGGTCCGAGACGTGATAGTACCCTGAGACGCATGCTTCTCTCCCTGATGTATACGCCTGATGAATATATCGGGTGGTTGCCGTTTGCAGTGATGCATGCATGGATGGCTATGCGACGCTATGACATCGCGTGCGTGGTTTCAACAGGTCCTCCATTCACGGCTCATATCGCGGCACTGTGTATGAAGCGACTGTTCCGGGTGCCCTGGATCGCAGAATTTAGAGACCCGTGGGCGAGTTCAACAACGCGTCCTGCTGAGATCACGTCTCGACTTTCAACGTGGCTCGATAGCAGGCTTGAGCGAGCCGTAATCAACAGGGCGGATCGGGTGGTCTGCGTGACTCCCGCTACGACAGGATGGTATCGGTCATTGTATGCACACTTACCCAGTCATCATTGGGAAACGATTACCAATGGCTTTACGGCGCAAGAGTTTGGAGCAGCAACCGGCGCACCCAATCCGTCAAAATTTACCATCAGCTACCTGGGCGCCTTGGATTATGGGCGATCGCCGGAACTGTTGTTCCGGGCGGTGCAGGAACTCAGCCGAGAAGGGATCCTCAATCAAGACCATCTCTCCATCCGTTTTGTAGGGGTATGTCATGATGTTCGTGGGCGTTCCATGATGGAGCTGGTCAATGCCTATGGTCTCAACACGGTGGTGACATTGGCCGGGACGGTTCCGCGCCATGAGGCATTGAACGAAATGCGATGCTCGCATGTGTTGCTCTTGCTGGTGGAGAATCAACAGATCTCCGTTCCCGCAAAAACCTATGAATACATCGGCGCTGGCCGGCGCATCCTGGCAATTACCGAAAAAGATGGGGCCACGGCCGACGTGCTTCGGCGCGTGGGAGGTGGAATTATCTCGCCGGGCGACATCGGTGAAATGAAGCGAGTTCTTCACACCTGGTATCACGAGTATCGTTGCGGTGACTATAAAGGGCTGGAACACAACGAGCAGTTTAAGTTGGCGGCGTACGAGTACGAATGGAGCTGTTTAGGGCGTCAATACGCTGCCCTGATCGAGTCGGTTTGTTAGGCCAAGATTTTAGGAGGCGAATATGCTCGTCGCGGTCGCGATGTTCTTTGCGGTCGGTCTGGCTGTGACGGTAGGCTGGGTGATCGCCCGCGAAGTGCGGCGCACGCAAGTCTTTCTTTGGTTGCCGGGCTACCTGAGCCAAAAGCGACGTAACCGGCGTGCACAACGCTCGTCTCGGCGCGATGGGGAGACGCATGTCCTGTTTTGTATGGTCGATCATTTCGAGCCTATTTCAGCCGGTTCGACCAGAGACCAGGAGCAAAGCCGGATGCGGGCGTGGCTCGACGGCTATCCTCGGCTGGCAGGGCGGCATCGTGATTCACATGGGCGTCCACCCCAACATACGTGGTTTTATCCAATCGAAAACTACCGCTCGGAGTATTTGGACGGGCTCGTTGAGTTGTGTCAGCAAGGTCTTGGAGAAATTGAGGTCCATTTGCATCATGGACATGATACCAGTGAAACGTTGCAGCAAAAGCTCAGACAAGGACTAGCGGACTTCTCGAAGCATGGGGCCCAACAGACCCAAGAGTTACCGTCTCGCACGACCTATGGCTTCATTCATGGCAACATGGCGCTCGACAATTCGCGTCTTGACCCGGCATTCTGTGGGGTGAACGACGAACTGACGGTCCTGCGAAACACCGGTTGTTATGCCGATTTCAGCTTGCCGACGGTGCCCTGTATCAGTCAATCACGAAAGGTCAACGCGATCTACTATGCGACGGATGATCCTGGGCAGCCGAAGTCGTTCGATACCGGCGTTGAGGTTGAGGTGGGCGGGCGTCAGACGGGAGATCTCCTTATCGTCCCCGGTCCATTGAGTTTCAACTGGCAGAATAGAAAGTGGGGATTGTTTCCGAAGTTCGAAAATTCAGAGCTGCAAGGGAGCAATCCTCCGAGCGCGAGCCGGGTGCAGAACTGGGCAAATCAGCACATTCATGTCAATGGTCGCCCTGAATGGGCATTCGTAAAAGTCTCCTGCCATGGCGCCGAAGAGCGCAGCTGGGATGCACTCTTGGGTGAAGCGGCTGAAGAGATGTACGGTTCTCTGGAGGCCCGCTATCGTGATCAAAGCGGGTACCGGCTTCACTATGTGACGGCCAGGGAGCTGTATAACATTATCAAGGCGGCTGAAGCCGGGAAAACAGGAGATCCGAGTCAGTATAAAGATTTTTCCATCCCTCCCTATCATACGCACAGTGCAACGGTGAAACATTCTCGCTGAGTGTCATACGTTGGGACCATCTATGGATTCATGGATTTCTCAGGCTCGACATAATCCGGCCAGACCCGCTCCGCCGATTCAGGCGCTCGATGCGCCGATCGAGAAAGGCACGAAGTTCGCATTCCAGTGTTTTCTCGGGTTTAGTGTCATTGTGTTTATCGCCCCGCAATACTTTGTTCCAGGCTTGGAGGCAATAGGAATTGGAAAGATTTTCATGTTCTTGGCACTGTTCTCGTACGTTAAGTTCGCCTTTTCACAAGGTCGGTTGAGTTTTGTTAAGGGAAGCGAGCTTAAGATCCTGGCCTGCTTTCTCCTTCTCTCTCTGATATCAGCGAGTTTTTCGGTGTGGCCAGGTGGGAGCGTTCAATTCTTTTTAGATTATGCATGGAAGGATGGAGCGGTGTTTTTTCTGGTCGCGAACTTGCTGACCTCTGGAGAACGGGCGCGAAAGTTCTGTTGGGCATTTGTGCTCTTTGCGGCAGTGAACTCGTTCATGGGGCTTAAAAATTGGAGTTCCGGTAATATGATGGGCGGTAGCACAAATCGCATTGAGGGTGGATTTGCCGGACTCGCATCGAACCCTAATGACTTAGGGCTGTTGTTGGATATGTCCCTGCCCCTTGTGTGGTATGCCTATCAGACAGCCAAGACAGCAGTGACCCGATACATGGCATTGCTGACGATCATCGTCGCCGCGGGGACGGTCATAATCACATTTTCGAGAGGGGCCTTCGTGGGATTGCTTGTTGTTGCGGGACTGGCTGTCTGGAAATTGGGGAAAGGCAAACGGATACAGATCTTCGTGCTCATCGCTGTGCTCCTGCCGGTGATGTTGGTCGTACTACCAGGGGGCTATTCTGATCGCATTACCTCTATTTTTTACAGTGATATGGACGATGGTTCACGTGATGAGCGTATCAAGCTGATGGAAGTTGGAGTTGCGTCAATGATCGAGAACCCTTTGGGGGTTGGCCTCGGCATGAATATTCTTTCCTCAGTGGATTCCGGGACTGGCTGGCATGTGATCCATAATGCGTATCTGCAGGTTGGAGTGGAATTGGGGATAGTGGGATTCAGTCTCTACCTTCTTCTTATATGGAAGACCTACCAAGGGCTGACTTCAATTGAACAGTCCCCTGTCCGCAGTGTGGCTGACTTAGCCTTTGCCATTCGACTGAGTCTCATTGCCTTTGCGGTGGTCGGTTTATTTGCTCCTGTTGCCTTTAACTTCTATTTTTTCTACCTAGGAGGGATGGCCGTTGCATTGAAGACATTTACATCAGCACCAAAGCGTCCTGATGAGATCCAACAAGTAACCCTCGATCAGAATGGTGCGGCGAGGGCGAAGGCATAAATGTGAAGAATATCTTCTAGGCGGTGTGCTCAATTGGTACAGTGTTTACTTGTTGAGAGACCTGACTTCGTATACGTGTCATCGGGATATCCCTGGCTGGTGTCTCACACTCTCGATATGGATAGCTGAAGAAACCAAATCAACGGCCCTAACACGAAGTCGAGAATCTCTCCTGGCACGGCCGATCTCTTATTGAGTAGGTGAGTTTCAAATGTCCTCTTTGCGTGACCAGTGACAGCCCATCTCGCGGAATCAGCACCGGCTATTTCAGGGTTGGTCTCGAAGGCCAGACGTATCGACTATGTGGACGTGTCACGAGGGTTGCTAGTCCTACTGATGTTTGTCGTTCATGCCGCAACACCCTGTGCGCCCTCAATTCGAGATCCAATTCAGAGGCTGTGGATCCTTGAGATCGCGACAACCGGGTTTGCCATGATGGCGGGGTATACCGTCGGAATTCGCTATGATGCTAATACGAGCTTGCCGCAGCCCAGGCGCTTATGGAGACGATGCAGTGAGCTGTTGGTTGTGATGTTCTGGTCCAATTGTTTACTTGGGTTAGGGAAGTTTTATTTCACGCAGCAACCAGATGCCGCGATGTTAACCTCATGGTTTCTGGGACTTTTGACTTTCCGTACGGAGTACAATATTTCCGGTGTCCTTCTTCCGATCGCTCTTCTGCTGCCGCTCTTGCCATTGATGTATTCTACGGAAAAGCTGATCGGCAAGCTGGGGGGGCTTGTGTGGTTCGCCGCTATCGTTTCGCTCATGGTGATGTTGAATCAAATCATAATGGAGAACGCAGTGCTTGAGCATGTGAGGAACATTTTGTTGGTAGGCCTGGGAGGATTTTCAGTTCTGTCATTCATTGCATATGGAATTTTGGGGTTTGTCAACGCACGAGTCCTTCAAGTGTGCCAGAGGAAGGGATGGTCATTTGGAGTGGTTGTGTCGGCCGGTGTAGTCCTATCGTCAGTAATGTTTGCAGTTGTGGGGAGTCTGGCCACAGAGGGAGGGTCTGGATATCTCATAGGGCAGTGGGAGCGTGCTCTGCTTCCATTCGTACGATCCGAGGTGATGTTTCTTGGAGTGGTCGCGCTCGGCGGTCTACTCACGGGATGGTGGTCTGAGTCCCTCGTTATTGAGCCGCTCCGTCTGCTGGGGACCTATGCCCTCTGCGCGTTTGTGTTTCATCGGTTTGTAGGGCAAGTTTTCATGACCTCCTTACATCTACAGGGCGGTGGACTCGGCACATTTTTGCTCGTGTTAGCCGTCATTTCTAGCAGTACGTATCTACTATTAGTCGCACGGCAGTCAATAGGTGGCTTAGATGCCGGGCTGAAACGGTTGTATCTCTGACGCGGGGTACTTGCCCTTGGGCGAGTGGTCGATGGAGTATTTTTAAGCGCTGAGGTCGCTTTTCGGAAGGAGTCCTGGATTTACAATGTGTGGGATTGCCGGATACGTCAATGCTTCTGCTGGCCGCCCAGCAGATCAACGGATTGTCGACGCCATGTGCCAGACAATCGTGCATCGTGGCCCGAACGACCAGGGAGTGTTTATCGATGGGCCAGTTGGGATTGGTATGCGGCGGCTCAGTATTATTGCATTGAGCACCGGCCATCAGCCTATCAGTAATGAAACTGGCACGATCTGGATCGTTTTCAACGGAGAAATCTATAACTACCAAGACCTTGCGAAAGATCTGACTCGGCGAGGTCATACGTTTAAGACGACTTCCGACACGGAGGTCATCGTCCATCTTTACGAGGAATATGGCGAAGCCTGTGTGGACCATCTCCGGGGGATGTTCGCCTTTGCCATTTGGGATCGAACGGGCGACCGGTTTTTTATCGCAAGGGACCGTTTAGGGGTCAAGCCGCTGTATTATTGGTGGCGAAATGGCCAGTTCGTGTTTGGGTCCGAACTCAAAGCGGTCCTGGCACATCCAGATGTCGTGCCGACATTGAATGCCGAGGGGCTGCTGTATTACTTGCGCTACTTCTATATTCCTGACCCGCTCACAATCTTCCAGGATATTCACAAGCTTCCTCCTGGTCATACTTTAAGCCTGACAGGCGGGTGCCTATCCGTGAAATCGTATTGGGACGGGTGTCTGCCAAAGGAGACGGATCCGCAAGCGATTACGGAGGATGCGGCGTTTGAGCGCTTAGAATACCATCTGAAGGAAGCGACGCGAGTGCGGCTTATGAGTGAGGTCCCATTGGGCGCCTTTCTTAGTGGTGGGATCGACTCAAGCATGACCGTGGCTTTGATGGCTCAGGAAATGAGTCGGCCTGTGGCAACCTTTGCGATTGGGTTCCAGCAAGAATCCTATAATGAGCTACCCTATGCGCGACGAGTTGCCCAGCATTTGGGCACAGATCACCATGAATTCATCGTGGGACCAGAATCGTGCGATCTGATCCCACGGCTCGTCTCGCACTTTGATGAACCATTCGGCGACTCCTCTGCCATCCCGACCTATCATGTGTCTCGTGTGGCTGCTGAGCATGTGACAGTCGTGTTGAGTGGAGATGGCGGCGACGAGTTGTTTGCCGGGTATGATCGCTATCAGATCGATCTTGCTCGACAGCGTCGACAGCTTCCCGGGGTGGCGAGGAGTCTGCTCGGTGCGATGTCTGGACTGTTGCAGGATGGAACGAAGGGAAAGAATCTATTACGGAACATGTCGTTTCCCGGGCCGGCGCGATACCTGGATAGCATTTCGTACCTACCTCCGGTCGCGCTGCATCGTCTCTTAGCACCTGACTATCAACATGAGCTGCAGCGCATAGACGGTGCGGCACCGATCTTCATGCAGTATTTTGACCGCGTGCGGTCATGTGATTGGCTCTCTCAGCTTCAGTACGTGGATAGCAAAACCTATTTGGCCGGCGATGTGCTGACGAAGGTAGACCGGATGAGCATGGCTCACTCTCTGGAGGTTCGTAGTCCGCTTTTGGATCATGTGTTGACGGAGCAAGTCGTTGCCTATCCGAGTCACTTCAAGATGCGCGAGGGGGTCTCGAAGTATTTACTGAAGAAACTTGCCCGGAAATATTTGCCGGCCGATATCGTCGACCGACGCAAACAAGGATTCGGAGTTCCACTCGAATACTGGTTTACTGGGGACTTTCATAATTATATCCGCGATACCTTGCTGTCGTCTTCAGCGCGGGCTCGTCCATTCTTTAATGCACAGGTGACAGAATCGATTGTCAATAGGCATGCGGCAGGGGAGAAACCGTTGAGCGCCGTCATTTGGAACCTGCTCGTTCTGGAGACCTGGTTCCAGCTGTACCTGGACCGCTCTCCTGTCACTCAGAGCCCGGATAGAAAAACTGTTGTCAGGGCATGAGTTAGAACCCGGGCCTGTTGTTCAGATGTCTTCGAAGTCGGAAGCCCTTCACGTGGGTCGGATGGGGCTGCGCTCATTCCAAGCTCGATGTTCATTAGCCGGTGCAAATAGGTATGGCAAAACGAAGAATCCTCATCTTTACCAACAGCTTTCGTATTGGAGGATCGGAAGGGCAGGCGATGCAACTCGCCCGATCTCTCGACCGGTCGAGGTTTGACGTGCATATGGCTTGCTTTAACTGCGAAGGGCCCTTGTTGGACTTGTTGCCCCCGGACTTGATCGAAGTGCCATCCTTCCCATTGCGAGGATTTGGAAAACCAAGTACTCTATTCCAGGCTCAAAAGTTTGTGGCGCTTTTGCGTTCTCGCCGCATTCAGATTCTCCAGACGTTCGACTTCTATACGAATGTCTTTGGAATCCCGCTTGCTAATCTCGCTGGGGTATCTGCTACGGTCGGCAGTCGGCGCGACACAAGCTTCAAGAGAAGTATGGGACAGGCAATCGCTCAAAAATGGAGTCTTCGCGCTGCAACAAGAATTGTTGTGAATGCGGAAGCTATCAAGTCTCTTCTTGTAGAGAGAGATGGGATCAAGTCTGACAAGGTTTGTGTCATTCACAACGGGTTGGATCTTTCACGATTTAACCGAAATGGATTGAGAGGAGACGAGTGGTCTCAAAACAGAGACGCACATGTAGTCTTTGTCGTTATTGGCAATCTTCGTCCGGAAAAGGGCCATCTGACATTTCTTCGCGCTGCCGCCAAGGTTGCTGCAGTAGTTCCAGGCGCACGATTTGTCTTGGCGGGTGAAGGTCCTATGAGGCTTGAAATTGAGCGCACGATCAAAACATGCGGGCTGGCCGACAAGGTGCGTCTATTAGGGTCGGTCAATAATGTTCCTGATGTATTAGCTGCGGCTGATGTGGTCGTATGTCCATCCGATACCGAGGGTTTTCCCAATGCTGTCGTGGAAGGGATGGCTGCTTCGAAACCAGTTGTGGCGACCGATACGGGTGGAACCCGAGAACTCGTATCAGAAGGAGTCACGGGGTACCTTGTGCCTGTCGGAGGTGCGGAGATGATGGCGGCGCGCATGGTCGAATTGTGCCACTCACAAAGTGTGCGTCTGACTCTGGGCGGATGTGCTCGTCGGCGAGTCGAGGAGTCCTTTACTGTGGAGCACATGGCCGGACAGTTTGGGCAGTTGTATGAAGAGTTAGTCAAGGAATCAGGCAATGGCTCATACGCCTGATAGTCGAATCAAGCTGCTGTTAGTGGGACCCTATCCGCCACCCTTCGGTGGCATTAGTGCCACCGTTCATGACCTATACCAGTTCCTACGTAAACAGGCAGGTGTTGACGTCAGTGTCATGGATATCGGCGAGAACCGCCATGTCGAAGGTACCGATCACATCAGGGTGACTGGGGTTGTTGATTTCGTGATGAAGGTCTGTCGATTCGCGCGGAAGGGGTTCGTGGTCCATTTAGAGACAAATGGACATAATTCGAAGAGTTGGCAGAGCGCGCTGGTGTGTGCGATTGCTGGACTCTTCAACGGACACAGAACAATTGTGGCCTTCGGCTCGGGGATGTTGCCTGACTATTTGAGTAAGTGTACCTGGTTGCAACGGATGGTGGTAAAGCTAACCGTGCGGTGGGCTGGGTGGCTTATTTGTCGAAACGAGGAGATGGTGCAGGCGTTGTGTGCGCATGGCGCCTTGAGGGATAAAGTCTTAGTCGTGCCGGGCTTTGTCGGGCTTGCTGGACGGTCACCCCAACCAATTCCAGCTGAAGTTGATCGGTTCTGCCGAGCCCACGATCCTGTTCTTGGGGTTGCCGCCCTGTTAAGTCCGGAATATGGGCTGCCTCTCGCCTTACAAGCTCTGGCGGAAATTCGAAACTCGTATTTTACCGCCGGCCTTGTTGTGGTTGGCATTGGGCCTGAGGCCAGAGATACGTTGACGGATCTTAAACCGATCCAGGAACACGTTCTATTGGCAGGGGTGTTGCCGCCCGATGTCGCGCTAGGTGTGATGGGTAGGCTCAATGTCTTCTTGCGGCCCACCTATTTCGACGGCGATTCTGTTTCTGTGCGCGAAGCGATGGCACTAGGCGTGCCTGTCGTCGCGAGTGCTACGGGTACGAGGCCGAATGTTGTTGAAACCTTTCCGGTTGGAGATAAAGAGGCACTTTGCCAGAAGGTCGTAGAGGTGCTGGCCCGTCGGGTAGGAGAGGATGGCAGTCGTATCTCACGAGAGGATTCAGGAAGCGCGTTGACCCTCTTTCATCTCTATCAGCGGCTCGCGGGTCCTCAGCCCTGCTGTGAGTCGTGAATCTTGCCTATTGGGGTCATCGCAAGCGGTGAGATCAAACCCATATTCCTTTGCCCAAGAATCTGGGCCCGTAATAACATGAGTATCAAGAGTTGTGATGTGTCGTACAGATCTGTCTATTGCCATTTGTGCAGGCAGGTTAGATCAATGGCATGTGTGTATGAAGGGCCGTGCGTCGACATTGAGTAGAATAGCGTAGTGTTTGTGAGTGCGTCCAGTGATGGTCCTGGCATGATGTCAGTAGGTGCAAAGTGAGCTTGCCTCGAACATTGTCACGTGCCGTGAGAGCGATTGTACGGGAGTCTCTGGGCTTTCGGTTTTTCTATCCGGTAGAGGAGGTACCAGGGGCTGGATTAACCGACTCGCTCCATTATTACCTCTGGAGTGAGACCTTATTTCTTGAGGACATGGAGTTTGATGAGGGAGGCATTCCAAAGAAAGTCTATCGTCGCCAGGGCCCTCAATATAATCCGTTGTTTATCGCTTGGTGGGGGTTGCACAACCTTGAGCGCCATCTGCGTAATCATGATAATGAAGCATTAGAACGATCCCTCGCTCAGATTCGATGGTTGAAAGCACATGCAGAAACGAGGCCGGATGGGGCGGTTGTGTGGCCCTGCCATTTTGAGTGGCGTGAGGGGTGGAGCCAGCTGAACAGCGGATGGATTTCCGCCATGTACCAAAGCGTGGTAATCAGCCTTTTGGTTCGAGGCTATCGTGCGACAGGCGACAAAGATTTACTTCCTTTGGCAAAGCAAGCGACCATCGTGTTTCATCAACTAGTCGAGAATGGTGGGGTGAGAACCATCGAACAGGGCCATGTTCTATTCGAAGAGTACCCCTCATTCCCACTACCACTGGTGCTTGATGGGTTTATGTTCAGCCTCTTGGGGTTGTATGACCTTGCCGTTGAGACGGAAGATGCCGAGGTGCGGGGCCTATTGAACGAAGGTATCGATGGGCTCAAGGCGTGTCTGTACCAGTGGGATTACCGGGGGAAATGGAGTTGGTATGGCGCGCAAGTGTATCTGTGCCCGCCACACTATCATGCACTGAACTATCTGTTGCTCAAGATTCTTGGGCGAGTCATGGGAGACAGGGTACTCAGTGAGCATGCCGACAGATGGGATGTTTCGAAGCTGTCTCTTTTCGGTAAGGCAGAAGTTTATGTCGTCTTCTTTATTTCAAAGAATCTAGCGAGAATGAGGCTGCCAAGTAACTGATCTTATGTGTGGAATCGCGGGGATAATGAATCTCGATGGGAAACCGTTTACCGATGAAGCTCGGCTTCATCGCATGGGCGATAGTATTGTCCATCGGGGCCCTGACGGACATGGGTACTTTACGGGTGGTCCGGTTGGTCTTGCGCACCGGCGCCTGAGCATCATCGATTTGAGTAGCGGTGCGCAGCCCATGTTTAACGAGGATTCCTCGATCGTCGTCGTCTTTAATGGGGAGATCTATAACCATCTCGAACTCCGATCGGTTTTAGAATCACGCGGCCATACCTTCCGGACCCATTCCGACACCGAAGTGATTCTGCATGCGTACGAGGAGTACGGCCTTTCCTTTCCGACGCATCTGACGGGCATGTTTGCCTTTGCCCTATGGGACATGAAAGAGCGGCGATTGGTGCTGACCCGTGATCGGGTTGGGATCAAGCCACTATACTACACGGTTCACAACGGGCAGCTGTTGTTCGCGTCTGAAATCAAAGCGCTGCTGACCGAACGAGATGTTCCGCGGAGGATTGATTACGATGCGTTGCAGGCGTATCTCCGTGTCCGCTATGTTCCCGCCCCCAAAACGATGTTTCAGGGTATCTACAAGCTTCTTCCTGGACACCAGATGGTTATCCAGCAGGGGCACATTCGCACCGAGCAATATTGGGACTTGACCTTCTCGGATGAGCCGCTCAGTGAGCGGCAATGTCTTGACGGGCTTGAAAAGCTCTTTACTGAAGTGTGCCAGCAGCATCTCATGAGCGATGTGCCGTTTGGCGTGTTCCTCAGCGGCGGGCTCGATTCCAGCGCGGTCGTGGCCACGATGCGCAGGCTGCTGAAGGCGGATCCCCTGACATTTACCGTCGGGTACTCTGGATCTGAAGGCATCAATGAGTTTGATTATAGCCGGCTAGTGAGTGAGCACGTTGGGACGGCCCATCACGAAGTCATGCTCTCGCCGCAGCAGTTTTCAGACTGGATACCAAAGCTCACCTGGCATCTTGATGAACCTGTCGGCGATTCTGCTTGCGTACCGCTCTTTTTTTTAGCCCAACGAGCAAAAGAGTATGCGACGGTGTTGCATTCCGGTGAGGGTGCCGACGAAATCTTGGGCGGCTATTCCATTTACAAGAAGATGCTGTTGCTGAGCCGGCTGCACTCCAGTCCGCTGGGCGTGGTTGCCGGCCTGTTTGAGCGCGTCGGAGGCGCTGCCTCAGTCGGTGGCAAGTTGGGGCGGTATCTGCGCCATATGGCTCTGCCATTGGAGGACCGCTACCGGGGTGTGTCTTCTCTCTTTTTGGACGGAATCAAGACCGATGTGGTGAACCCAGAGTTGCGGACATCCCCAACAAAGAATTCGTTTTTGGAAGATACGTTTCGGACATATTTACAGCGTGTCAGGTCAACCACCGAACTCAACCAGATGCTGTATGTGGATACGAAGGCGTGGTTGCCTGATGATTTACTCGTCAAAGCAGATAAAATGACCATGGCCGCGTCCATCGAGTTGCGTGTGCCATTTCTCGATCATCGTATGATTGAGTTTGCCGCCAAGCTCCCGATGGCCCTCAAGATTAGGAATGGAGAGACGAAGTATCTCCTCAAGAAGGTCATGGAACCCTATTTACCCAAGGCCGTCATCTATCGGCCGAAAAAAGGCTTTCCCGTTCCCATTCGGCAATGGTTCCAGCGGGGTTTGGCTCAGATGGCACAGGATTTTGTGCTCAATAGGCAGAGCACCGTATCGAAGTTTATCAACGGCCGTGTTGCCGCGGATATGTTGCGCGCGCATCAGAATGGTCAGATGGACGCAGCCGACGAACTCTGGTCGCTTGTTGTTCTGGAGCAGTGGTGTCGGACTTTTGAGGTGTCAGCATGATGTCAGGTCAGAACATTGTGTGTTTCGCGAACGACTGGGATGCGGATCCGACGAGTAAACACCAAGTGATGCGAGTGCTCGCCAGGGAAAACCAGGTGTTGTGGGTCGAGTCGATCGGATTGCGGCGGCCAGGAGCTTCGGCGGGCGATGCATCGCGTATCCTCAAAAAAATAAGAAAATTTCTAC